>ERZ833608.2442-NODE-2442-length-9807-cov-3.935193_pt1 | contig 9807 bp, 9 predicted proteins | sample MGYA00519694_ERZ833608 | MGnify/ENA primary metagenome ERZ833608 (study PRJEB31850, sample SAMEA3708742) | human gut metagenome | biome: human gut; feature: human-associated habitat; material: faeces | place: China | collected 2014 ... | reverse complement strand
GGCTATAATGTAAAATATTTATATGAAGAGATCGGTAAGATCTTAGGTTTGAATGAGAGACACAATATTATTGTAATGGGTGCCGGTAACCTTGGTCAGGCACTTACCAATTATGTAAAATTTGAGAAACTTGGCTTTGTTATCATAGGACTTTTTGATGTAAATCCGGCGCTTGACGGAGTGACTGTACGCGGGATCAAAATCCGTATGTTAGATGAATTAGAGAGTTTCTGTGAAGAAAATCAGGTAGATATCGCAGCGCTGACCATGCCGAAGGAAAAGGCAGATGCGATTGCAAACAGGCTGGTCGGACTTGGAATCCGCGCAATCTGGAATTTTGCCCATGTAGATCTTGAATTGATCGACAAAAATGTTGTCGTGGAGAATGTACATCTTTCCGACAGTCTGATGCAGTTGTCTTACAACATTGTCAGAAACAAAAAGCAGAAGAAAACGGCAACTGAAAAGGTGCTGTAAATGTAGAGAGCAAATAGCTGCCGCACAGATTTATGTGCGGCGTTTTTTGCCTTATAAAACAAGGAGAAAAATCCTGCACAGCTTGCTGGGCATTGCTCCTGCATAGGCGCATGCTATGCAAAAGCGGCATAGCAGGCATTTTGCTCCGCAAAACAAGGAGGATTTCATGAAATATCTTGTAGACAGCCGGGAAATGCAAAAATATGATGCAAATACCATTTCACATTTTAAGGTGCCGGGACTTCTCTTGATGGAGCGCGCTGCAATAGCATTTGTGGAAGAGCTGCATAGACAAAATGTGGATCTTACGGAAGTACTCATTGTGTGTGGCAGTGGAAATAACGGTGGAGATGGTCTTGCGATCGCACGCCTTTTATTTTTGGAAGGACATGCTGTCACGGTCGTTTATGCCGGAAATAAAGAGCACTGTTCGGAGTCAAACAGGGTACAGCAGGATATTTTAAATGCATACGGTATTTCTATATACATGGATATCCCGGAAAAGATAAGACCTACTCTTGTAATAGACGCAATATTTGGTGTGGGACTCTCAAGAGATGTGACCGGTGAATATGCAGATATGCTGTGCCGGATGAATGAACTTTCCGGGGAAAAAGCGGCGGTAGACATTGCATCCGGGATCTCTGCGGACACGGGAGCCATTCTTGGCACAGCGTTTCGTGCAGATCTTACGATCACATTTGCATTTGAAAAATTAGGCAGTATCCTCTGGCCGGGAAATGAGTATGCCGGCAGGATCATTGTATGTGATATTGGCATCACGAAAGAAAGCTGGCTGGGTGAACCGCCGACCGTGATGGCACTTGAAGAAAAAGATTTTTCGATACTGCCAAAAAGAAAAAACCATTCTAATAAGGGCAGTTATGGAAAACTCTTGCTGATCGCCGGAAGTGTCAATATGGCAGGGGCGGCAGTTTTGTCTGCGAAAGCAGCGTATGCCACGGGGTGTGGTCTGGTGCGTGTGCTGACTCCGGGGGAAAACAGAACTATTTTACAGTGCAGTGTTCCGGAGGCGGTTCTTACTACTTACGATAAAACTTTAGTACCGGAAGAACCGGTTCTGAGGGAGATCCTTGACTGGGCAGATGCCATTGTGATCGGTCCCGGACTAGGAAAAGAAAAAACTTCTGCACAGATATTAAATTTTGTGTTAGAATATGGAACGTCACATGAGAATAAAGCATTTCTTTTTGATGCTGATGCATTAAATCTGGTGGCAGAGCAGAAAAACACCGGAGTGCAGGGGGCAGATAGATGGAAAAATTTTAAGAATACTGCCGTGATTACACCGCATCTTGGAGAGATGAGCAGGCTTACCGGAAAAACAGTTGGAGAAATCCAGAAGAATCTGCTGCAGACAGCTGCAGATTTTGCAGATGAAAATCAGGTTATTTGCGTCCTGAAAGATGAACATACAGTGACCGCACTGCCGGATCATAAAAGGTATCTGAATCTTTCCGGTAATCCGGGAATGGCAACTGCAGGAAGCGGGGATGTACTAAGCGGTTTGATCGGTGCACTTATGGCACAGAAACTGACATCATATCAGGCGGCACCTCTTGGAGTATACTTTCACGGTTTGGCAGGTGATATCATGGTACAGACGACAGGTTTACAGGGCCTTACAGCCTCGGATCTGATCACCGGGATCAAAAAGGTACTAAATATTTACACACAACAGTAAAAGCGCGTATAGATTTTGTGTTGAACAAAAAGGTAATGAAAAAAATAGATTGGAGAACAACATGAACAGATACAGCAGAGTGCATGCGGAGATCGATCTGGATGCAATTCTTCACAACATGGATGCAATGCGTGGGAACATTGCAAAAGATACAAAAATTATGGCGGTCATCAAGGCTGACGGCTATGGACATGGTGCCGTAGAGATTGCAGAGACGATTGAAAAACTTGATTATCTATACGGTTATGCGGTTGCCACGGTGGAAGAGGGACTGATCCTTCGAAATCACGGGATCCAGAAACCAATCCTGATCTTAGGATATGTGTTCCCGGATCAGTATGTGGATATGATCAAAGCGGGCATCCGTCCGACCGTATTTACCAGAGAGATGGCAGAAAAGCTTTCCGTTGCGGCTGCAAGTATCGGCAGGGACTGCAAGATTCATTTTGCAATTGATACCGGAATGAGCCGGATCGGTTATCAGGTTACGGAAGAAGCTACGGATGAGATGGCACAGCTTTCAAAACTACCGCATATTATAGTGGAGGGTATTTTTACCCATTTTGCAAAAGCAGATGAAAAAGATAAGGAGCCGACATACCAGCAGATAAAACTTTTCCGTAAAATGATCGACATGTTAGAAGAACGCGGGGTAAGTATCCCGATTCACCACTGCTCAAACAGTGCAGGAATTGTCGATATCCCGGAGGCAAACATGGATATGGTGCGTGCAGGGATTACGCTTTATGGAATGTGGCCGTCTGAGGACGTGGATAAGACGGCAATCAGCTTAAAACCTGCATTATCGCTTGTGACACATGTTGCATATGTAAAAGAGCTTCCGGCTGGCAGGGCAATCAGTTATGGCGGAACTTATGTCACAAAAGAACCGCGTATGATTGCAACGATCCCGGTCGGTTATGCAGACGGCTACGCGAGAGGACTTTCAAACAAAGGAGCTGTTCTGATCCACGGAAGGCGTGCACCGATTCTTGGTCGTGTCTGTATGGATCAGTTTATGGTAGATGTCACAGATATTCCGGATGTTAAAAATGAGGATGAAGTGATACTGATCGGCAGGGATGGTGATGAGTGCATTACCATGGAAGAGGTCGGCGGGTTATCCGGACGTTTTAATTATGAATTCGCCTGTGATCTTGGAAAACGTATACCACGTGTTTATATCCATGGTGGACGGATCATCGGTACGAGAGATCATTTTTCGGAATAATAGAAAGGAATGGAATACACCAGTAAAAATTGGCAATACTATCCGTAAAGCAAGAAAATGGAGTGGAAGTATATGGTAATTAGACGTGGTGATATTTTTTATGCAGATTTAAGACCGGTCATCGGCTCAGAACAGGGCGGTGTAAGACCGGTGCTCATAATACAGAATGATGTTGGCAACAGGCACAGTCCAACCGTGATCTGTGCAGCAATTACATCCCAGATGAATAAAGCGAAGCTTCCAACACACGTAGAACTTGACAGCAGAAAATATGATCTGGTCAAAGATTCTGTGGTGCTCTTAGAGCAGCTTCGCACAATCGATAAAAAACGTTTGAAAGACAAGGTATGTCATTTAGATTCCCAGATTCTGGTGAAAATAGATAAGGCGCTTGAGGTAAGCTTAGAGTTGTATACATAAATAGGCTTGCCAGAAAACGGAAATAGTGATAAAATAAAATGTATTTTCGAAGCAATAAACAAGTGAGAAAAGAGGAAGTATTTATGTCAGGACATTCCAAATTTGCGAATATTAAGCACAAAAAAGAAAAAAATGATGCAGCAAAAGGAAAGATTTTTACAATTATCGGACGTGAGATTGCCGTTGCAGTAAAAGATGGCGGCCCGGATCCTGCAAACAACTTTAAACTGGCTCAGGTCATTGCCAAAGCAAAAGCAAGTAACATGCCAAATGATACGATTGAGCGTGGTATCAAAAAGGCATCCGGTGAAGGAAACTCTGTCAATTACGAGTACTGTACCTATGAGGGATATGGTCCGAGCGGAACAGCTATCATCGTAAAATGTCTGACCGACAATAAGAACCGCACAGCTGCCAATGTCCGTAACGCATTTACAAAGGGACACGGAAGCATCGGTACACAGGGATGCGTTTCCTATATGTTCGATGAAAAGGGACAGATCAAGCCGGAGGCGGAAAGCTCCGTTATGCATGACTTGAGAGCTCACTTCCGTCCTGAGTTCCTGAACCGTCTGGATGAGATTATTCTCTTTAAGCCGCTGACGAAAGGCAACATCGGAGGCATCATTGAGCTTCTGATTGCAGATGTCAACAAACGTCTGGCGGATAAGGAGTTAAAGATTGCCCTGACGGACGAGGCAAAGGATTTCATCATTGAAAATGGCTACGATCCGGTTTACGGTGCAAGACCGCTGAAACGGTACCTGCAGAAGAACGTTGAGACACTGGCAGCGAAGCTGATTCTGGCGGACGGCGTCCGTGCGGGCGATACGATAGAGATCGGGCTTTCGGATGGCAAGCTGACGGCTTCGGCTGTCCATAGCGCGTAAGCGGAAAACGTCTTACGGCGGATTTATAACTATTATATAGAAGAAACAATAGGGCGCGGAGAAGTGCGAAAGAGCTTCCTCTGCGCTCTTTTTATGTATTTCTGAGATTTTCACAGTCTTGACATTGCCCGGCAACTTTACTAAAATGATTTCATAATGACCGGACTATATCATTTGTTCCGGAAGTCAGTCAGATGAGGAGAAGATGAGATGAAAATTGCGATTGGAAATGACCATTCGGCGGTAGAACTGAAGAACATTATTGTGGATTTCCTGAAAGAAAAAGGAATCGAAGTGTTAAATCTGGGTACAGACAGCAGCGAGAGCTGTGATTATCCAGTTTATGGAGAGAAGGTAGGTCGTGCAGTTGTTTCCGGCGAAGCCGATCTGGGTATCGCAATCTGCGGTACCGGTCTTGGTATTTCACTGGCAGCTAACAAGGTAAAAGGCGTGCGCGCCTGCGTATGCAGCGAGCCGTACACAGCGGTGATGTCCCGCCGCCACAACGATGCCAATGTACTCTGCTTCGGCGCCCGCGTGGTAGGAAGTGAGCTTGCGAAGATGATCGTTGACGAGTGGATCAACGCAGAATTTGAGGGCGGACGCCATCAGAGACGCGTGGATATGATTATGGCGATTGAGGAGAAAGACTGATTCAGAGTCAGAGGTAACGGATGAAATCATAAGGCAGGCTGACAGCAGGATGCGAGATGCCTGTGAGAACAAAAAGAGGCAGCTGTAAAGAGATGGAGCAGCTGCGAAAAGAACAGGAGGAAGCAGGAGATGATCACAGAAGATATTCGCTACATCGGTGTAAACGACCATGACATTGACTTATTTGAGGGGCAGTATCAGGTGCCAAATGGTATTTCATATAACTCATACGTGATTATGGATGAAAAGATCGCGATCATGGATACGGTAGACAAGCGCAAACAGACGGAATTTCTGGAAAATCTGGAAACCGCACTGGCTGGAAGAACCCCGGATTATCTGGTAATCAGCCACATGGAGCCGGATCATGCATCAAGTATCCAGGCAGTCGTAGAACGGTATCCGGAAATCACATTGGTAGGCAATGCGAAGACATTTCCGATGCTGAAACTGTACTTTGATCTTGATACCAGCCGTGCGCTGACGGTCAAGGAGGGCGATACCCTGAAACTGGGGCGCCATGAGCTGACGTTCGTCATGGCACCGATGGTACACTGGCCGGAGGTTATGGTAAGCTATGATTCCTGCGACAAGGTGCTGTTCAGCGCCGACGGTTTCGGCAAGTTCGGTGCGCTTGATGTGGATGAGGACTGGGACTGCGAGGCGAGACGGTATTATTTCAATATTGTAGGAAAATATGGAATGCAGGTGCAGGCACTTCTTAAGAAAGAAGCCGGTCTTGAGATCCAGATCATCTGCCCGCTGCATGGACCGGTTCTGAAAGAGACGATCGGTCATGTGCTTGAAAAATACCAGATTTGGAGCAGCTACGGCGTCGAGTCTGAGGGTGTATTTATCGCATATGCGTCCCTGCATGGCAACACCGAGGATGCGGCGAAGAAATGCAAGGAAATTCTTGAGAAAAAAGAATGCCCGAAGGTGGCAATCGCGGATCTGGCGCGCGGTGATATGGCGGAGGCGCTGGAAGATGCATTCCGGTATGGAAAAATTGTATTGGCAGCACCGTCCTATGACGCGGGTGTGATGCCGGTTATGGCAGATTTCCTGCACCACTTACAGAGCAAGAATTACCAGAAACGCACCGTTGCCCTGATTGAAAACGGTTCCTGGGCGCCGAGTGCAGCGCGCACGATGAAGGGAATGCTGGATGCGATGAAGGAGATCACGGTGGTTGAACCGGTCGTTACGGTTCGCGGGGCGCTCAAGGAGAGCGATATTCCGTCGCTGGAGCAGATGGCGGAAGCGCTGCTGGCATAAGAAGCGTCTGGTGACAGTATTTAATGAGACCTGAAAAAGGCTTTTTTAAATAAAAAATCCGGAGAGACAAAAGTGTGGTTTTATATTTATATATGAAAAATCCACTTGATGATTTTGTATGGATGACAGAAAAGAATAGGAGAAACAGACATGGTAGATGAGGTAATGAAGTTCATTACAGAGGCAGACCCGGAAGTGGGAGAAGCCATTGAAGCAGAGGCAGCCCGTCAGAGAAGAAACCTGGAGCTGATCGCGTCGGAGAATATTGTATCGGAGCCGGTTATGATGGCGATGGGATCGGTATTAACCAACAAATATGCGGAGGGATATCCGGGAAAACGTTACTACGGCGGATGCCAGTGTGTCGATGTTGTAGAGTCCATCGCGATCGAGAGAGCGAAAAAACTGTTTGGCTGTGATTATGCAAACGTACAGCCGCATTCCGGCGCGCAGGCAAACATGGCGGTATTTATCGCAATGCTGAAACCGGGTGATACTGTTATGGGCATGAACCTGGATCACGGCGGACATCTGACACACGGAAGCCCTGTCAATTTCTCCGGTTTATATTTCAACATTGTGCCGTATGGTGTCGATGACAATGGCGTGATTGATTACGAAGAGGTAGAGCGCATTGCACTGGAAGCAAAACCGAAGCTGATCATTGCAGGTGCAAGTGCCTATGCAAGAGAGATTGATTTCAAACGTTTCCGTGAAATTGCAGACAAAGTAGGCGCATACCTGATGGTCGATATGGCTCATATCGCTGGTCTGGTAGCAGCCGGTCTTCACCAGAGCCCGATTCCGTATGCAGATGTTGTTACGACAACCACACATAAGACACTGCGCGGACCGAGAGGCGGTCTGATTCTGGCAAATAAGGAAGCAGCTGAGAAGTTCAACTTCAACAAGGCGATCTTCCCGGGAACCCAGGGCGGTCCGTTAGAGCACATCATCGCTGGCAAGGCAGTCTGCTTCGGCGAGGCGCTGAAGCCAGAATTTAAAGAGTATCAGCTTCAGGTAAAGAAGAATGCAGCAGCGCTGGCAGCCGCACTTCAGAAGCAGGGATTCAAGATTCTGACCGGCGGAACCGATAACCACCTGATGTTAGTTGATCTGCGCGGCATGGATATTTCCGGTAAAGAGCTGCAGAACCGCTGCGATGAAGTATACATTACCCTGAACAAAAATACCGTTCCAAACGACCCGAGAAGCCCGTTTGTTACTTCTGGCGTCCGCATCGGTACTCCGGCTGTTACCACCCGTGGACTGAAAGAAGAGGACATGGAAGTGATTGCAGAGTGCATCTGGCTGGCAGCTACCGACTTCGAGAACAAGGCAGATTACATCCGTGCGGAAGTGACGAAACTGTGTGAGAAGTATCCGTTATATAAATAAGTAGAGAAGAATATGGAGCGAAAAATTTGCCAGTCTATAGATTCAGAAAAATGCTGGAAAATTAATGCACATATAACAATAAGAAAAAGGCTGTATTGCCTGCCGCATGGAAGCGCGCGGTAGGTGATACAGCCTTTTCTATTCCAACCATTTTTCCTAGAAATTAAGTTTTTGTCCAATTCCTTTTTCCAATGCTTTTTCATAGATAAGCTGTGCCGTCCGCACATCAAAGAGTCCCATGCCGACTGATTTAAAGCAGCGGGTCTCGTTCTGCTCATGCGGATGTCCCTGCTTGGTATCTTCGATCAGATCCTCGATAAAGTGGACGCGCTTCTGTGTCAGAACGCCCTTTTCCAGCGGAATTTTCAGATCGCCGCTCTCCTCGCAGGCATACGGAAGCTCGGTGTACGCGTTCTTGACGAGTTTCCACACCGCATCCGGCAGTTCGCGCCGTTCCGGACGCCAGGAGCCGATGGCAACAAAGCATTTGCCGCGAAGCAGCTCTTCATCATCCGGGTAGACCGGATCGACCGCCTGGGTGGCGGAGATCAGGACGCGGCTGTGCTCAGCCAGTTCACGGGTATCCGCGCAGGTATGAATCTGGATGGCGTTTTTTCCAAACGATGCCAGACGCGCCGATAAGCGCTCGATAAAGCCGGAAAGATCCTTAGCGTATGCGTCATACAGATAAATATCTGTGATCGGGCGCACCTCGCAGGCATAGAGAAGCTGGTGTAGTCCCTGCATACCGCAGCCAACCAGACCAACTGAGGCAGCATCCTCTGGAGCCAGATAGCGCAGTGCGACACCGCCGACCGCACCGGTCCGCATTGCGGTCAGGACACTTCCGTTCATAATCGCCTTTGGCAGACCGGTCTTTGCGTTATTTAAAATCATAAGTCCGTTCAGATACGGAATTCCCAGAGAGGGATTGTTCGGAAATTCGGATAACATCTTTGTACCGATGACGGAGTCCAGAAAACACGGCATATAGAGCATCATATTTTTATCACGCTGTGCGATAAAACGATCCAGCATCTTATAATTGCCGCTTTTGTGAATCGCATACGCATCTTCGATCGCGTCCATGACATCCTCTAAGGTGACGGACTGCCACATTTCTTGTTCGCTGAGAAATAACATATCAAAACCTCCTGAATATTTATGAATGAAATAAAACATATATACTAAAAATAGATTTATCACAAATCAAATGTGGTTTGCATAGCTGGATTGTAGCAGTTTCACGTTTCATTGTCAAGATGAAAACAGAATAAACCGGCAATCTCTGGATGCGGCGTCTGTAGGGCTTCAGAATATCACGGGGCTTGCCTGCGATCCGGTTGGAAACCGTGTTGAATGGCCATGTCTCGGCAAAAATATCATGGGAGGAAGCAATGCGCTCGCCAGCGCCAATATGATTCTGGAAGGCTACGACAAGGTGATTCCGCTGGATGAGACGATCGGCGCGATCTATGAGATCGGTCTGTCGCTGCCGCTGGAACTGCGTTGTACCTTTGGCGGTCTGGGTAAGACAAAGACTGCTCGGGAGATTCTGAAGCGGTCCGACGCGCATTTTCCGGGGGAAGAGGCGCGGTAGGTGTAATTCGAAACATCGTGAAAGGACAGTTACAGTTTGTGTAAGGTGCGTACTGTAACGTGGCATATCTTTTTAAGATCTGAAATAAAAATTGATTAAATAACTCTATAGAGATATAATATTAATAAAAATATCTCTATAGAGTTATTTTCAT
>ERZ833608.2441-NODE-2441-length-9809-cov-196.135842_pt1 | contig 9809 bp, 9 predicted proteins | sample MGYA00519694_ERZ833608 | MGnify/ENA primary metagenome ERZ833608 (study PRJEB31850, sample SAMEA3708742) | human gut metagenome | biome: human gut; feature: human-associated habitat; material: faeces | place: China | collected 2014 ... | reverse complement strand
ACTATAAGTAGATGTTCAAGCCTGCTGCTGCCGCGGGTTAAAAACCCGCCCCCCAATTAGACCGACAAATTGCAGTCTATATGTTACTACAATGTTTCCGTTATGCCCACCATAATGGGAATTTCAATTTCGTCGTTAGGCCAGCGGGGCTGGTAAAGGAGTGATATAGGTTTGCCGCCCACGTTGTTCCAATTGATTCGGGTGAGTTTGTAAAAGTTAGGTGGGCCGAAGTCGAATGAACGGCCAAAGAGTAAAATGGCATGGCGCGCTTCATCTACTTTCCATACGCCACCACCATAGGGGCAACTCTCACCAGGGTGTAGTAAGTCACGATGCAGATATACGTGGCCAAAGCGTAATTCACCGTCTTGTGTGATAATGAACTTTTGATACATGAGGAAGAATATATTAATTTGCTAATATGTTAGTGTATAAAATGAAGGAGTACAAGTCCCTTTTGTGTAAAAGAGCTATTTACGTAACGCGTGCTTTCTATCGTGCGATAAAATGCTTTATCATTCTATCGCGTGTTAGAAAGCACGCGTTACGTATATAGGGGAGCTTTTATAATATCACCCCCTTCTAAAGCTTACTTGTCCTTCTTACCAAACACCGAAAAGTGAACATAGCGTTTGGGGTGTGATTTGAGGTCGATCATGAGCGAGTCTGCATTGCGCAGAGTGCTATTGAGGTTATCATATACCCCACGGTCGTTTAAGAAGAGACCTAATGTATTGTCGGTACTCTTCAATTTAGTGTCGAGTGTAACTGACATATCGCCTAAATGGTTGGTCAAGTTGTGAGCACTCGCCAACGTAGCATTGACGCTATTCAATGTAGATTGAATGTCTAATTTAGCTAAGTTGCCTGTGAACTTTTCAGCATTAATGCTAGTTTGCTTTAAGTGTGCAACCATTTGAGGCACGTCATTTTGCATCATTGCATTCAAGCCTTCAGATGTCTGCTTCAGATTTTCAGTGATAGCTTGTGCGTTGTGCAGCGTAGCCGTTAAGGCAGGGTCACCCGTCAGACGATTAAGGTTGGCCATGATAGAGTCAAGCTTGGGTAACATCTTCTCAATTTGTGGCACCATTTCGGCTACCTTATCCATTGTACCAACGTGCATGGAACCTTGAATGGTATCCCCCTTCTCAAGATTGCGCGTAGGGTTAGGGCCTAAAAGCAGTAGCATTTTTACGCCTCCCATTAATTCCGTTTCGAGTTCAGCACGCGTTTGTTGGGGAACGTGCATCTCTTTGTTTAACTCAATACCAACAATAACGTCTTCACCGCGTTCGTAGTCATATTCAATGGTGCGTACAATGCCCACGGGGTAGCCATTTGCATAAACGGCATTTGATACGGCCAATCCAGCCACGTCTTTAAACTTGACGTAATAGGTGTTGGTTGACTTAAATACATTGATGCCCTTTAGGAAATTGAGTCCAATGAATAGCAGCACTAAGGCTACTACTGCAGTAAGGGCAATTTTCATTTCTTTTTTCATTATCCAGGTTGTTGTGAGGTGAGTCACTTCTTTTCTTGTTCTTTGGCGCGTGCTTCGGCTACAGATACGGATTTTCCATTAACTGTTGCTACCACGTAGGCACTGCTTAATTTTGTCTTTACGGTGCGCAATGCTTTTTGGGCATCAGCGTAGCTGGTGTAGCTGCCGTAGTAGTACTTGTAAAGTGTGCCTTCTTTAACGCGGCTAATGCTCAAACCTTTAAACTGTGCATCAGTAGTGGAAATCTCTGTTTTCCCAGCTCCCACTTGTATGCGGTAGTTTACCTTTTGTTTGGCAGAGGTCTTAGACGCTTTTTTTGTTTCGTTAGTCTTATCGTTCGTTCTTTGTTGTGATTTGCCTTTAGCCAGGGTCGTTTCATTCTTTTTGGACGTTTTGCTAAGGCCCGTCTTCGAATTATTTTCTACCTTATTCTTTGACTTGTTAGTTGTAGTGGCCTTTGACTTTATCTCCTTCGGTGCGTCTTTCGATTTGCTATTAGGAGTGGACTCTTTGCTGGTAGGCTTCGAGCTGTTTGCCTGTTCTTTTTTCGTATTGCTTGCTTCCTTTGTCCTGGTTGTGTTGCCTTGAGCCTTTGACGTAGAGGCAACATCTTTGGACTTTGGCGTTTCTTTACCCTTTGTCAAAGTGTTCTTAGACTGTGCGGCCTCTTTTGTTTTCGTCGTATTTTCTTGTGGCTTAGATTTTTCTTTAGCGTGATTGGTTGGGGCCTTCTCCTTTGCTTCAACTTCTCGCTTAGGTTCAGCTTTCGGAGTAGCATGCTTCGCAGTCGAATGCTTCGCGTTATTGCTTCGACGTGAAATGAGAGCTACGTCATTATCGTTAGGCGTTTCGATGATGCGCGTCGTTGGAACGGTGGCAACAGGAACAACAGCAGCCTCACTGTTATTAAAGTTTGAAGGATCGGCTAAGGGTTCGCTCACTTTGGGTTTAGGAAGGTCGGCCGTCATGCGAGTAGGAAGATTCTCAGGAATGTCGTGTACGCCCTTTTCGTGCATGCGCAAGTAGGCTAAAAATCCATTATAAATGCTACGGCTGAGTTCCATCACGCCTTGTTGTGAGTTGAGGTAAGTTTCTTCAGCGGGAGTGGTGATAAAACCTAACTCAGTGAGTACGGAAGGCATAGAAGTATTGCGTAACACCAAGAACCCCGCTTGGTGTACCCCCTTGTTGGGACGCCCTGTTGAGACGTATTGCTTCTGAATGCAACTTGCTAGGTCGACACTTTGTTTCATGTATTTATCTTGCATAAACTCAAAGATGACGTAGCTTTCTGCCTTATTGGGGTCGAAGCCTTGATAAGTTGTCTTATAGTCGTTCTCAAGTGTAATTACAGCATTCTCGCGTTTGGCAACGGCAAGGTTGGCATTGGCGCGGGCCATACCTAAAGTGTACGTTTCTGATCCATAGGCTAATCGGCCGGAAGGTAATGCGTTTGTATGAACAGAAATAAAGAGGTCGGCCTTGTTGTTATTGGCAATGTCGGCACGTCGTTGTAGAGGAATGAATACGTCAGTTTTGCGAGTATAGACCACCTTCACGTTGTGACAATTCTCTTCCACCAATTTGCCAAAGGCCAATGCTACGCGTAGGTTGATGTCTTTCTCTTTGGAGTAAGCACCCACTGCACCAGCATCGTGTCCGCCATGTCCAGCGTCAATAACGAGTGTAAAGTTACGCTTTTCTGCATTGCTCCATGCCACGGTGGGTAAAAATGCGACAAATAGAACAATATATAGGAACTTAGATAAATAATTTTTCATGTTAATAGTGTGTATATCACTCAAAACGCCCTGCTTTTGTGCATCGTTTCTTCTGCCTACAAAGGTAGTGTAAATTTAGAAAATGTGCGATAACTATACGCACCTTTCAATAATAATAAAGGTTATAAATCCCAAGAGTAGGGCATAGGTGGCTTGCTTTTGATAGCCATGTGCATGCGTTTCGGGAATCATCTCGTCGCTCGTTACGTAAAGCATAGCACCGCCAGCGAAGCCTAACATGATGGGTAGTAATAAAGTAGATGCTTGTCCCATACCAAAACCGATGACAACGCCTACGACTTCTAAGAGTCCTATCACAATAGAGATGCAGAAAGTGCGCAGTGGCTTTACGCCAGCCATTAATAGGGGAGCAATAATAACCATTCCTTCTGGTACATTTTGTAGCGCAATGCCCAAACTTACCGTCCAATTATTGTCCGTTGCAGTATCGCTAATGCTTACGCCAGCAGCCATGCCTTCAGGTAGCTTGTGTAAAGCGATGGCGAGGACAAATAATAGGATACGATTGAGCGAAGCATTATTGTGATGTTCCGCCTCGTTAAGTCCTGTAATGTGGTGAAGGTGGGGCGTAATGAGGTCGAGCACGTTGAGAAACAAAGCTCCAGCCATTACGCCACCGACCGCCCACCACCATTGCTGGGCTTGCTCAAAGGCAGGAACAATGAGTCCCAGCGTAGAAGCAGCTAACATTAGGCCTGCACAATAGCCGAGTAGCGTATCATTCCATTTATGAGGCAACTCTTTGATAAAGAATCCTATTGCACTGCCAATGATAGAGGCTCCGCAGAGTCCAACAGCACTTACCCAGACCTGTGTCATAACGCTTCACTTGTGATTGTATGATAAAGTTCTTGGCACGCATTCTCTAATAAGGTGATGACCAATTCAAAGTCAGTAGCGTCACCATAATAAGGGTCGGGCACTGTGGTGTACGTTCGATGAGAGGTTAAGAAGTCGGCCATGCGCACCACTTTGGCTTTATCGTCTTGTGTATGTGCCATAGCAGTGATAGCACGATAATTGTCGTTGTCCATTACCACGATGTGGTCGAAGCGTTGGAAGTCAGTTGGGGTGAATTGACGGGCATGGCTATTAAAGTTATAGCCATGCTTACGTCCACACTCTCGCATACGGCTATCGGGCAATTGTCCAACGTGCCAATTACCAATGCCTGCAGAGTCTATTTCGAAATCTGCTTCTGATTTATGGTCCTTTACAATCGATTTCATAATGCCTTCAGCAGCAGGCGAACGGCAAATATTGCCCAGACAGATAAATAAAACGGTATGTTTCCCTCTTTTCATGTTTTCGTATGTATTTTTATTGAAGTTGCAAAGGAAATTATATTTTGTGGCTCGTGCAAGAGAAGTGTGTCACAAAGTGTGGTGATTTACTCAAGTTCCAGTTTAGATAAATTGTTGTTTTAAAAAAAATGAGCAGCAAAATTTGGCACATTCAAAAAAAGTTCCGATATTCGCTTTTGTAAAGCCAAGATAGCTAAAAGTGAGTTGTTCGCTTTGTGTGCTATAGTTGAAAGATTCTTTAGAAAATGAACGATTTAAAACAAGATTTCTTGACTTATTTAGAAGCGGAACGTGGCTATTCTCCCACAACCATTGCTACTTATAAGAAAGCACTTGTGTCGGTCGAGATATTTTTTAAAAGTATAGATAGTCAACTTTCTTGGCAAACGATTGATGCCGATGTGATGCGCCAATGGTTGGCCGCCCAAATGGAACGAGGTGAGGGAGCGCGTACTATGGGTAAGGAACTCAGTGCGGTACGTAGCTTTTATAAATACTTGCGTCGAATGGGGGTGGTAGATCATAATCCGATGTCGCTCATACAAAATCCGAAAGCGCAGAAGATTCTTCCTTCGTTTTTGAAAGAACAAGAGGTAGAACGACTTTTTGATGATGTAGATTATGGTAGTGACTTTGTAGGTGTACGCAATCAAACTATGTTACTCACCTTTTACCACACAGGGGTACGTATGGCTGAGTTGATTGGATTGAATGTAAATGATATTCAACTTGCAACATGTGAACTGCGTGTGACGGGTAAACGTAATAAGCAGCGTGTCGTACCTTTTGGCTTAGAATTGTATGAAACCTTAGTGAAGTACTTGCACGTTCGTCAACAGTTCTACGGCAGCAGTGAAGGCCCTGTGTTTATTACACAGAAGCGACAACGCATCAATCGTCGACAGGTGGGAATAATTGTAAAGCGTTATCTCTCACTTGTTACTACGCAGAAGAAAAAAAGTCCGCACGTGTTACGCCACACCTTTGCTACGGCAATGCTTAATAATGGTGCCAGTCTGGAGGCTATTCGAGAACTGCTCGGACATGAAAGTATTTCAACTACAGAGGTGTATACGCATACGTCGTTTGCTGACCTTAAAAAAGAATATGAACTAGCCCACCCAAGGGCATAAACAAAAAAGGAGGTTACTATGGAACTCAAGATTCAAGCCATCCACTTTGATGCAACTGATAAGTTGAACGCATTTATTGAAAAGAAAGCAAGCAAGCTCGAAAAGACTTGCGACAACATAATTAAGGCTGAGTTCGTGCTTAAGGTAGTTAAGCCCGAAACCGCAAAGAATAAGGAAACGGCATTGAACGTTTCACTCCCAGGAACAGACTTGCACGCAGAAAAGGTGTGCGACACGTTTGAAGAAGGTGTTGACCTCTGTGTTGATTCTTTGCTTCGCCAGATTGAAAAGTACAAGGAACGTCAAGCTAAGTAAGTCGTGCCGCGTGCATGAAAGAGGGTAAACGTATTTCACGAAATGGGATACGTAAACAGATATTAACCATGAAAAAGCCCTCTGCTTGAAGGATACCGAAATAAAAGGTATTGAGAAATGATGTAAAAGTCTTCTTGATATCTGTTTGTGCCGTCTGCCATTCGCTTGTGAAGGTAGATGCTGCAGATGGTTGAGAGATTACGAACTATTAATAGGAGGCTCAGTGAAATACGCTGAGCCTTTTTTTGTGTGTATGTGAAACTTTTTTCTGTCTCTGCGTAAAAAAATAAGGATAATATTTGTTAGATATAAAATTAATTGTACCTTTGCACTCGCAAAAGCAAAAAGCATAGCAACTCACACGTTATGGTGTGTTAGTTCAGCTGGTTAGAATACATGCCTGTCACGCATGGGGTCACGGGTTCGAGTCCCGTACACACCGCTATTAATGCTGAGTTGAAGCTTTAACTTTTGCACACTTTGGTGTGTTAGTTCAGCTGGTTAGAATACATGCCTGTCACGCATGGGGTCACGGGTTCGAGTCCCGTACACACCGCATTAAATCCTTCAAAACGATAAAAGTTTTGAAGGATTTTTTTTATGGCAGATTCTAAAAAAATAGTCAGTTCAACCCTTTAAGGTTGTAAGGTCTTAAAGTTAGTTTAGTTGATTATTAAAGTGATGTAACCTTATAACTATCAACTAAAAACAGATTTTTAGAATACCCTTGTATTTATTTACGTTATAACTTTGCAACATTAAAAAACAATATGTACCTTTGCGTTTAGAAGAATAATAAAAACATATAAATATGATTAACTTTAATACGCTACTCGCTTCATTGCTCGTAGCAGGTGTTTCGGCACAGGCTACTTTTGCGCAAGTTGCAAGCGAAAAGAAAAAGTCTGGTTATCCTTATGCCTTTGTAGGTGTACAAGGTGGTGGTCAAGTAACGTTTGGCAATTATGATGCTACGAAACTCATTACCCCAATTGGGGCTGTGAATATTGGTGGAATGTTTACACCCGTAGTAGGCGCACGCTTGCACGTAAGCGGAATTAATGAGAAGGGTGGACTTAAGAGCCTTGACAAAACTTACAAGTATAAGTTCGTTACCTCTAACCTCGATCTTATGTTCAACCTTTGCAATGCGTTTGCTCCTAATAAGCATCACGTAGTAAATGCTTATTTGTTGGGTGGCGTTGGCTTGGGCTATGCTTGGGATAACGATGATTTGAATAAGTTGGCAGGTAATAATATCACCAGTGTAACGAATGATAATGTAAACCTTCGTTGGAGCGATGGCCGCTTGGTACATAACTTCCGCGTAGGTGCAATGCTCGACTTTGAATTGAGCCGCTTGGTAGGCATCAATCTTGAAGTTACTGCCAATAACTATCACGACCGTTTCAACTCAAAGTTGAATGGTAAGGGCGATTGGCAAGTGCAAGCATTGGCAGGTATCAACTTTAAGTTTGGCCGCAAACGCATTACTGAAGATAATGCCAATATGGTCTCTCAACAAGACTACAACCAAATGCAGCAAGCTCAACAGACTCCCGCTCCTGAATCAAAGCCTGAGCCTAAGCCAGAACCAAAGCCCGCAGCGCGTGTGTTGCACGAAACAAAGGCTGAAGTGTTCTTTACCATTGGTTCTTCTGCTGTTACAGGAACGGAAGAAGCTAAACTTCGTGCTTTCGCACAATGGATGAAGGATTATCCTAGTGCAAAGGCTGTGCTTACAGGTTATGCTGATGCAGGTACGGGTAATGCAGAAATCAACCGTACTATCTCACAAAAGCGTGCAGAACACGTGAAGAAGATGTTGATTGAGAAGTATGGTATTGATGCTTCACGCCTTTCAACCGACTTCAAGGGTGATCAAGTTCAGCCCTTTAAGGAGAATGATTCTAACCGCGTAGTAATTGGTGTAGCTAAAGAAAAGTAATCGAATTTAGCAATACATATATAATAGTAAATGAGGCGCTCTATAGTTTTACGACAAACTATAGAGCGCTTTACTTTTTTATAGAAATAACGGCTTTGCAATGATTTGTGAGATAGCTAAGATGTATTCGTCTTGTTTATTTAATTTCTGCCAAATAGTCAAAATGTTCTCCTTCAACGAGCTTGGTTGCTTCGAGTTGACAAGTATGAGCTATGTCTTTTAAAGTATCGAAGTCAACGTACAGCCAATCAAATGATTTACCCTTACATTTTCCGTACACCATGTTGAAGTCTACTTCGCCATAGTAGGTATTTAGATCGTTTGTTGAGAAATCCTCGTCATCGTCAAATAGATAACAGAGGTCAGAAGAATCAGATAAGATTTTTCCATCAGGTGAAAGCAGACTCTTGCAACGAAGGAGTAGAGTGGAGAGATTGCTTAACTTCCCTGCAATGCCTAATCCATTCATTAATAATAAGATGGTATCAAACTTGAAGTCAAACGATGCTGTAAAGATGTCAGCACAAATGCTATGCCGGGCACCATGTAAGGTGCGTGCTTTGGTAGAAAGAGGTGAAATGTCAATAGAAGTAACGTCCAATCCACGTGCTTCTAAAGCTAATGTATGGCAGCCAGCTCCTGCTCCGACGTCCAAAACGCGACCTTTGCATAAATTGAGCGCGGTACGTTCAATACGTGACATGTGAGATTCTTTGCGAAATAATGTCTCAATCGGCATCTCGTCGTCGTCAAATAGACTCGACTGTACAATTAAATGATGTTGTGCATTGCCAAGGGTGGCGTAGTCCCAAATGGCTTGTCCCATTGGATCGTATTGGTCAGATAGTATCATAATGCGACAAAGTTAGTGTATTATTGTAAGAAAACATAGTAAAAAGATAATTTCCGGTATTAGAAAGGTGTAAACAAATACGGGTGATAACGGATGGAGAGAAGTATATACCTATGTATAATAATAGTGCTTTGTTGACGTCAAATACTTGCTTTAAATAGGTGAAATGGCCTTACAAAGAATAAAAAAAGCGTTTTGTTGAAAAAAAAAGCATGAAATATTTGGTGCGAAAGAAATAATGCCTAACTTTGCACCCGTTTCCGAGAGACATCTACGAAACATGGGCAAATACCAGAGTGGCCAAATGGGGCAGACTGTAAATCTGCTGGCTTACGCCTTCGGTGGTTCGAATCCATCTTTGCCCACCTGCTTCTTTTTATAGAAAAAACTTGCGGAAGTAGCTCAGTTGATAGAGCACTAGCCTTCCAAGCTGGGGGTCGCGGGTTTGAGCCCCGTCTTCCGCTCTAAAAAAACTTTTAACGTTTTTGCTGTTATAGCTCAGCGGTAGAGCACTTCCTTGGTAAGGAAGAGGTCGCGAGTTCAAGTCTCGCTAACAGCTCTCTTCTGAATTTTAAATCTTACTTGTTGAGATTGAATAACAAGGAAATTCATTCAAATAAAAAATAATACACAGCTATGGCTAAAGAGAAATTTGAACGTACCAAACCGCATGTTAACATCGGTACTATTGGTCACGTTGACCACGGTAAGACTACTTTGACTGCCGCTATCTCTAAGGTTCTCCACGAGAAGCTTGGTACTGGCGAAGATGTTAAGTCATTCGATCAGATTGATAACGCTCCTGAAGAAAAGGAACGTGGTATCACTATCAACACTGCTCACATCGAGTATGAAACTGAAAAGCGTCACTATGCTCACGTAGACTGCCCGGGTCACGCCGACTACGTAAAGAACATGGTAACTGGTGCTGCTCAGATGGACGGTGC
>ERZ833608.2437-NODE-2437-length-9834-cov-3.400245_pt1 | contig 9834 bp, 7 predicted proteins | sample MGYA00519694_ERZ833608 | MGnify/ENA primary metagenome ERZ833608 (study PRJEB31850, sample SAMEA3708742) | human gut metagenome | biome: human gut; feature: human-associated habitat; material: faeces | place: China | collected 2014 ... | reverse complement strand
GTCTATAGGGTTTTATTTAGCTCGGCTTTCAGATTCGCTGATATACTCGTCCGCATGATTGAGCTGACTAACATATCCAAGGTTTACGACACGCCCGCCGGCCCCTTCCGTGCCATCGATGACGTCACGCTGAGCATCGGCTCTGGCGACATCTTCGGCATCATCGGAGAGTCCGGCGCCGGCAAGTCCACCCTCGTGCGTTGCATCAACCTTCTTGAGAAGCCCACGAGCGGTACGGTCGCCATCGACGGCCGCGACATTACGAGCCTTCGCGGCAGGGACCTGCGCGAGCTGCGTGCCGACATCGGCATGATCTTCCAGCGCTTCTCCCTGTTCGAGCAGCGCACGGTGCTCGACAACGTCATCTTCCCCGCCACGCTCGCGAGCACCGGCAAGCGGGTCTCGCGCGCAGAGGCGCCCGAGCGCGCCCGCAAGCTCCTCGCGCTCGTGGGCCTCGAGGGCAAGGAGGGCTCATACCCCTCGCAGCTCTCCGGTGGCCAGCAGCAGCGCGTGGCCATCGCCCGCGCGCTCATGACGAGTCCCAAGACGCTCCTGTGCGACGAGGCCACGAGCGCCCTCGACACGCTCACCACCAGCCAGGTCCTCGACCTGCTTGGCAGGATCAACAGGGGGCTCGGCGTCACGATCGTGCTCATCACCCACTCGCTCGCCGTTGCCCGCCGCATCTGCAACCACGTCGTCGTCATGGATCACGGCCGCGTGGTGGAGCAGGGCACCGCGGAGGAGATCTTCAGCAACCCGCAGGCAGACGTCACGCGCGCGCTGCTTCAGTTCGAGGGGGAGGGTCGCTAATGGACTTCGCCGCTTTCTTCGACAAGTACGGGGCGCTCCTCGCCCAAGGAACGGTCGACACCGCCCTCATGGTGCTTGCCTCCACGCTGGGAGCCTACGTCATCGGCGTCATTCTCGGCACGCTGCTCACGGTGCTCGCGCCGGGTGGGCTGCGTCCCAACCGCGTTGCCTACGCCGTCATCGGCTGGATCGTGAACATGGCGCGCTCGTTGCCGTTCATCATCCTGCTGCTGTTCCTCATCCCCGTGACGCGCGCCGTCGTGGGCACCACACTCGGCGTTCCCGCGGCAGTGTTTCCACTCATCGTCTCCGCCGCGCCGTTCGTGGCGCGCATGGTCGAGTCGTCCGAGGCCGAGGTCGACCGCGGCCTCGTGGAGGCGGCAAGCTCCATGGGTGCCTCCACCTGGGAGATCATCACGAAGGTTTACCTGCGCGAGGGCCTTCCCAGCCTGCTTCGCGGCCTGCCCATCGTCATCATCACGATTCTGGGCTACACGGCCATGGCCGGCACGGTGGGCGCCGGCGGACTTGGTGACATCGCCATCCGCTACGGCTACCAGCGCTACCAGGACGACGTCATGGTTGCCACCGTCATCATCCTCATCGTGATGGTGCAGGTCATCCAGACCGTGTGCAACCTGCTCGTCAAGCTCTGCGACAAGCGAATGCGCTCCTAGCGGGGCGCCACGTCTCCCGCGCGTCTCGCGCACAGGCCGGGCATCCCGGCAAAACCCAGGGGATTTGCCCCGCTCGTACGGGCGGGCCGGGGCTACCTATAGCTAAATCTCGCAATCACAGAAAGATGGAAAGGAATCGCCATGTCTCTCAAGCAGCACCTCAAGCCGCTCGCCGGCATCGCCGCCGTCGCCGGCCTCGCCCTCGCGCTCACCGCGTGCGGCGGCAACTCCGGCAGCGCAGCCACCACCGCAGCCGCCTCCGGCTCCTCCGAGGACAATGTCATCACCGTGGGCGCCTCCCCCTCGCCCCACGCAGAGATCCTCAACGCCGTGGCCGACGAGCTCAAGAGCGAGGGCTACGAGCTCAAGGTCGTCGAGTACAACGACTACGTGCAGCCCAACGTTGCCCTTGACGCCGGTGACCTCGACGCCAACTACTTCCAGCACCTCCCCTACCTCGAGAACTACAACGACGAGAACGGCACCGACCTCGTGAGCGCCGGCGCCATCCACTTCGAGCCGATGGGCCTGTACGCGGGCAAGAGCTCCGACATCAACAACGTGCCCGATGGCGCCAAGATCGCCGTTCCCTCCGACGCCACGAACGAGGCTCGCGCGCTGCTGCTGCTCCAGGACCAGGGCGTCATCAAGCTCAAGGACGGCGTGGGTCTCGAGGCCACGGCCAACGACATCGAGGAGAACCCGCACAACATCAAGCTCGTCGAGGTTGAGGCCGCCGCCGTTCCCCGCTCGCTCGAGGACTCCGACTTCGCCGTGATCAACGGCAACTACGCCCTGTCCGCCGGTCTCGACACGAGCGCCACGCTCGCCAGCGAGAGCGCCGACTCCGAGGCCGCCCAGACCTACGCCAACATCGTTGCCGTTCGCAAGGGCGATGAGAACTCCGAGAAGACCCAGGCCCTCATCAAGGCCCTGACCTCGGACACCGCTCGCAAGTTCATCGAGGAGCAGTACAACAAGATCGTCGATGGCAGCTTCGCTCAGGAGTGGGAAGAGGTCAAGGCTGACGATATGAAGAAGTTTGATGAGCTGCGGGCCGAGACTGAAAAGCTGCCCATCTCTGTGGTCGAGGCAGAGGTCCGCAAGAACCTCTCCGGCGGCAAGGCCAACTGATCGCCCCCTCTTCATTCTTCTCTACAAAACGTTCCCTACGGCCGCGGAAAATTGTAATCTGCAATTTTCCGCGGCTTTTTTACAACTCCGGTTGTATTTTTCAAAGAACTATGGTATATGTGCTCTTGAGGATACCCACAGGCTGTTATGCTGACAGAAATATTTGTTTTCAAGAAAAGGAGAACGCTTATGAAGATCACAAGTATTGACGTATACGATTTTGGCAAATGCCTGAACTACGAGGACTGCTCTCCCATCTGCATTCGCATCAACACGGACGCGGGGATCAGCGGCTTTGGCGAGGTAGGTCTGGCCTACGGCAACGCCCATAACGCGGGCGTTTGGATGGTGAAGGACTTCGGCCAGCTCATCATCGGCAAGGATCCCCTGCGCAGCGAAGCCATTCGGGAGCAGCTGTTCCGCACGACCTTCTGGGGCATGGGCGGCGGCACCGTTATCAACGCCGGCATGAGCGCTATTGACATCGCCCTGTGGGATATCAAGGGTAAATACTACAATGCCCCCGTCTATCAGCTCTTAGGCGGTAAGATCAATGAAAAGCTCCGGGCCTATGCAAGCCAGATCCAGTTCGACTGGGACCTGGAGGACCGCAACATGGTCACGCCGGAGCAGTATGCCGAGGCTGCAAAGAAGGCCATGGCGCAGGGCTATACCGCCGTGAAGGTGGACCCTGTCGGCGTTGCTGCCAATGGCAACTGGCAGCGCACGAAGCAGGACGCTGACTGGCGTCTCCGGGGTCAGCTTCCCCAGAACGTACTGAAGTTGGTTCGCGCCAGATTGCAGGCGATCCGGGACCTCAGCCCCGATCTGGACATCATCATCGAGCTTCACTCCTTCACGGACGCCAGCACTGCCATCCAGCTGGCCAACTACATCGATGATCTGAACATCATGTACTACGAGGAGCCGGTCCATCCCCTCAACGCCGTCTCCATGCGGGAGATCAAGGAGAATATCCGGATCCCCGTGGCCTCCGGCGAGCGGATCTACACCCGTCTGGGCTACCGCCCCTTCTTCGAGAACCGCTCCCTCAGCGTGATCCAGCCGGACGTGTGCCTCTGCGGTGGTATTTCCGAGGCCAAGAAGATCTGCGACATGGCGGATACCTATGATGTGAAGGTCCAGATCCATGTCTGCGGCGGCCCCATTTCCCAGGCAGCGGCCCTCCATGTGGAGACCGCGATCCCCAACTTCCTGATCCATGAGCAGCACTCCTACGGCATCAAGCAGGGCTTGCGGGATACCTGCGTCTACGACTACCTGCCGGACGATCACGGCGAGCTGACGGTCCCCGAGTTGCCCGGCATCGGTCAGGAGATCACCGAGGAGACCATGGCTAAGACCTGGGTCTACACCATTCAGTAAATTGCTTTGGAGCCACGCTATATACGCTTGACATCCGGTGGGAAAACTCTGTATGACCCAAGCTGCCTGTCAGGATGATGGCTGTTTTGACCAGGAGGGACGTGGTTCACGCTGAACCACGTCCCTCCTTCCGTTTGCTTCCTTCGCCGTATGCGATATATCCCCTCCCGGCCCGTCAACTGTTTTTCTTGCACTCTGACAGGTGCAGGGCTATAATTCCAAGCAGCAAGAGCGCGTCTGTCGAAAAGGCGGTGAATTTCCCTGGCCGGTAAGGTCGGGTAGCCGTTAGCGGCTGGGCCGGCGGTGTATTCCCGCTCCACGCGGGGAGCAGGAATTTTTTCGGCGCGCAGGCCCGTTCAACAAAGGATATCCCATTTTGCGAAGGAGCACATTCTATGAAGATCATTGTAACAGACGGCTACGTGGAAAACCCCGGCGACCTGAGCTGGGCTCCGCTGGAAGCCTTGGGTGAGGTGACATACTATGACCGCATCGGCCTGACCGATGAGGATGAAACCATCCGCCGGATCGGTGACGCGGAGATTGCCGTCATCAACAAGGCCCCCGTGACCCGGAAGGTCATTGACAGCTGTCCCAACCTGAAGCTCATCACGGTGCTGGCCACCGGCTACAACGTGGTGGACGTGGCCTATGCCAAGGAAAAGGGCATCCCCGTGTGCAACGTGCCCAACTACGGCGGCTATTCCGTCAGCCAGTTCACCATCGCCCTGATGCTGGAAGCCTGTCTCCACATCGGCCACCATGACCGCACCGTCCACGAGGGCAAATGGCAGAACAGCCCGGACTGGTGCTACTGGGACTACCCCCTCATCGAGTTGGCGGGCAAGACCTTCGGTCTGCTGGGCTGCGGCCGCATCGGCATCCACACCGCCGAGGCCGCCAAGGGACTGGGGATGCACGTTATCGCCTACAACCGCTCCCAGTCTCAGGCCGCTAAGGATCTGGGGGTGGAATTCGTGGATCTGGACGGCCTGTTTGCCCGGTCCGACGTGCTGGCCCTCCAGATGCCCTTAGCGGACTTCAACGTTGGCATCATCAACAGGGAGAACATCGCCAAGATGAAGGACGGCGTGATCATCCTCAACAACAGCCGGGGGCAGATGGTGGTGGAGCAGGATCTGGCGGACGCTCTGAACAGCGGCAAGGTGGCCTTCGCCGGGCTGGACGTGGTCTCCACGGAGCCCATCCGGGCTGACAACCCCCTGCTGAAGGCGAAAAACTGCATCATCACCCCGCACATGTCCTGGGGTTCTCAGGGCAGCCGCCAGCGGATCATGGACTGCACGGTAAACAATATCAGGGCGTTTCTGAGCGGAGCACCGGAAAATGTGGTAAATCCGTAAGTTTTCCGGCAGAATGCCGATTTTTGAAAGGGGAATCTGACGATGGACAGCAAGACCCTGCAAACCCTCCGCCGGGATGCGGAGGATATCTGCCGCAGCGCCATTGAAGCCTCGGTGCCGGACGCCGCCATTCAGCGGGCGCTGGCCCAACTGTCCCCCTGTCAGGGGCGGACGGTGCTGGTCTCCATCGGCAAAGCCGGATGGCAGACCGCCAAGGCCGCTTACGATGCGCTGGGCAGCACCATTGAACAGGGCGTGGTGGTGACGAAATACGGCCACAGCCAAGGCCCCATCGGTGATCTGGCCATTTACGAGGCGGGCCATCCCGTACCGGATGAACATTCCGTCCGGGCCACGGAAGCGGCGCTGGCGGCAGTCAGCGGCCTCAGCGCAAGGGACCGCGTGCTGTTTCTGGTGTCCGGAGGCGGCTCCGCCCTGTTTGAGCGCCCTCTGGTGCCTCTGGCGGAGCTGGAGGACATCACCGGCCAGATGCTGGCCTGCGGCGCGGACATCACTCAGATCAATACCATCCGCAAACGGCTCTCCGGCGTCAAGGGCGGGCGGTTCGCCCAGCTCTGCGCCCCGGCCCATGTGTATGCCATCCTCCTCTCCGATGTCATCGGAGATCCCCCGGATATGATCGCCTCCGGCCCCGCCTACCCGGACAGCTCCACATCAGCGCAGGCCATGGCCCTTGTGAGCCGGTACGGTCTGACCCTCAGCCCCCAGGCGCTGGACTTGCTGGAGCAGGAACCGCCCAAGGTGCTGGATAACGTCACCACGGTCATCACCGGCAGCGTGGCCCAGCTCTGCCGGGACGCGGCGGCCCGTGCGGAAGCGCTGGGCTACCGGACCTGCCTTCTGACGGACCGGCTCCAATGCGAGGCCAGGGAAGCGGGCCGCTTCCTGTCCGCCATGGCAGGGACCCACGCCGGAAAGGGCGAAAAAACCGCCTATATCTTAGGCGGCGAGACGGTAGTCCACCTGGCGGGCCACGGTCTGGGCGGACGGAATCAGGAATTGGCGCTGGCAGCGGCGGAAGGACTGGCAGGCCTGAAAGCTGTGGTGGCCTCCGTCGGCTCTGACGGCACCGACGGTCCCACGGATGCGGCCGGCGGCATCACCGACGGCGCCACGGCGGACGCTCTGGCCGCTCTGGGCATTTCCATCGACAAAACGCTGGCGGACAACGACGCTTATCACGCCCTGAAAGCCTGCGGCGGGCTGATCGTCACCGGCCCTACCGGCACCAATGTCAACGACATCACGGTGCTGCTGGTGTGACCCCCTCCCCTGCCGATCCTCCCCACATATCGCAAAGAACTCCCGGAGTCCTTGTGTGTACAAGGGCTCCGGGAGTTTCTGCTGCACCACGGTTCGATCTTCAGGAGCCGCTTTTCAAAGGCGGCGTTCAGTCCTCCTGACTTTTTTCCATCATGATCTCCAGAATGGTCCGGTCGGTCTCCACCATGCCCGGGGTGCTGACCCGGCCCATATTACGGATGGCCTGCTCGGGGGTCGCGCCGCAGATGCCGTCCGTGGACTGGAGGACCACATCGCTCATCGCCAGATAGGCGCACATCATGGCGGCGTTGGTGGCGGTAGCCAGCTTCAGTGCGCAGCCGATCTTGCCGCCGTCGCAGATCATGCCGGTGAGGTTGCCGCTCATATTGATGATGGCCTTGCCGATCTGCTCGTCCGTGCCGCCCATGAGCCACACCATAGCGGCCGCAGCAGCCGTGGCGGCGGAAACGCCGCAGCCGCAGGTGGCGGACAGCTTGCCGGTAAAGGACTTGATATAGACGTTCAGCACGTGGGAGAAGGCCAGCGCCTTTTCCAACATCTCGTTAGAGGCCCCCAGATGATGGGCCATCTCCACCACGGGGATGACGGCGGTGATGCCGTGGTTGCCGCTGCCGGCGCTGCTCATAACGGCGTAGGGACAGCCGCTCATGCGGCCCTCGGCACTGCTGGCTACCCGCATCATGGTGCGGCTGAACAGGTTGTCCCCCATAGCGCCCTCCGTGACCTGCTTTTGCAGCGCGGCGGCGATGCCGATGCCAAGCCGGTGCTCCAGACCGAAGTCCGCCAGCTTTTCGTTCATCTCCATGCCGTCCAGCATAGGGGCCAGCTCCGCCTCGCTGCACTGATCCACCACGGCCCGGATCTCCGCCACCGTCATGGGCATCAGGCGGGCGTGGATGTCGTCCTGTGTACCGGCGCTGTATGCCTTCTCCAGCAGGACTTCATCATTCCGCTGGGTGAGGATGATATTGGAGTGGGTGCCCCGGATCTCGCTGATGCCGGTACCGGCCTCCGTGGTGACCTCCGCCCGGACATAGAGCTGCGCCTCGTCATGCTTGATCGCAACGGTAACACGGCGCGCCTCCGCCAGAGCGATGGCGTCGGCGGTGACGGTCTCATCAATGTCCGCCAGCAGCTGCAAGCCCTTCTCCGGGTTGCTCAGGCGGGCGCCCAGCGCGGCGGCATAGTTCAGGCCCACCCGGGGAAAGCCGGGAATGCCCACGCTCATGCCGTTTTTGTAGATGCCGGGGTTTACCTCCACCTTCACGGAGACGATGCTGCCCCCCACGGCATGATGGGCGTCTGCGGCGGCCAGAGCCACGCACACCGGCTCCGTGCAGCCAAGGGCCGGGACTACCTCCTGGCGCAGCAGTGTCAGCAGTTCTTCTTTGGTGATCATGGGAACGCTCCTCCTTCTTGTTTTTCAGATGCCACATATCAGATCGTCACAATAGAAAGCAGATTCCGTGCCAACTTCTTTTTTGACAAATTCTGCGATTTCTCTTGTAAAACCGCCCGGCCCATGATTAAATGGTTGAAGAAACTGGTCAAAGGAAGTGATTTTGTGGTGACCAAAAAGAAGATCTCCGTCATCGCCTTAGACCCCCGGGCAGGCAAGTCCTACGGCGAGGACATCGCCGGGCTGTTTTCCGATGTGGTGGATATTTCCGTCTTTTCCATGCTGGACGGCAGCGCCGCAGGTGTTCTGGAGCGGGCGGATCTGTTTGTAGCCTCCACGGACGCCTACGGTTCCCCGGAGGAGCTGGCCAAGCACATCCCGCTGGACAGCCAGACCATGGCGATCGAGGCATCCTTCCGGTGGAGCGAACTGCGAAAGCTGAAGGAGCTGCCCGCAGGCAGCAAGGTGCTGTTTGTCAACATGACCGAGACCATGGCCCGGGAGGCCATTGCCCAGCTGGAACAGTTCGGCATCACCCACATCCACTGGATCCCCTTCTACCCCGGCGCGTCGCTGGAGGAGGATGTCCATATCGCCGTGACCCCGGACGAGATGCGCTATGTCCCGCCGAAGATGGAAACGGTCATTGATATCGGCCAGCGGGTCTGCACCTCCGGCATGATGATCGAGATTGCCCTGCGGCTGGGACTGGAGTCTCTGCTGGAGGGGCCTGCTTTTCAGGAGTACGCCCGCAGCGTCGCCACCAGCAATTACAGCTTTGACCAGATGTTCGCCCGCTCCATCCGGCTCGAGAGCCAATTCCATATTTTAATGGAGACGCTGGAGGACGGCGTGGTGCTGGACGCTCTGGGCCACAAGGTGGTTGACCTGGCAACGCTGGGCCTGGACTCCTACTACAACATGGACCACGCCTGCCAGCTCCACGCGCACGAGACCATCAACGTTCACACCAACGCCATCGCCGGCGGCTGCACCTTCGCCGACGTCACGGTCGACATGCCCCTGGGCAAGGTGACGGTCAACAAGATCATCAACGTCCAGGACTCCGGCCGCCTCATCAACCCCAAGTTGGTGGAGCAGCAGATCCACGGCGGCATGGCGCAGGGCATTGGCTACGGCCTCTTCGAGGAGCTGCAGGTTGACCCCAAGACCGGCCGCGTGCTCAACCCCACGCTGCTTGACTACAAGATCCCGACCATGATGGACCTGCCTGACCTGGCCGCGGACTTCGTCGAGAAGCCTGACCCCACGGGCCCCTACGGCAACAAGGCGGTGGGTGAGACGCCGGCCATCAGCCCGGCGGCCGCCATCCGCGACGCCATCCTGGATGCGACTGGCTGCAAGTTCTACGTCGAGCCCATGACGCCCCAGCGTCTCTTCGAGGGCTTCAAGGAAGCGGGGCTGATCTAGATGTACGACATCGAGTCTCTGTACGAGGCCACGAGCGTGGCCGACGCCTGCCAGGCACTTGCGGCAGACCCCGCCGCCGAGGTCATCGCCGGCGGCACCGACGTGCTCGTGAAACTGCGCGAGGGCAAGGGCGCGCCGGCGCACCTCGTCTCCATCCACGGCCTTGCCGACGAGCTCGATGGCGTTACGCTCGCCGATGACGGCACGGTGGAGATTGGTCCCATCACGTGGTTCCACCACGTCACGACGAGCCCCGTCATCCAGGCCACCGTGCCTACGCTCGGCGAGGCGTGCGACACGCCCGGCGGCCCGCAGCTGCGCGTCT
>ERZ833608.2435-NODE-2435-length-9835-cov-2.946933_pt1 | contig 9835 bp, 10 predicted proteins | sample MGYA00519694_ERZ833608 | MGnify/ENA primary metagenome ERZ833608 (study PRJEB31850, sample SAMEA3708742) | human gut metagenome | biome: human gut; feature: human-associated habitat; material: faeces | place: China | collected 2014 ... | reverse complement strand
GCCTTTGCGTCCTCAGACTATTTCTCCCTGCTGCCGTAGCTCTTTCTGTTCTGGACCGGGTTCTATCTCTACCGACTGCGGCCGGAGATCCCCGCCCTGCCGGATATTCGCCTGCCGGGGCTGTCCGTTATAAGCCGTCACTCTCTGCTGCTTTATCTGCTGCATCAGCCGGTGCTGTACGCTGTGCTGGTGGTTTTGCCCACCATTTTGTAAGGAGGTCCTTCCTATGTCCCATCAACTGATCGTAGCCATCGGCCGGGAATCCGGCAGCGGCGGACTGGATATCGCCCATGCGCTGGCGGAGCGGCTTCAGCTCCCCCTGTTCGACAAGAGCATTCTGCAAAAAGCCGCAGAGGACAAGGGCGTCAGCGCCCAAACGCTGGAGCGCTACGATGAGCGCCCTTACTCCCCCCTGTTCTGCCGCTCCGTCCGGGGCATCAGCAGCGCCCCGGAGGACTGCGTGGCCCAGATGCAGTTTGAGCTGCTGCGCCAGCACGCTAACGCCGGAGAATCCTTCGTGGTACTGGGCCGCTGCGCTGAAGAGGTGCTGGCGGACCGGGAAGGGCTGATATCCATCTTCGTCCGGGCGGATCTGGATTTCCGGGTCAAGCGCACCCCTCTGCCGGAGGAGGAAGCCTTGGACTTCATCAAGCATCAGGACCGGCAACGGCGGATCTACCACGACCAGCACTGCAAGGGTGACTGGGGCGACGCCAAATGCTACGATCTGGTGATCAACAGTGCACGGTTGGACATCCCCGGCACCGTGGATATTCTGGAACAATACATCCGCTCCCGGGCCGCTCAGTTGGATGACCGGCCTGCCGGTGAATAAAGGAGGTCCTATGTCCGTACAAAAGAAAGAGAAAGCCATGTGGGAAATGCTGGACCGTTTCTTTCTCCGGGTCCTGTGGGAAAAAGAGGGAACGGCGGTCATGGCGGAAAGCCGGGAACAAGCCGCATCGTTTTTAGCCGGCTCTCAGGAGACCTCCCCCTCTCGGCGCGCCCTTATGCAAAGCACGATCCTGCCGCGGGTCGCAGTCTACACTGTATTGAAGCGCCGTGGGCTGGATGCTGAAAAGCTCATGGAAAAATATGTGCGGGAGGTACAGGGGCCCGCCTCCCATGACCGGTACACCGGTCTGGAATGGGTTCCCCGTTTCTTCTCGTTATTTCGCTGGGCCTTCCGGAAAACGACCTCCTCCAGCGACGCTTGGGTCAGCACCTTTGAGGAACAGCCGGAGGAATTTGACCTGACCATCCACCAGTGTCTCTGGCATGATACCTGCGTATCATGCGGCTGTCCGGAAGTCTGCCGTTTTTTCTGCGAATGTGACAATTACGCCTTCGGTGACCTGAAAAAAGTCGGTTTCCGCCGCACCCAGACGCTGGGGACCGGCGGTGACTGCTGTGATTTCCACTTCTACAAGAAATAGCAGAAACGGCGCTGTCCAATAAAGGACGGCGCCGTTTTTCTACGGTATCCCGTAAAGTCCTGTCAGAGGGTCCCGGAACAGGGCGATGTGGGGCGGTGAAAAGGTCCACCAGACAAACAGAAATGCCAGCACCCACAGCCACACCAGTCCCGCCACCTGCCGTCCCATCCCCCAGAGCCGTCGCTGGCGGCGGGGCAGGCTATCCAGCCAAAATGTGACCGCCGCCGACAAATAAAAGATAGCTACGTCTGCCCAGAGCACGTGCTCTCCCCAAACGCCGGTGTAGGTATAATACAATGTGGGGATCAGGGCCAGCCCCGCCGTGACGCTGACCGCCCGAGCCGCCAGCAGGCCGTCCCGTTCTCCCATGCAGAACTGCGCCGCCGTAAAGAGGAACACCGGGAAAAACAGCAGCTTCATGTGTTCCCATACGGATTCATTCACAGCGCAGAACACCCCCGCCAGCAGCCCCCCGCCGCTCCACCTGTACGTGAAGTGGGCCAAGGTACCCAGCACCGCTGCCGTGAGAAAGCCCGTCAGGGGCCAGAATCGCCACCGTCTCCCCATAATGACCTCCCGCCCAAAAAAATGAAAGCACAGCAAAAAGCTGTGCTTCCATTTTATGCGGTTTGTCCCATTTTATGCGAAAACAGCCTGCACCAGAACCATGTACAGCACCGTGCCCCCGGCGATAGAGAACAGCACGTTCCGTTTCCACAGATGCAGCCCCACCACGGCGGCAGAGGCTAGCAGCTCCGGTGCACCATGGGTCCCGGAGAGCCAGGAGACATTTTTGAAGCAGTACACCGTCAGCAGGCCCATCATGGCGGGAGGCAGCATCTTGCCCAGATACAGCACCGCCGGCGGGTCCTTCTTCTCCGGGAAGAGCCAGAAGGGAAGCCAGCGGGTAAACTGAGTTCCGGCAGCGATGGCCAGAATGGTGATGAGGGCCTGAACGCTTGTCATTTGCACAGTCTTTTCCTCCCTCCCAGTAAAACGGTCAGCAGCAAGATCATGGCGGGGATCAGGAAATTATCCGGGCCAAACACCGCCAGACTTGCTGCGGTGCAGACCATGCCGATGATCCCGGCGGCCCGGTTTTCCTTTTTCTTCACCTGTTCCAGCAGCAGCACGATGAACAGCGCCGTCAGCGTAAAATCCAAACCGGTTGTGTCAAAGGTAAGCAGCCCGCCCACAGCGTTCCCCAGCGTGCAGCCCACCTGCCAGTAAAGGTAGTCCAGCAGTGAGATCCAGAAGTAGAAGTCCCTCCGAGCTACGCCCTCCGGCGGCTCCAGTGTGGATACCAGAGAAAAGGTCTCGTCCGTCAGGGTACAGATCAAAACAGGGCGAACCGGGCCGGTGCCCCGATACTTTTCCAGCATGGACAGGCCATAAAAAGCGTGGCGGGCATTGACCATCACGGACATCAGCAGCGCCTGAAAGGGGTCGAAGGCCGCCGTCAGCAGTGAGACGCCCACAAACTGCATACTGCCGCAGTAGCAGATCATGCTCATGGCGATAGACCAGCCGATCCCATATCCGGCGGTCCGCAGCAGGATGCCGAAGGCCGCGCCCAGGCAGAGATACCCCGTCATCACCGGGACGGTGGCGGGAAAAGCGGCCCGCAGAGCGGCGCTTCGATTTTTCACGATGGTTTCATGTTCTTCCATATGCACTACCCATTTCGCAAGCAATTTTATACGCAGAGTATACCGCCGGAAGGTTCCTCTGTCAATTCCGTTTCAGGATATAAAAAAAGAGCCGCAAGGCTCTTTTTTTATGCACTATGATAAGGCTGCGCTTTCGCCCTAAGTCATCTGATACACAGCCTCATCAGCGGCTGTCTGCGCATTTTCTCAAAGACGCTTGGGTAACTTCGAAGGTCCTTACATCTTCTCTGGGGCATCCACGCCGATGAGCTTCAGGCCGTTCTTCAGCACCATGCGGGTATCGTCCGCCAGCTTGAGACGGGCGGCAGCTACCTGAGGCTCCTCGCCCCGGATGCGGCAGGCGGTATAGAACCGGTGGAAGCAGGCCGCCAGCTCCTGCAGGCAGCGGTTGATGTGGCTGGGGTCATAATCCCGTGCCGCCAGCTTGATCTCCTCGCAGTACTGAGCGATCTGCTTGATGAGGGCCTTTTCTGCTTCACCGGACAGCAGGCTCAGGTCGGCGGTCTCCGGCACGGTCACGCCGTCAGTCTCCAAGGCCCGCAGCAGGGAGCAGATCCGGGCGTGGGCATACTCTACATAATAGATGGGGTTCTCGCTGTCCTCCCGGACGGCCAAACCCAGGTCGAATTCCATCTGCGTGTCGGGCTTGGCGTTAAAATACCAGCGGGCAGCGTCCACGCTGACCTCGTCTAGCAGATCGTGGAGGGAGATGGCCTTGCCGGTACGCTTGGACATCCGGACCACCTCGCCGTCCCGCAGCAGCTTCACCAGCTGCATGAGCACGATATCCAGCCGCTCAGAGCCATTGAGGCCCAGCGCGTCCAGTGCGCCCTTCAGGCGGGCCACATGGCCGTGATGGTCGGCGCCCCAGATGTTGATGACCTTGTCGAAGCCGCGGACGGCGAACTTGTTGCGGTGATAGGCGATGTCCGCGGCGAAGTAGGTGTAGAAGCCGTTGGCCCGGCGGAGCACGTCATCCTTCAGATCCAGCTTTTCAATGTCCGCTTCCTTTTTGCCCTGCTTGCGGAAGTGATCCCGCAGAATATCGGCCGTCTTCAGCCACAGAGCGCCGTCCTTTTCGTAGGTCCAGCCCTTTTCCGTCAGCAGGTCCACAGTCTCGGCTACATAGCCGCTCTCGTGGAGGGTAGACTCGTAAAACCAGGTATCGTAATGGATCTTATAGCGCTCCAGATCCGTCTTCATGCGGGGCAGGTTCACAGAAAGGCCGAACTGCGCCAGCGCGTCCTGCCGCTCCTGCTCGGAGGCATTCAGCAGGCTGTCGCCGTGCTCGTCATAATAGGCCTTGGCCAGTTCCTTGATGTCCTCGCCCTGATAGCCATCCTCCGGGAAGGCGATGGAATCCTCGCCATTGATAAGCTGGAGGTAGCGAACCTCGATGGAACGGGCAAACTTGTCGATCTGGTGTCCGGCGTCATTGACGTAGAACTCTCTGGACACATCCGCGCCGCAGGCGGCGAGGACGGAGGCCAGAGTATCACCCAGCACGCCGCCCCGGGCGTTGCCCATGTGCATGGGTCCGGTGGGGTTGGCGGAGACGAACTCCACCATGATCTTCTGATCCTTGAGACTGTCATTGGTGCCGTAGACGTCCTTCTCCGTTTCCACGGCGTTCATGACGCCGGCATACCACTGGTCTCCCAGACGGAAGTTCAGAAAGCCGGGGCCAGCGATCTCCGCAGAGGTAAAGTAGGTGCCGGTGAGATCCATGTGATCCAACAGCGCCTGAGCGATCACGCGGGGCGGTTTGCCCAGTGCCTTGGCGGCAGCCAGAGCAAAGGTGGTGGTATAGTCGCCGTTGGCGGTATCCTTGGGGATCTCTACGGGGGCGGTCTTGACCTCTGCCTCCGGCAGAGTGCCGTCCGCAGCAGCCGCCTTGTAGGCTGCCATTGCCAGCGCCGCAGCCTGGTCCTTCGCGTTTTGGATCATATTCGTCATATCGTTAAACCCTTTCTTCGGTTAAATTTGTCATTTATTTTCGCCGGACCCGGATCTTGAAGCAGTTCCGACCCGTGACCACGTGTTCTACCGCAATGGAATACTTGATCTCCATGAGTCCGCCCCGCTCCGTCAGGTTATGAAGCAGGCGGCTGGTCTGAATATCCACGGACAGTTCACCGTACGGCGTTTCATACAGGGAGGTGTGCTGCCGCCCCTCTTCAAACACCATCTGCGAGTTGACGCTGCCGCTGCGCCGCAGGATCACCCGGCCGGGGCCGATTTCAAAGGTGGTGAGGGTCCCCTCCATGCCGGTAAGCTCTGTCTCCTGATAGCTCAGAAGGAAGCCGTCCTCCGTCTGTTCCAGTGTCCCCTCCGTCATCAGCTCCGTGGCGTTGGGGTCCACATCATCAAAATACTGTTCTCCCCGGACGGAGATCATCACCGGGAGCTTTTCTTGTTCAATACTGTTCAATGTCGATCCTCTCCGCCCCCCGGCTCAGGGGTTCTTCCAAAAATACCGCCGCCAGCTTCTCAAAATCCTCCGGCCGGTCGCTGACATAAAAGCGGGTTTCGCCCTGCTGCCGGTCCGTAAGCTGGCCCTCTGCTGCAAGCTGCTGCCGCAGTGCCCGGGCCGAGGCCGCGCCGGAGTCGATCAGGGTGACGCCGGGGCCGCAGATCTCCCCGATGATGTCTTTCAGCAAGGGGTAATGAGTGCAGCCCAGAATCAGTGTATCCACGCCGGCTTCTATCAGCGGCGTCAGGTATTCCCGGGCCACCGTCTCGATGACTACATCCCCCTGCCGAAACCGGCCGTTCTCCACCAGCGGGACAAACAGCGGGCAGGGCTGGCTGACCACCTGCACATCGGCGTCCAGACCCTTCAGAGTTCGTTCGTAAGCTCCGGAGCGAGCGGAGGCCAATGTGGCGATCATGCCGATCTTTTTATTTTTTGTGACAGCCAGCGCCTCCCGGCAAGAGGGCTCCACCACGCCCAACACAGGCAGATCATTTTCCTTCCGCAAAGTATCCAGAGAGGTGGAGGTCACTGTGCCGCAGGCGATCAGAACCGCCTTCAGGTCAAAGGACCGGAGAAAGGCGATGTCCTGACGGGCATATTTCAAAAGGGTCTCCCGGGAACGTCCGCCGTATGGCACCCGGGCAGTATCTCCAAAATAGATGAGATCCTCTCCCGGCAGCAGACGCCGCAGGGCCTTCACCGCTGTCAGTCCGCCCAACCCGGAATCAAATACCCCGATAGGACGGTTATCCATACCGCTCGCCTCCTTTTTTCCAGGGTGTTCGTTCAGAAAGTATATTATACAATAGCCTCTTCCGCTGTGCAAGGGCAAAAGCGCCGTTTTTCGCAGTTGAAATTTGCCGGACGGCGGTTTTTTCGGTTCTGGAGACAGATTTTTGGCTTTTTGCCCGCTTTTTCAGGTAGCATTTTCAGATGGGTTCTGCTATAATACCCTCCATCAAAGGGATATGGGAGGTGGCTCCTTATGAAGCTCGAATTAACAGATCAGGAATTCCGGTATCTGCTGGATCTGGTATACATAGGAAACTGGGTGCTGAATTCCACCCGAGGTGATGACCGTATCGAGGAATACGATCAGGTGGAGGGCAAGGTCTTCTCCCACTGCGTCCCTCAGGGGATGCCCAAGCTGGTGGAGCGGTACCGGGGCAGTCTTATCCCCTCCCGCGCCTTTGCCGACGGCGGCATCCACGAGGCCATCGAGCAGTATGAGGATACGATCTTCTACGAGCTGCTGGCGGAGGAGCTGGCCCTGCGGGATCTGGACGGTCAGCCCCTGACCCGGGAGAATTACGACGCACTCATGGCGCGGATCGACGCCTATCTCTCTGAATTCGATGAGCACGGCACTGACCGGGTGACTGTGGATCTGGACGAAGGATAGTAAAAAGAGATCGAATTCCTTTTTTGTCCTTGACATAAAGTTAACTTCAGGTTTTATAATCATCTCAGGAAAGTTCTCAAAAGCTCTGATAAGGAGAATGCACTATGGCATCTAAAGTTTATTTCGCAGATTTCCGCTGCCCCAGTTGGCGGGAAAACCTGCCCCAGAAGTTGGCCCGGCTGATGATGACTGCCGGTTTCGGCGACATCGACATGGACGGCAAATATGTGGCCATCAAAATGCATTTCGGCGAGCCGGGCAACATGGCCTATCTCCGCCCCAACTGGGCCAAAACCGTGGCGGATCTGGTAAAAAGTCAGGGCGGCAAGCCCTTCCTGACGGACTGCAACACCCTGTATATCGGCGGCCGCAAAAACGCGCTGGATCACATGGAATCTGCCTATGTCAACGGTTTTACCCCCTATTCCACCGGCTGCCATATCATTATTGCCGACGGTCTGAAGGGCAATGACGAGGTGGCCGTCCCCGTGGAGGGCGGCGAGTATGTGAAGGAGGCCAAGATCGGCCGGGCGGTGATGGACGCCGATGTGTTCATCTCCCTGACCCATTTCAAAGGCCACGAGCAGGCGGGCTTCGGCGGCTGCCTGAAAAACATCGGCATGGGCTGCGGCTCCCGTGCGGGTAAGATGGAGCAGCACAACTCCGGCAAACCCTTCGTCAAGCAGAAGCTGTGCGTAGGCTGCCACGCCTGCGCCAAGATCTGCGCCCACGGCGCGCCTACCTTCGGTCCTGACAACAAGGCCACCATCGACACTGACAAATGCGTGGGCTGCGCCCGGTGTCTGGCGGTCTGCCCCAAGGACGCCATCCAGTGCATGTATGACGAGGCCCCCTCCATCCTGAATTACAAGATCGCCGAGTACACCAAGGCGGTGGTGGATGGCCGTCCCTGCTTCCATGTGTCTCTGGTGATGGATGTGTCTCCCAACTGTGACTGTCACGGCGAAAACGATGTGCCCATCGTGCCCAATGTGGGTATGTTCGCCTCCTTTGATCCTGTGGCTCTGGATCAGGCCTGCATCGACGCGGTGCTGGCCCAGCCCAAAATGCCCAACTCCGTCATCGGCAGCGGCGAGGCCTGCCAGTGCGAGGATCACTTCAAGGCCGCCCACCCGGATACCGACTGGGAAGCCGCCCTGATCCACAGCGAGAAGATCGGTCTGGGCAGCCGGGAATACGAGCTGGTGAAGATCTGATCTCGCCAACCGCCCGCCGGGACTTGACACCGGCGAAGATGCCTGCTATATTGATAGAAGTCAAAATAGCGTGTTGAACGGAAAGAGTACCGTATACCCAACGGACAGAGAGGGCGCGCCGCCGGCTGTAAGCGCGCCTGCGGAGGGGTATGGGAAGTGCGTCCGGGAGCGCGGGGGATGCAGATGCCCTCCGGACTGCCCACGTCACGGGCATTTGAGTAATAAATGAGAGTGGAACCGCGGTTTTTTGATCGCCTCTCGTGCCAAACCGGCGCGGGAGGCGTTTTTTCGTCCCGTGTCCGCGTCAAACAAATACCCGGAAAGGATGAATGTTATGTATCTTTACAACTCCGCCACCCATAAGAAAGCTGAATTCACCACCCACACCCCCGGCCATGTGGAAATGTATACCTGCGGCCCCACGGTGTATCACTTCGCCCACATCGGCAACCTCCGCAGCTATATCATGGAGGACGTGCTGGAAAAGTTTCTGCGCTATTCCGGCTACAGCGTCAACCGTGTCATGAACATCACGGACGTGGGCCACCTGACCTCTGATGCTGACGAAGGCGAGGATAAGATGCTCAAGGGCGCTCACCGGGAGCACAAGACCGTCATGGAGGTGGCCAAGTACTATACCGATGCCTTCTTTGATGACTGCCGCAAGCTGAACATCAAACGCCCGGACGTGGTGCAGCCCGCCACCGGCCTTATTGATGACTATATCAAGATCATCACCAAGCTGCTGGACACCGGCTACGCCTATCTTGCCGGCGGCAACGTGTATTTCGACACCTCCAAGCTGGAGCGCTACTATGTGTTCAACGACCACAACGAGGAGGATCTGGCTGTCGGCGTCCGTGAGGGCGTAGAAGAGGACACCAACAAGCGGAACAAGAACGACTTCGTCCTCTGGTTCACCAAGTCCAAGTTTGAGGATCAGGCGTTGAAGTGGGATTCTCCGTGGGGTGTGGGCTATCCCGGCTGGCATATCGAGTGCTCCGGCATCTCCATGAAGTACAACGGCGAGTATCTGGATCTCCACTGCGGAGGCATTGACAACGCCTTCCCCCACCACACCAACGAGATTGCCCAGTCTGAGAGCTATCTGGGTCATCCCTGGTGCCCCCAGTGGTTCCATGTGGCCCACCTGAACACCAACCACGGCAAGATGAGCAAGTCCAAGGGTGAGTTCCTCACCGTGTCCCTGCTGGAGGAAAAGGGTTATGATCCTCTGTCCTACCGCTTCTTCTGCCTCCAGAGCCACTACCGCAAGGCTTTGGTATTCTCCTGGGAGAATCTGGACAACGCCGCAGCCGCCTACGGCAAGCTGATCGCCAAGATCGCCGCCCTGAATCCAGAGGATGGCACCGTGGATGAAGCTGCTCTCAAGGAGTACAAGGAGAAATTCCTCCAGCAGATGGGCAACGATCTGAACACCTCCATGGGCGTCACCGCTCTGTATGATGCCCTGAAGGCTAAGACCAATGACGCCACCAAGCTGGCCATTCTGAACAGCTACGATCAGGTACTGAGCCTGTCCCTGCTGGAAAAAGCCGCAGCAGTGCGGGAAGCCAATGCCAAGGCCCAGACCGCCAAGGCCGAAGGCGGCTACACCGTCACCGGCGAGGGCG
>ERZ833608.2431-NODE-2431-length-9856-cov-66.078563_pt1 | contig 9856 bp, 11 predicted proteins | sample MGYA00519694_ERZ833608 | MGnify/ENA primary metagenome ERZ833608 (study PRJEB31850, sample SAMEA3708742) | human gut metagenome | biome: human gut; feature: human-associated habitat; material: faeces | place: China | collected 2014 ... | reverse complement strand
CATTGGTTTTTGAATCTATACCCTCTATACAATAATAAATATACTTAGAGTCTTCAGGTATTCCCTCATCCTGAATAATATATCCAAGCTCTGATGTAATACACTCGCCTTTGCCTAAAACATAATGATATACATCACTTTCATCTCCTCCAAGCCAATAGTTGTCTATATATACACAATCTGAGTTTTCCTGTATTCTCTCCATATCATCCTTGATGGCATACAGAACACCCACATTTCTATTACCTTCAATCTGCTTATCATCTCCATCCTTATAAGTGATTGTCAACGTTATAAAAAGATAACTATAGCCATTGCTCAGGTTATAATTTTCATCTATATTTCCTTCACAGCTATCTTTCAAAAAATCTGCAACAGTATCCTTATTTCTGTTTCCAAACTCCGTTGTATGCTCGTACTTTTCAATTTTATAAGTAATTCCATTTATCTCAATTGTATCATCAACTGACACGATGTCGTCTTTGTTAACATACTCCGCATCCTGCACATACGTAGCCGGAGTCTGGTCTACTACACCGGTGTCACTTTCTGTCTTTGAATCCTCATCCTTTACAATACCTGATTTTCCCTCTAGCCCGGCATTTGATTGTGAACATGCTGAAAGCCCCGCTACCATCATAATCACTGCCATTATTGCTGTAATTTTTTTCCTCTTCATACTCTTTCTTCTCCTTTGCTTGCTGATGTTTAATTGTTATGATAATTATAAACCTGTGATGTGTCATAGTTGTAAAATAAAAAAATCCATTGCAATTTTAATTATTGCAATGGATTTTTGTCACGACTTTACTATCAACCTATTTATCAGAATATCTTTTTATTAAGTCTATTTACTTATCCGATACCACCTTACAGCGCTTCTTATGAAATGCAATTCCGTATTTTATGATATTGCATCTGCCCTCTTCACGAAGTACAGCATCATATCTGCGTGTATTTATCTGATTCATTGCATCTTCACAAGATTTATCCAATCCTTGAAAAGACGTTGCATATTTGACCTCTATGATAATTCCCGAATCAGGATCCTCCGGTTTTATGATAATGTCACTGAATCCATCCCCTGATTCCCTGTTCGATTTGATCAGCCAGTTCGGATTGCTTCCTCTCAAAAGGCCAAGCAAAAGACCATGGTAGAAATTTTCTTTCTGTCTATCGCGAGCCTTAGTGTCCAGAATACTTATCATACGATCCATGATTATATTGAGCTGTCTCTGAATCTTTTCAGTGTCAGCCTCAAGAATAGCCTTTGACAGCACTCTGATCTCATCATTGTCCTTTGCTACAACTTCCTTGAACCATTCCTGTATCTGCAGAATAAAAACTTCTCTGACCTCTTTGTTTGGGATAACAAGTTTAAGTGCATAATTCTCACTATCCGGCAATTTCACTTCACCTACTTTTGTCAGGTATCCTGTAGTAAAAAGTACACTCCATATATTATCTATATTTTTGTCTATTTCATTGTACGTAAGTTCAAGATGAACCACTTTTTCAATAGACTCTCCGGCAATTAAGCGCTCAACCTCATCCTTGGTTGTCGAATCAGCTATATTTATAAGGCGTCTTACAAGGCTGTTTCCGCTACTGTTTATCCAGTAAGTCTGTGGTCTGGCAGTTGGATTGGCAACAAGATTGTCCACATAATTTATAACATCCCAAGGACAGTATACATCCACATTACCAAAATGATAACCATCATACCACTCCTTTGCCTCTTCAAAATGTGATGCCAGTCCATAGTCTGCAAGAAGATTTTTCACCTCATCATCCGAAAATCCAAACTGCTCGTCAAATCTGGCATCAAGAATCGATAAAACTTTAAAATTATTTATTCCGGTAAAAATGCTTTCTTTCGAGATACGAAGACACCCTGTAAGAATTGCAAATTGTAAATAATCATTTGTTTTTAAAACTTTTCCCAAAATACCTCTGATAAGCTCGACCATTTCATCGTAGTAACCGTGCTGGAATGCTTTATCCAGCGGTACATCATATTCGTCTATTATAAAAATAGTATTCTTGCCATAGTGTTTAGTCAAAAGCTGAGATAACACTTTTAATGATGAAATAACCACACCATCACTCATATGATATTTTCCATCTTTAATCTGTATAATTCCCTGATACTGCTCTTTTTCATTTTTACTGAGCTTATCACTATTCATTAGGAATGAAAATCCATTTGCTATTTCACCTATTATCTGGACAAGTGCATCATATGCCCTGTCAAACGTTAACCCGTTAACATCTTTAAATGATATAAACACAACCGGATATTTTCCCATGTATTCATTGCATAAAGCTGTATTTTGTGAAATATACAAACCATCAAATATAGATTTATCCGTACCTATTTCAAAAAAGCTCTTAAACATACTCATATTAAGAGTCTTACCGAAACGACGCGGACGGGTAAAAAGATTTACTTCTCCCCAATTTTGCAGGAGCTGCTCTATAAGCCTCGTTTTATCTATATAATAAAAGCCCGATTTTCGTATTTTTTCAAAATTATCTATTCCAACCGGTAATTTTAATGTTCTATCCATCAAAGCCTCCATAAAAAAATCCGCTATAACTGTTAATCATAGTATAGCGGATTATTTTATAAAATACAATAATTGTGTTATTGGGTTCTCTTTTAAATCCTACTGACCTTTCCAGCCTCTATCTTCATGACCTCATCACACAATATTTCTATATCCTCATGTATGTGACTGGCTAAAATAACCAGTTTCCCCTGCCCTTTGAGATCAAGCAGTATTTCTCTTATATCACTTACGCCTATACTATCAAGTGCATTCATCGGCTCATCCAGTATAAGAATGTCCGGATTTTCCATCATAGCCTGTGCAAGGCCAAGTCTTTGTTTCATTCCAAGCGAATAATTCTTTACTGATTTTTTATCGTCCGGATCCAAACCAACAGTTCTAATACATCTTCTTATATCATCATCTGTTATCGTTCCTCGTATTGATGCAAGATATTTCAAATTTTTAAAACCTGAATAATGTGGTAGAAATCCGGGATTTTCAATTATAAAACCTATATTTTCCGGAAAATCCACATCTTTTCCTACTATTTTCCCATTGACTGACACCGTACCATCAGTTGTATCCATCAATCCGCAAATGCATTTAAGCAACACTGTTTTTCCTGAACCGTTTCGTCCTATTATTCCATATATTTTCCCAGATTCAAATTCCATACATACCTTGTCCAATACTAAATGCTCTTTAAACTTAACCATAACATCATTCAGCTTAATCAAACTTTTATTTTCCATTCTTCAACCTCTTTACCAATTTTCCCTTATTATTTGCAACAATACATAAAGTTCCCAATCCAATTAGCGTTATGCTAAAGAACCTAAATGTATATCCAAGATTGAGCCCCCATTTTGCCGCATATCCATAATACAGCTCTAACTGGGACAAGCTCATAGGTGAAAACTTATACGCATAACCCATCCAATCATTTGCTATACACACATCCAGCACCGATAATATAATACCAATAACAGTTCCTACACCCTTACCGGTTATTTTATTGCCCCAATATATCACCAGTCCCAGCCATAACACACTGCAAAATTCGAGTATAATACTTATTACCAGTGCAGAAAGAGGTGTGTAATTTGCTATTATATTTGGAGACACCGCTAATTGTATGCCATACTGTGTTCCTGCGTTAGTTTTACCTAATGTTCCCCATATTTTACCCCATTCTCCGGAAAAATCTATTCGGGTTATATATGGAATTATGCTTGCAGCAAAAATACCTGCAACATATATAAGTGTCATTTTAATAATATATATGACTTGTCCAAGTCCCCATGCCGTTTTTCCGGAACGTGATACCATATACCGATATGTCTCATTTTCATATGGCGCATTTCCGAAAATAATAATCGCACATGCTGCTATTATAAACTGTACTCTATAGTTGTTTATAACAAATACAAAAGCATACGGTGTTACTTTTACATTAACCAAACTGCTAAAAGATGCAATATTGGTAAGTGATTCCATTACATATATCATAGCCACAAATATTGCAATCGGAATTCTTATATTCTCATATAACATACGGAGATTATATCTTGATACCCGATTCGCTTTAATAAATAGTTCCACTTTTTAAGCCCTCCCTCATTTTTCCAACAAAAAAAGCACCTATAAGTGTGACGATTGTAAGTGATATGGCAATAGCTATAATTAGCGTCACTCCACTTGATTTTATAACTACCTGCCCTATAAGAATCATATCCGGTCTAACCATATCAGGTACCCTTATTATCTGAAATATCCGCACCAGCACATAGCTTCCCAAAAAAGGAGAGAGAAGGACTACCATAAAATCGCTTGTATACAATGATACACAAAGAGCCAGACTTGACCATATAACACCACGACAAAATGCCAATATACTCAACGTCAATATATATAACTGCGGATAATATACAGCGCTCCATTCATGAAAATAATCTGATACTACTGCTCCCTCAAACTCATCTCCTGCAATAGGAAATCTCATTGCAAGCATTAAAAACAACAATACAGTTCCACATACTGCAACAAATCCTCCGGATATAGCACTAACGATAAATTTTGCAAATATATATCTGTTTTTTCCTTCTCTGGAAACAATATAGGAAACAGCTTTATTATTTCGTTCCTGACACAAGCTTACAGAAAATGGCAATGCTGTAAATACCGGCAGCATATAATGGGTACACATTCCACCAAAAGCAGCATTGGAGAAAAAATATCCTACATATCCCTGTCCGTTTCTTAAGCAGGCTATCAAATCGTTAAATGAATCAAAGCATATTGAAAAAATAATACCTGCTATCGCAATTATAAGTCCTGCATTTATTGTCCTGCCAAATTCTGCCCTAATGACTTTATTCATGCTATTTCATCTCCCGTAATTGCATTTATTCTAATTGTATATCGACCATCTTCAGCACCATTTCCATTTACTTCAAAATCAAGACACCATACAGGAATAAGTTTTATATCCGTAAATGAATCATTCTGCAAAAGTGGAAAATATTCCATCCATATATTAGTAACTTTATATTCATCCGTAAGTATCACGTCTCCGAATTTCTTATTTAAAGCCTCTGTAATTCCCTTTTCTCCGATAATATCAACATTTGCATTACATACATCAGGCTCCTCCATAATTCCTGATACAAAAACTGATTCTATTCCTCTATTTGATATCATAACCTCAATGTTTACAGGCCGTGCAATCAGCACATCTCTTGTCTGCTGCAATATCGGATCATCATTTGCATACACCTGCAGACCGTCTATCTTTATTCCATATGTAAAACAATAGATTTCTGTATCTGTCTCAAATGTCCTGCTCTGCTGCTTTTTTGCACTTAGAAGGTCTTTATAATCAGAATCCTGCTCCATATTACTTTGTATATTGTTTAAATCAGAACTATTAAATGCCGTAATATTCTCTTTACCAAGCTCGCCCGGTATTCCCATTTTATCAGTCAGTTCTTTTACCTGTGCCCTTGCCTCGGTTATTGATTCAAACTGTAGCTCCTTAGTTTCTGCAAGCTTTTTTTCATCTGCATATCCACAAAGTAACTGCAGATATGATGTATCATCATCCTTAGAATAGCTCATTGAACCTGCTTCTCCACCAATATAAGCAGCTCCATAACCGATTCCTCCACTTTCATCAGTTACCAGCTTTGCTTCCTCTATATCCGGATACAGATAAGTCATAATATCCTTACTTTCTGAGGTTCCATCATTATAGGTAACTGTACATGTTATCACTACATCATCAGTAAGTTTGGTAATCCCCTCAACATTATCATCCACAAAATCAGATTCAAATAACTCATAAATTTTCTTATTTTTTTTAATACCTTTGATAGCAAATATAGATGTATCAGACTCCTGCTTATCATATGCTAACGTATAACTTGAAAGCTCACGTATATCATAATTTTCTTCATCTGTCTCATCTTCCTTGCAGCCTTTCGGTGCAAAACCACCAGCATTAAAATATTCCCCTGTATACTCTGTACAATCAGTTATTATACTATTTCCATGTTTTTCACAAATCCAAAAGGCAGCTCTCTTTATACTGTAAGTTACTGTGGCAATATTATCGCCTTCACATTTAAAGCGCATCCCGGTATTATAAGCTACGCTCTCACCATCTTCATCCGCCAAATCATTCAGACTTACAAACAATGCCTTTTTATTTCTGACCGCGTACTTACGTTTTTTGTTCTTTAAAAGCAAAATTGATATGGATATTGCATAGCTCTTTATATTCTGCTCACAGTCTAAGCTCTCACGCTTTTCTAACAGCTTTAACATTGTGTCCTGATAGAGTTCATTTCCGGCTTCATTGCTATATGCAATCATGCGGCAATATCTTAATATGTCTTTTCCACTATCCTCAACAAATTGTTCAAATTCCTTTTTATTCATAAGCTCCTTATCCAATCTTTTTATCCTCAAGCGCTTAAGGTTTTGCCCTTATACTTTTATATTGTAATATATAGTGGTAATAGATTTAAACAGGTAATAAAAAAACTCCGTAGCAGCAATCTGCCCGGAGTTCTCATATATAGTAAGCTTATCTTACTCTAACGTATGCTCAACATCATTAACTGTTATAGATGAAATCTGATCAGTGTCTACCAGACGATTAAACAACATCACATATTCTCCCGTCAGAGTGCCACAACTGTAAGCCGTGTTATCTTTTTCAACGTCACACGAATGACGTCCGTCAGAATTACTTTCCATAACAACATAGTTTGATGCTGCATTCGCCACAACAGGACTTGCTATAAGGACTGCTGCACATGCCACAGCCACTTTTGCTGTTTTAGCTCCTGTCGATGACCATACACTCTTTCTGTAATCCTTTACCATCTTTTGCTTATTTTTCTTATACTTTTCCGAAAAACATGCTTTTCATTCATTTTGTCAAACTCCTCTATTGAAATATCATACTGCTCTTGATTCTTCATATCCGCCACATCCTTTCATTATTGTTTTAAGTAACAGTTTTGCTCTTTCAAATCGTTTCCGCACATTATCTTCTGAAATTAAAAGTTCCCTCGCAGTTTCTTTTACAGACAATTCCTTTACAACCATGCAGTTAACTACCGAGTAATACTTTGCAGGAAGCTTGTCCATCACTTCTCTGATCTGCTGTTGTTCGTCCAAAGCTTCTGGTTTGCTCCGGTCAAAATCACTATTCTCATCCGAGAAAAATATTAATTCCTGTTCCCGCTTTTTCCGGTTATATATGTCAATGGATGCATGCTTTATTATCGTAATAATATACTGCCTATGTTACCGCATATGATAAAGACTCCGGCACCAGAAGGCGCTTTTTCAGCACCATATTTCCGGAACAGCTGCAGATTTTCTGCGCATGGCAGGAAAAAGCACCATTGAACCAGACTGGCAGTGAGTGGTTTCAATATATCCCACTTTTTCTTTATTCATGCAGATGGAATATAGAAATAAGTTACTATGAGCAGAAAACATTATGGTCTTTATGCAGTTACATGGTGCGCAGCCGCAAAGAAATCGAAATGCTGATCAATCTGATAAATATCAGCTATTCCGCAATGAAGCTTTTGCCTTATGTCGATGATAAATTTGCCAGCTACAGAAATAAAAGTATTCAGGATTTCAGATTTGCCCTAAGCGAAGGAATTCGCCGCCAGGTATTTTTTGCCACTTTCGTACAGAAAGTCGAAACCCAGATAAAATCAACCTCTGTGATAAATGCCTTAAAACAAGCATTTTCGCAAAATATAAGTCATCTATAAAGTTGTAAAGTGGTGTACATTTTATATAGATCAATTAAAAGCTTACTCATAAATACAAAAAAACATTGCAATTTTAATAATTACAACAGATTTTTGTCGTTATTCCCCCCACTGACAAACGAATGAAAATACTACTGTTCCTATAAAACAAACCAACCATATACTTCTTAGTACTTTGTTTTCTTTATAATTCTCCGAACATGGAACCAGCCATTGATCTTGCCGATATTTCAAAATATGTTCCTCCAATGGTTTGTATTCTTTTACTATTATGCTCCACAGTAACGCAGTAATATTGACTATCACTGAACTATAATAAACAATCGGTGAGTTTGTCTTATCATAAAAGAAGTAATATGCCATTTTCCACATAAATATAAACCATACACAAGATGCAATAATTGTAAATGTACTATCCATTTTCCACTTCAATCCAAACAGTACCAAAGGTAAAAAAGCTAAGATTACAGCTATCGGTAATCCTGCCGCCTTTCCATGTCTGACACCTGATTCCAAATGCCATATTCCCGATAAAAGAACTACAAACGGAATAAGTATCGTTAAATAAATATTCCAAATTAATATTATATTTCTACTTCTATTATAATGATTTATTCCCATAATAACATGTCTAATCTTTCTGCAACTCTTCCTGATAATGAATAATGCAATGCTGTTATTTTAGCCTTGTCATACAAGTTCATATACATATTATAATAGCATACTGATATAGATAAACCAAATCCTAAAATAGATGTTGTTCCAGCTAATGCACCTAACAGTCCCGTAACGCATGTATCTATATATTGCTTTCCGACATCTTCATACTTTAGATCCTCGCATATAGCATTAATCAATGCCTCTGCTGTTACAGCATTTTCATAATTTTTATTAAACGATTCCGCTATCATAGTAGCTCTGGTTACCATCTTATTTGGATTAAAATCCTTTAATCCATAAACTGAATTTAGTGTGTTAAATGACACGATCTTACTATCTGCAATCGATCCAGCCAGACCGACTGTATTGTCCACTGCCGACTTATAATCATTTATAAAATTAACCACATTTTCTGAAAACATAGAATATTTAGTCTGCTCGATAAATTTATCATATGCACGAATATCATCATTTGTTATAACATATGCATAAATATTATCAAATCCTGGATTTTCTCTTGTATAGTTAGGATTATCAATATAATGTGACATATACAAATATACAACATATTTGTTGAACTGTTCACTATTATAAACACTACCATACCTATCTAGTGCTACCTGTGTAACATACTTTATTCGTTCATTTTGTTCTTCCACACCTGAAGGTGGATTTCCATCCTGCGAATATAGTGTAATAGTTTCTTGTTTCATTAAAGTATTTTCTATTTTTTTGGTTTCTTTAGATGCATTAGACAATTCATTTACTGACGCCTCAATTCCTTTATAAAAATTTGAATTTTTTCTTGGTAACTGCATTATTTCAGATATATCTTGTGATTGAAATCCCATGCTTTCCCATGCCTTCCCTACCGATGAAATATCATTTAAAATACTTTCCATATCATCTGGATTCAATTTCGTATTATCTGCATATATTGTATTTGTTTGACCCATTACAAATAACCCCATTATTAAGCTAAATATAGCAAGATAAGATAAAAATTTTTTTCTCATATTATTCTCCCTTCATAAATTTTATAATAGTTCTAATTTTAATTATCATAATCAAAACTAATATTTCAATACAATATACGTCAAACGACATTTTGCATATATTTTTGGTCTAAAAATCATAAAATGTATATGCTCTCTATATCAAATAATTTATTATACATCTGCTATATAAATTATTAAAAATATTTATTTTATAATTATACAAAATTTTTCATAAATAAAAATCCGCTTCAACGCTTAGAATTGCAACGGATTTTTTGTAAAATCAGTTACAGCACAACCTTATCTTCTGCGGATAATACTGCAGCACCATATACAGCTTCAT
>ERZ833608.2430-NODE-2430-length-9866-cov-3.194476_pt1 | contig 9866 bp, 7 predicted proteins | sample MGYA00519694_ERZ833608 | MGnify/ENA primary metagenome ERZ833608 (study PRJEB31850, sample SAMEA3708742) | human gut metagenome | biome: human gut; feature: human-associated habitat; material: faeces | place: China | collected 2014 ... | reverse complement strand
CCGACGGTATCTTTATCGAAACACACGAAAACCCCGCCGTAGCCAAGAGCGACGGAGCAAACATGTTGAAGCTGGACCTTCTGGAAGGACTATTAACGAAATTAGTCAGAATACGGGAAGCTATCAAATAACTCTTTTTTCTGCCCGTTTGTGATTATACACAAAAGAATACGACAGATATTTCAAACAACTTTTTTATAAACTAAATAGAACATGAAACATTTATTACGTGGATTTTTTATTGCAGTTCTCTTTATATGCTGCAACTTCCAACTCGTGCTTGCACAACCTATGCAAACACTGCCCGTGGACAAAAATGTCCGCATAGGTAAACTTGACAACGGGCTTACTTATTACATCCGACACAACGCACTCCCAGAAAAACGCGTCGAATTTCACATTGCACAGAAAGTGGGTTCCATCCTTGAAGAGCCGCAACAGCGCGGTCTGGCTCACTTCCTTGAACACATGGCTTTCAACGGAACAAAAAACTTCCCGGGTGATGAAACCGGACTGGGCATCGTGCCTTGGTGTGAGACTAAAGGTATCAAGTTCGGAACAAACCTGAATGCATACACCAGTATCGACAAAACAGTATACCGAATCAGCAATGTACCTACCGACAACGTCAGTGTAGTAGACTCTTGTCTGCTGATCCTGCACGACTGGTCCTATTACATCGCCTGCGAACCCGGGGAGATCGAGTCGGAGCGGGGCGTGATCCGCGAGGAGTGGCGGCGCGGCAACGACGCCCGCTCGCGCATGGCCCGCAAGTCGGCCGAGGTCGAGTACGACGGGTCGAAATACGCCCGGCGCGATGTGATCGGCGACATGGAGATCGTCAACAGCTTCGGGCGGCAGACGCTCATCGACTTCTACCATAAATGGTATCGTCCCGATTTGCAGGCGGTGATCGTCGTCGGCGACGTGGATGTGGACGCGATGGAGCGGAAGATCCGCGACGTGATGTCGTCGATCCCGAAGGCCGAAAATCCCGCCCGGAAGGAGGTCTACGACATTCCGCAGCGCGACAAGCCCCGCTACGGACTGGTGACCGATCCCGAAACCAAGGCTGTGGCCGTGAAGCTGATCTTCTACCAGCCCTATCCGTCGGAGGAGGAGCGTGCGACGGTGGGCGCCGTGCGCGACGAACTGGCGCGCAAGGTCTTTCTCGAAATGGCGCGCGCCCGGCTGGCCGAGGCGGAGAAACGCCCCGACGCCCGTTACAAACGCGTGGTGGCCGTTCTCGGGAGCCTCGCCACATGCCGGAACACCTTCATGCTGACGGCCCTGCCCAAGGAGCACGATATGCGCGAGGCGTTGGCCGGGGTGCTGACCGACGTGGAGCAGATCCGACGCTACGGTTTCAGCCGCGAGGAGTTCGAGGCCGCACGTGCCAAGGTGGCGCGGAGCGAGAAAGCCGCGCTCGAAAAGTACCGGCTCGCCACGAACACCGACCTGGCCGGGCGGTATGTGGAGCATTTCACGCGCAATGTGCCCTACGTGACGCCCGACGACCGGACGCGGATCGTCGGCGAGCAGCTCGATGCCCTGACCTGCGAGGAGGTGAACGGCCTGCGTGCCGGCATGACCTCGCCGGAGGGGATGCTCGTGCTCGTGTCGTCGTCCGAGGAGCATCTGGACAAGGTCCCTTCGGAGGCGGAGGCCTTCGACCTGATCGACTCGGTGAAGCGTGCGAAGATCGCCCGTCCCGAGCGCCGCTCTTCCGATCTGGAAGTCCGCCGGACCGCTCTTTACGGAGAAGGTGACGCCCGGAAAGGTCGTCAGAACCCGCAAGGCGCCTCTCGGGGCCGAGGAGTGGACGCTCTCGAACGGCGTGAAGGTCTTCTGGCGCACCGTTCCCGAGGTGATCGGCGTCCGCAAGGTCGGGGTGACGGCGGTCAGCGAGGGCGGCTTCGCCCGCGACAGCGATGTGGAGGGCATGCACCTGCTTCAGAACTACATTCGCACGATGGGCGTGAAGGACCTCGACCGCGCCGGGATGCGCGACCTGCTTTTCGCCCACGACGCCAGTCTGATGGTGACGCTGGGGCGGACTGAAAGCGTCTTCTCGGGAGCGTCCGGCGTGGCCGACTTCGAACTGCTGCTGCAACTGCTGCAATAATACCGATGATTGCAAAAATCCATACAACCTTTGATGTTTTCTTTTCTTCTGCTTCTTTTTTGTTTAATAATTCATTCAACTTTGTCATATTGATCAGATCCTCTTTCTTATTGAGTAAGTCGTTTAACTTTGTCGCATTGATGAAATCTTCCACCTTGTTCATAGTGTTCCGCTCCTTCTCTTATTTATACTTTTATAGGATATGCAAAACCTAAACGCAATACACACCAGAAAAATCTATGTGCACCGCTCATTGCTTACGCCCATTATACCATATCCTTTACTTTTCGAATATAAAAAATTTGCATTTTTCAAAAATTTTATATTTTTTTTAGAGTTTCGGATACGCAGACTTCCATGCTCCCGGACAGAATCAGATACGCTTTAATTTTGCAAAAGATGCAAACATTTTTTTCACACCATATCCTTCGAAATCCACGGTCACCTCGTAATCTCTTCCGCCATCCATAATGTTTTTCACAACTCCTCTGCCAAACTTGATATGCGATACGGCGTCCCCGATGCCATAGTCAAGCTCTGACTTTACAACACCCTTTGTGACAAGTGCCTTTGCCTGCATGCTCTGTCCGGATGGCTGCTGGCGCAGTGTTGTTCTTTTCGGTCGTGCAGTTGTCTGATTCTGTAAAAAAGATGGAAAACTGCTCTCTTTTCCAAAAGAAGATCCTCTTGCAGATTCCGGCTTTCTAAGTTCACTGTCCAACAGCTCAGACGGGATCTCCCGAACAAACCGCGATACTCTATTATATTGCGTTTCGCCACGGATCATACGCTGTCTTGCACAGGTGATCGTAAGTTCTTCTTTGGCTCTTGTGATACCCACATAAGCCAGACGCCGCTCCTCTTCGAGATCCTCAGAAGAACTGTCCGAAGTGATGGACATATAACTCGGGAACAATCCATCCTCCATTCCGGCAAGGTAAACTTTCGGGAACTCCAGACCTTTTGCGCTATGTAATGTCATTAAAACAACATAATCACTGCCCTCATCGAGACTGTCGATGTCTGCAACCAGTGCCACTTCCTCTAAAAAGCCACTGAGTGTCGGATGTTCCTCGCCTTCCTCGTAAGCAACCACTTTACTGATCAACTCATCGATATTCTCAATTCGCGCCTTTGCCTCTTCGGTATCTTCCGCTTCCAATTCTTTCACATACCCGGTTTCGTCTATAATCTCCTGCAAAAGTTCAGAAACGCTGATAATCTCTACTTTACTGCGCATCACCTGAATAAAATTCACAAATGGCTTGATCTTTGCAGCACTCTTACCGAGTGTTGGAATATCGTCTGCCATTTTTAGTGCATTATAAAAACTGATATCTGCCGTCGCCGCATAATCTGCCACACGGTTTAAGGTTGTTGCACCGATTCCACGTTTTGGCACATTGATAATTCTGCGGACAGCAAGATCATCTCTTGCATTATCGATTGTTTTTAAATAGGCAAGCAGGTCTTTGATCTCTTTTCTTGCATAGAAGTTCACGCCGCCGACAATCTTATATGGAATATTGGATACGATAAATTTTTCCTCAAAAAGACGGGACTGTGCGTTTGTGCGGTAGAGGACAGCGCAGTCACCGTAATGATATCTGCCGTCCTTCACACAGGCATTGATATCCTTTGCGACATACTCTGCCTCTTCATAGCCTGTCTCAAACTGCTTGAAACCGATTTTTTTCCCCGCTTCATTGTCTGTCCAGAGTGTCTTTCTTTTTCGTCCCATATTGTTGGAGATCACCCCGTTTGCAGCATTTAAAATATTCTGTGTAGAACGGTAATTCTGTTCCAGTTTTATCGTCACTGCCTCCGGAAAATGTTTTTCAAAGTTCAGGATATTATAAATATTCGCACCGCGGAACTTATAGATAGACTGATCATCATCACCAACGACACACAGGTTCTTATACTTTCTCGCAAGAATACTGATCAGTTCAAACTGTGCCGTATTCGTATCCTGATACTCGTCCACCATAATATAACGAAAGCGTTCCTGATAGTAGTCTAACACCTGGGCATCCGTTTTAAACAATTCAACCGTCTTTACGATCAGATCATCAAAATCAAGTGCATTATTCCGCCGCAGTGCATCCTGATACTCTCTGTAGATCTCAGCCTGTTTCCGTTTCGCAAAATCCCCGGAAGCAGCCGCCCGGAGAGAAAATTCCTGTGGATCTACCAGTTCATCTTTTGCCTTGGAAATCGCAGCAAGCAGACTCCGCTCTTTGTAAATCTTGGTATCCACATTCAGACGCTTACAGATATCCTTCATCAGTGTTTTCTGGTCATCGGAATCATAAATTGTGAAATTAGTGTCAAACCCGATGCGGTCAATATGACGTCTTAAAATGCGCACACAGGTAGAATGGAACGTTGATACCCAGATGCTCTCAGAGCCATATCCCACAAGCTGGTCGATCCTCTCACGCATCTCACCTGCTGCTTTGTTCGTAAAGGTGATCGCCATAATATTGTATGGATTCACGCCCTTTTCTTCGATCAGATAAGCGGTTCGATGTGTCAGAACCCTCGTTTTTCCGGAACCTGCACCCGCCAAGATCAAAACCGGTCCCTCCGTGTGAAATACCGCTTCTCTCTGCTGTTCGTTCAATGTATCATAAATGCTCATAGACATCTCCATTTCCGTTGTTGTTTGTAATATTCAATCCCTTTTTTATTACAATATCATATTCCCATCTATTGTAACACATTATCCCTGCTTATGAACAGTAAAATCGAACATATTTTCTTTTTTAATAATAAAAAATAACCGTCCTTTGCGTCAGAAAAAATCTACGACCGTCCATATTCAAATTCATACAATTAAATTCAATTGTATCTTGTCATCTAGTTTTCAATACTATATAATCTGATGTAGAGAATACGATTGAACCAGTAAGAGTAAAAGCAGGTAAAAAAATGAATACAAAACAATTTTTAAGTGATATATTAGATGAATTTAACAAAATCGACTATGTAAAACCGGAAGATATCCCAAATATCGATCTTTACATGGATCAGGTGACAACATTTATGGATTCCCAGCTTGCCACATCCAAGCGGCATGAGGACGATAAGATCCTGACTAAGACCATGATCAACAATTATGCAAAAAACGATCTTCTTCCTCCACCGGAAAAGAAAAAATATTCCAAAGAACATGTGCTGACTTTGATCTTTATCTACTATTTTAAAAGTATCTTAAGCATCAGTGACATCCAGAGTATCTTAAATCCGATCACGGACAGATATTTTGGAAAAGGCAGCTCCGAGATGAGTCTTGAGGATATCTATAAAGAAGTATTCGGTTTAGAGCATCAGGAAACCTTAAATATCATGAAAGACCTTGCAAAGAAGTTTAACACCTCCATGAAAACTTTTGAGGGCATGGAAGGTGAGGATGCAGAGCTTTTACGGACATTCAGTTTTATCTGCATGTTAAGCTATGATGTCTACCTGAAAAAAACAATTATCGAGCGCATTGTCGATCAGATGCTGCACGAAGAAAAAGATCCTTCCAAAAAAGAAAAATAAAACCCGGTGCTGAATGGAACACTGTCTATACCAGACATGATCCGTGCAGCTCCGGGTTTTTCTTTTTTTCCGGGTTTTTCTATTCTGTTTTACGCTTCGTTTGTCTCTGATGCAGCCATTCTGGCAAATACCATGTCATATCCGTCATTCCCATAATTCAAAGAACGGTTTACACGGCTGATGGTCGCTGTGGAAGCACCTGTTTTCTCTGCAATATCAAGATATGTTTTCTGGTCGCGCAGCATCTTGGCAACCTCAAATCGCTGTGATAAGGAAAGCAGTTCATTCACAGTGCAGACATCTTCAAAAAAAGTATAACATTCTTCTCTGTTTTCCAGGCTTAAAATCGCATCAAAAAGATGGTCTACTGCCTCGGTCCTTAGTTTCTTGCTCATTTTACTTTCTCCTTTTCATAAATCAAAATGATATCATTCTCTTTTTTATTGTCAGAAATTTCAAATCTATACATATTTTAACATAGTAAAGTTTTAAAGTAAATACCTGTTTTACACACTAAAGCGTTACAGACGCGAATTCTATAATAGTCGAATCGTGACGAAAAAGCAATACTTTTTTTCATATTGGTTATAACTATAATTTATACCTGACAGTATTCCGTTATTCCTTCAAATAATCTGTCAGAAAAGCAATCAGGTGCTCCATCTCCTGCTGTGTACCAATGCTGATGCGCAGATAATTATCAATTCTCGGCTTTGAAAAATAACGCACGAAAATGTTATGCTCCCGGAGTGCTTCAAATATTTCTTTTGCAGGAACTCTTTCATGTGTTGCAAAAATAAAGTTGCTCATGGAATCCCCAAAAGAAAATCCAAGTTTTTTCAGTTCGCACTTCGTCCATTCCCTTGTAGCGATGACTTTTGCACAGGTTTCCTCAAAATACTCCCTGTCCTTTATTGCCTGCACGCCAAGCGAAAGCGCTGTCTGATTGAGCGTGTAGGAATTGAAAGAATATTTCACATCATTGATATACCGGATCAGCTTTTCATTTCCCATCGCAAAGCCAAGCCGCATACCTGCCAGGGAACGCGATTTTGAAAAGGTCTGTACCACGAGAAGATTGTCATATTTTTCGATCAAAGGCAGCGCAGACTCCCCGCCAAAATCAATGTATGCCTCATCCACAACTACGATCACATTGCGGTTGTGTGCAATGATATCCTCGATCTCTGAAAGCGGCATCAGGATTCCGGTCGGTGCATTCGGATTTGGGAACACCACGCCGCCGTTTTCCCCATAATAGTCCTCTTTTCTGATCTGAAAATCATCATCTAACGCTTTTGTCTCAAATGGGATTCGAAGCATATCTGCCCACACATCATAAAAAGAATAGGTGATATCCGGAAACAGGATCGGCTTTTTGCTGTTAAAAAACGTCATAAATATCATGGCAAGCACATCATCAGAACCGACACCGGTAAATACCTGACTGCTCCTGATCCCGTAATAATCTGCGATCGCATCAACTAACACTTTGCAGGTCGGTTCCGGATAAAGCCGCAGCTTGTCTGTTTCAAAGTTCTTCAGTGCCTCTACCACTCCCGGTGCGGGCGGATATGGATTTTCGTTGGTATTCAATTTGATCATGTCCGGCTGGTTTGGCTGTTCTCCCGGAACATACGGTTCCACCGTTCTTACATACTCTTCCCAGTTACTCATAAATTTTACGCTCTCCACTCTCTCAATTTTCCTGATATATTTCACAAATTCATTACAATCTGCTCATTTCCGAGTCATTTCATTCAGTATACAATCCGTAATCTTCTGCCAGTTTTTCAAACGCAGTCAGGGCATTTTTTACCGTCTCATGGGAAACACAGTAAGCAAGACGGACATAGCCTGCACATCCGAATGCGCTGCCCTTTACCATGATGATATTGTATTTTTTACCTGCTGCAACAAATTTTTCTTCGTCCGTTTCCGGAGATTTTACCCACATATAAAAAGCGCCTTCCGGTTTAATGCAGTGGAAACCGAGCTTTTGCAGTCCCTCGTATAACATCTTTCTGTTTTCATCATAAAATACCAGATTGGTTTTCTCATCCAGACATTTTGCTACCGCTTTCTGAAGCAGAGACGGTGCATTTACAAAACCAAGGGTACGGTTGGATACAACAATGCCGTCAATGACCTGATCTGCATTTTCCACCTCATCCGGAACAACCACATATCCGATACGCTCACCCGGAAGGGAAAGAGACTTGCTGAAGGAATAACCTACAATCGTATTCCTATAGTATTTCGTCAGAAAATCCTCCTGATTTCCATCGTAGACAAGTTCACGGTAAGGCTCATCGGAAATCAGATAAATTTCGTGACCAATCTCTTTTTCCTTCTTTTCCAGAATCCCAGCCATCTTTTTCATGGTTTCTTCATGATAGATCACACCGGTCGGATTGTTTGGCGTGTTCACGATCACTGCCTTGGTCTTTTCATTGACCGCTTTTTCCAAAGCAGCCAGATCCGGCTGGAATGTTTCAAAATCCGGCGCTACCTCCACGACTGCCGCATCAAAATTGGCCGCATAACTCTTGTACTCTCCGAAATATGGGGCGAACACGATCACCTCGTCACCCGGATCTAAGATTGTTTTAAAAATAATGTTCAGACCTCCTGCCGCTCCCACTGTCATCACAATATTATGGAAAGTAAATGCAGTTCCAAAACGCTTGTTTAAGTTCTCTGCAACCGCCTGACGGACATCCGGGTAACCGGCATTGTCCATATATCCATGTAAAACCAGCGGATCGGTCTCATCCACCAGTTGCTTAATTGCCTCGTTCAATGCTGCCGGAGCCGGTGTTGCAGGATTCCCCAATGAAAAATCATACACGTTCTCTCTTCCCACCCTGGCGGCAAGTTCATTTCCCTCTACAAACATTGCACGGATCGCAGAACTTCCCTGCAATGCCTTCTGTATTTTCTGTGAAATCATATTCTCTTCCTCACTGTTTTCTTACTCTCGAGTCATTTTTCTGCGGTCTGCACCGTAAATGTGCAGATCCACGGAACAATTATTACTTTACAACAATACTGTATGAAAGTAAATAGATAAAAAAAGAAAACTGCCACAGGACATTTTCCTTACGGATACTGCCCCGGACAGTTTTTCTTTATTAAAAATACTCCCCTGTATTTTTATGCATTGACGGTATCTACGAACTTCTGGAACGCTTTTCTGCCTTCCTCTGTGCATTTGTAAACACCTGCGTCCAATAAAACTTCTTTGAACACAAGACCGATTTCTGTCTGAATGATCTCATGTAATTTTTCCGGTGTGATCTCACCTTCCAAGCCGCTTCCTGCCGTAAATCCATACTTCGGCAGAAATTCCTCCACCCAGTCTGCATGTTTTGCAAGAACTTCATCCTCACGGATTTCTGCGCCGTCTAAGATTGCCTGCTCTAATGCAGCCATCTCATCTTTTAATCTGGCTGGAAGCACTGCAAGTCCCATAACCTCGATCAGACCAATGTTTTCTTTTTTGATATGATGAAGTTTTGCATGTGGATGGTAAACACCCAGCGGATGCTCCTCCGTCGTGATATTATTGCGGAGTACAAGATCTAACTCATAATCATTGCTGCGTTTTCTTGCGATAGGAGTGATCGTGTTGTGTGGTTCGCCCTCTGTCTCTGCAAAAATAAATGCATCTTCATCCGTATAACCTCTCCATGCAAGTAAAATCTTATCTGCTAGTTCGATCAGGCGCTCTTTTTGTGGTGCACTGATACGGATCACGGACATTGGCCATTTTACGATTCCGGCTTTCACATCCTCAAATCCCTTGAATACCAGCTCTTTTTCGACCGGTGCCTTTGCCATGGCAAACTCATAATGTCCACCCTGGAAATGATCATGGCTCAAGATAGATCCTCCAACAATCGGAAGATCCGCATTCGATCCGACAAAGTAATGTGGAAACTGCTCTACAAAATCCAACAGTTTTCCAAAGGTTGCTTTCTCGATTTTCATCGGTGTATGCTCTGCATTAAAAACGATGCAGTGCTCATTGTAGTAAACATATGGAGAATACTGGAAGAACCAGTCACTATGATTGATCGTTACCGGAATAATCCTGTGGTTCTGTCTTGCCGGATGGTTCACACGTCCTGCATATCCCTCATTCTCTTTGCAGAGAAGGCATTTCGGATAACCGCTCTGCTTTGCCAGT
>ERZ833608.2427-NODE-2427-length-9874-cov-3.881454_pt1 | contig 9874 bp, 5 predicted proteins | sample MGYA00519694_ERZ833608 | MGnify/ENA primary metagenome ERZ833608 (study PRJEB31850, sample SAMEA3708742) | human gut metagenome | biome: human gut; feature: human-associated habitat; material: faeces | place: China | collected 2014 ... | reverse complement strand
GCTGACCGCCTTCATCATATCCGACATATCCCGGAGGCGCTCCGATCAGACGGGAAACGGAATGTTTCTCCATGTATTCACTCATATCGATACGAACCATGTTGTTCTCATCATCAAACAATGCCTCCGCCAGCGCTTTTGCAAGCTCTGTCTTGCCGACACCGGTCGGACCTAGGAACAGGAACGAACCGATTGGTTTCGTCGGATCCTTGATGCCCGCTTTGGAACGGATAATCGCCTCCGTTACCTTGGTAACGCCCTCATCCTGTCCGATGACACGTTTATGCAGCAGTTCGTCCATATGCAGGGTCTTGCTACGCTCGCTCTCGGTCAGTTTGGCAACCGGAATACCGGTCCACTTCGAAATAATCCGGGCAATCTCATCCTCGGTGACACTCTCATGTACCAGACTGAGATCCTGATTTTTCACTTTCTCTTCCTCTTCCGCCAACTGTTTCTGCAGTTCCGGCAGCTTGCCGTACTGGAGTTCAGCCGCTTTGTTTAGGTCATATGCCTGCTGCGCTGCCTGAATCTCGCCATTTACATGCTCAATCTCTTCACGCAGTTTGGACAGCTTATCAACGGAAGATTTTTCATTCTCCCACTGGGCTTTCTGGGTCGAAAAGCTGCTCTTGAGCTCTGCCAGTTCTTTCTGCAGTTCTGCCAGGCGATCCTGACTTAAGCGGTCAGTCTCTTTCTTAAGCGCAGCCTCTTCAATCTGCAGCTGCATGATACGTCTCGACAGTTCATCCAGCTCCGCCGGCATTGAATCCATCTCTGTCTTGATCATCGCGCACGCTTCATCAACCAGATCGATCGCCTTATCCGGAAGGAAACGATCCGTGATATAACGATCCGAGAGAATTGCCGCCGATACAAGCGCAGAGTCGGTAATCTTGACCCCGTGGTAAACCTCATATCTCTCTTTCAGACCACGCAGAATGGAAATCGTATCTTCCACGGTCGGCTCATCAACGTGAACCGGCTGGAAACGACGTTCCAGAGCTGCGTCTTTTTCGATGTATTTACGGTACTCATCCAGGGTCGTCGCACCGATACAGTGCAGTTCACCTCTCGCCAGCATAGGCTTCAGCATATTCCCGGCGTCCATCGCGCCCTCGGATTTGCCCGCGCCGACGATCGTATGCAGCTCATCGATAAACAGAATAATCTGTCCCTCGCTCTTCTTGACCTCGTCAAGCACCGCTTTCAGTCTCTCTTCGAACTCGCCGCGGTACTTCGCGCCCGCCATCAGAGCTCCCATATCCAGAGCAAACAATTTCTTGTCCTTCAAGCCCTCCGGGACATCGCCGCGCACGATACGCTGTGCCAGTCCTTCGACAACGGCTGTCTTACCGACGCCAGGTTCACCAATCAGAACTGGGTTGTTTTTCGTCTTTCTGGAGAGAATCATAACCACATTACGGATCTCACCGTCACGGCCGATGACCGGATCGAGCTTCTGATCCCTCGCACGTTCCACCAGATCGTAACCGTATTTATTTAAAGTGTCATACGTTGCCTCCGGATTATCGCTGACAACACGCTGGTTGCCGCGCACTGTCGAAAGCGCCTGCAAAAAGCTCTCTTTCGTAATGCCGTAGAGACGGAACAGTTCTTTGACCGCCTTATTCGGCTGTTTTAACATCGCCAGAAATAAGTGCTCGACGGAAACATACTCGTCCCCCATCGCCTTGGCTTCGTCCTCCGCGTTCACCAGCACCTTGTTGGCATCGTTGGAGAAATACACCTGACCGCCGGATACCTTCGGCAGCTTTCCAATCGCCTGCTGCACCTCATCACGGAACTGGTCGCCCGAGATTCCCATCTTTGTTATTAATTTAAAAATCAAGCTGTCTTCCACAGTCAAAAGACTGTACAGCAAATGTTCCTGATCAATCTGCTGGTTTCCATATTCATACGCCAGCTTTTCCGTATTTTGAACGGCTTCCAGAGACTTCTGGGTAAATTTACTGATATTCATAAACCTGCCTCCTTTCGAACAATCTGTGAAAACCTTTTGGTCTTCTTTTGTTCTAGCAGTAATATAACACTTGTTGTTAGCACTGTCAAGAGTAGAGTGCTAATTTTTTTATGAAGAATTTGTGAAAAATTTTTTTTTTAAATTTTCATGTAAGCATATCTTTCTTGCTGATTTACCTGTTTTATGTTACATTTATTATCAACAACTCGATCTGTTTTTTAACTATAAACCCTGCATTTACATGAAAGTTGAATCTAACTTATGAATCATCCATCCAACGAAAATATCCCATCAAGAAGCTTTTCTTATCATGCCTTTAACTTTACCTTTTTGCTTCTTCTGGCAGTATTTTTCATTTCCTTATACACCGTTGCACTGCTGAAAAGCAACAGCCGCATCACCCTGAGCGCCGCCGTAGAACGGAATATTTCCTGTTCGGACGCGGTTCACCGGGCGATATCGAGCCGGCTGACGCGGGCAGATTTTGAACAGATCAACACAAAATCCGATATGAACTCTGCGCAGTATCGAAGCCTGCAGTCTTATTTAAATGAGCTTCGCAGCCTCAATTCGACGCGCTACTTATACACCGCCAAGCGTGGACCGGGCGGAAAACCCATCTACCTGATCGATGGCCTGGATCTGGAAGCACCTGATTTTGCTTATCCGGGCACCTACCTGGAAGAGGAAATGGCTCCATATCTGGAAGCTGCCCTCTCCGGCAAAACGATCCACTCACAAAAGATCATTGATACCACATGGGGGCATATTTTTACCGCCTGCTATCCGGTCATTGCCTCCGACGGAACCAATGACATTCTCGGTGCCCTCTGTATCGAGATTGATATGGAAGACACTTACCGATCGATTGAGGCGATCAACCGTTCCTCCTTTGGAATCGCCGCTGCCGCGAGCATGATAGCACTTCTGCTAATTGTTATTTCCTATTTTTATACAAAAAAACAGAAGTCCAGAGAACTCACCCAGCAGCAGCTTCTGGAACAGACCGCAAAAGCAGCAGAGGCAGCCAACAAGGCGAAATCGACCTTCCTGTTCAATATGTCGCATGATATCCGGACACCGATGAATGCGATCCTCGGTTACGCAGAACTTGCCAGAAACCATCTGCAGGAACCGGAAAAAATCGGTGAATATATGGACAAGATCCATATTTCCGGTGAAAAGATGCTCTCTATCATCAACAATATTCTTCAGTTTTCACAGATTGAGAATAACCAGATACACATTGAAGAAACCTCCATCCAGACTGAGAAAAGTTTTGATTCCTGTATCGTCATGGTTCAGACTGCCCTGGAAGAAAAACAGCAGCATTTTCATGTGACTAAGGACATTTCGTACCCATATATCTACATTGACACGACGTATATGTCCGAAATTGTATTGAATATTTTGAGCAATGCGATCAAATATACCGCCAAGGGCGGGACGATCTCCTGTGCCCTCCGCCAGGAGCCTGGTGAAACGGACGGCTGGTGTATCACAGAAATCGCAATCACCGATACCGGCATCGGCATTTCCGAGGAATTCCAGTCGTATATTTTTGAATCATTTTCACGGGAGCGTTCTTCCACCGTCAGCGGCATTGAAGGCACCGGGCTTGGCATGGGAATCGTGAAAAATCTGGTGGATCTGATGCATGGAACGATCGAGGTAAAGAGCAAGCTCGGAGAAGGTTCAACGTTCACCGTCCGGATCCCATGCCGGATTTCCTCGCGGGAGGAAACAGAGCCTACCGCATTCGATGAAACAGCTGCCCAGACTCTATCCGGCTGCCGGATTCTTCTTGCGGAGGATAATGATCTGAACGCCGAAATTTCCATCGAACTTTTGACCCGCGAGGGGCTTTTGGTCGAACGGGCAAATGACGGGGTTGCCTGCCTGGAAATGCTGCAAAAAGCGCCGGAAGATTATTATGATTTGATTCTGATGGATATCCAGATGCCGATCATGGACGGCTACAAGGCAACGCGGGCGATCCGGCGGTTTTCGGATAAGAAGAAGGCTGGCATTCCGATCGTTGCGATGACAGCGAATGCATTTACAGAGGATAAAGAGCGGGCGCTGGAATCCGGAATGAATGATCATGTGGCGAAGCCGATTGATATGAAGGTGCTGATGAGTGTGCTGGATGAGCAGATTTGTGGGCATAAAGGTTTATAAATGATGAAAAACGGCACACCGCATTCTCATCACTAAGTAACGAGAATGCGGTGCGCCGTTCTTCAAATCCTATTTTGTAAAATATTTCTCTTTAATAATCTCCACCGGCATATCTTCTCCGGTCCAGAGTTTAAAGGAGGCAGCTCCCTGATAGAGCAGCATGTACATGCCGTTGCCTGTCTTACAGCCTGCTTCTTTTGCCTCCCGGAGAAGTCTTGTCTCCTGCGGGTTGTAGATGACATCGAATACGAACAGGTCTTTATGGAACATCGTTGTATCAGTAATGATCGTATTGTCCGTCTTCGGAGCCATGCCGACGGAAGTACCATTTACCAGAATCGCGCTGTCTGCGATGGACTGGCGCAGGATCTCCGGATCGGAGTAATCATGCAGGGTTACCTTGCATCCTGTGCGCTCGTTCAGTTTCTTTACAATCTCCTCGGCTCTCGGATAGAACGCGTCCTTGACGTTAAATACGTTAATTTCTGCCACGCCGTCTAAAGCTGCCTGTACAAGAATCGCGGTTGCGGCGCCGCCAGCGCCTAAAAGCGTCATTTTCTTGCCAATGATGTCTACACCATTTTCTGCAACTGCACGCATAAATCCGACGCCATCGGTCGTATAAGCAGTCAGAACACCGTCGTCGTTGACAATCGTATTGCAGGCGCCGGAAATCTCGGAAGCCGGTGAAACCTTGTCTGCCAGCTTGCACATGATATTTTTGCCCGGCATCGTGATATTCCAGCCGCGCGCGCCCATCGTCCGCAGTCCCTCAACCGCCTGCGGCATCTTCTCTTCCGGCACATCAAACGCCAGATATGTATAATCCAGACCCAACTGGCTGCACGCCTCGTTGTGCATCTCCGGCGAAACACTGTGTGCGACCGGGCTTCCCAGTAAACAAAGTAAACCTGTGTGTCCTGTGATATGATTCGACATCTTTTTCCCCTTTCGTTTTCTCTGTCAGAACTTTCTGAGCAGTCACATTATTTAAACTTCTTCACCTGTGCAATGATCTCCTCGCAGATCTCATTCGCTGATTTTCCATCGGTCGCGATCACAATATCCGCTGCCGCTTCATACGCCGGTCTGCGCTTCTCCATCAATTCGGAAACATATTCCACTGTCTTATTATTTTCCAGAAGAGGACGGTCATGGTTCTCTTTGACACGCTCCAGAATCGTCTCCGGCTTCGCGGTCAGAAGTATAATCTTGCCGCTCTTTCGCATCTCCTGTACATTGATCTCGCGCATCGCTACGCCGCCGCCGCAGGATACAATCTTGTTCTTCTCGTTTCCTACCTCCTTGAGCAGGTTTGTCTCCTCGTTGCGGAAATATGCCTCGCCGTGCAGATCGAAGATCTCGGAAATGCTCATGTTGTTCTTTTTCGCGATCATTTCATCCATTTCCAATACATCCATCGCAAAGGTATTCTGCAGTGCATTCGAAACGGTGCTCTTTCCGACTCCCATAAATCCGATCAGGAAAATATTGAACCCAAACAGCTCATGGGACTGAATCCGTTTGCTCCGGTAGAGGACGCTGTCGTAAACTGCCATGATTGATTTTTTGTATTCATAATCATCCAGCTTCGCAAGCATCTTGCTCTTCTTGCGCTCTTCTTCCTCTGCCTGGTAAATCGGAAGTCCGTTTTTCTGTTTATAATTTGTAATCTCCTGGATAATCTGGCAGCGCATCCGCAGGGCGTCGATCAGAATCTCGTCGCACATGTCCAGATCATTTCGCAGCTTCTTTAATTCATCCATCTGTCTCATCCTTCTCCACTTGTATTCATTCAGATCACTTTTGCACTTTACATTGAAAGTGTGTTTTATTATTATACCCGAATCAGGATATGAACGCAAGTGCTAATGCGGAATAGCAGGTATAACTGTGGGGGATAGGTGTTGCTGTTCGAGCTATATTTTTATTAGATTCCCAGCTTCTCCTTCATGTAATCCACCGGTGTTGATTTTCCTGTATACAGTTCAATCGCGATCAGCGCCTGGAACAGCATCATGCTCATACCGTTGTATACACGGGTGCAGCCAGCTTCTTTGGCCTGCTTCATCATCACGGTCTCACGCGGTGCATATACCGTATCAGTTACGATCAGATCCTTGCGGAAATAGGACGGATCCGGGATATTGGACAGATCCTCCAGCGGGTGCATACCAACGCCGGTTGCATCACAGAAAATGTCTGCTTCGTGCATTTTCTCTTTTAAGAGTGCCAGATCGCCCAGGTCATGCATCTCGGCCTTGCAGTTAGAGTTCTTGTTGATGATGTCAACGATCTCCTCTCCGCGTGCATAGAACTTATCTTTAATATTGAAGATATGCAACTCTGCAATGCCGTCCAGTGCGCCGCGTACTGCAATGGCGGTTGCTGCGCCGCCGGTACCGATGAGAACCATCTTCATTCCCTTGAAATCAATACCTTCTTCCTTGATTCCCTGCCAGTAGCCCATACCGTCGGTGTTGTAACCCTTCAGGTATCCGGTTACATTGCCGTCTTTGTCACGGGTGTTGACTACAGTGTTGATCGCGCCGCACAGCTTTGCAGCCTCGTCTACCTCATCCAGATATTTGTGAACGACGGTCTTGTTCGGCATGGAGATGTTGGAGCCCAGCATCTTCAGCGCACGGATACTCTCAACCGCTGCTTCCAGGGTATCGTTGTCTACCTCGAACGCAAGCTGGATAACATCGTCGCCATTCTTGTCATAGGCAAGGTTGTGGGTGGTCGGAGACTGTGTATGACGGATCGGGTAAGCCATTAATCCTACTAATTCGGTATGTCCTGTAATGTTTGGCATGATAATTTCCTCTTTTCTTCTCTATTTTTATAATCAAATAAAACGATATCATTCGTTCAGCGAACAGTCAGAATCTTTCAAATGCAATATTCAATTTCTTACTCCAACGGTGCCAGCTCTAAAAATCCTCTCGCTTCCAGCACGTTCAGAATCGCACGTCCTTCCATCGTTCCCTCCATGATACGGCGGGCGCGGACAGAGTCTCCGATCGGGTAAATGAAGGTATCTGTGTTGTCAAATGCCTCTTCAAGCTGTTCCAGAATCGGATTGTTGGCGCGCATTCCCAGACAGTTGAAACCGAGGTCAAAGTTCAGATCCTCGATCGTGCCATCCGGCAGCTTCACGGTAAATGCGTTTTCTTTGACTTCCTGCAGCGCAGTATTCACATACTCTTTCACACCATATTTGTCGTGTGTTTCACGCATGGAACATTTCGTGATCGGATCTGCCAGCATACCAATCTGCGGGAGCATATCCACGATGGTACACTCCGCGCCGCGCGGTGCGAAATACTCCACAACATCCAGACCAACGGAGCCGCCGCCGACTACAACCACTTTTTTGCCCTTGCAGAAATCATCCGGGTATTCTCCGGCTTTTACTTTCTGAATCATCTCGAAAATGGTATCGACATGACCGGCTGCGATGTTTTCCTTGAGTCCCTTGATCGGCGGAACGACTGGAACGGAACCGGTTGCGTTGACAATGATATCCGGCTTGAACTGTTTGATCTTGTCCACGGTTGCCTCGCAGTTCAGAAATACATACAGATTTTTCAGTCTCTTCGCACGTGCTTCCAGATATTTCGGGAAGTCTTTCATACGGTTCTTGCTTGGCAGGTCAGAGATAAAGGTGGAAAGTCCGCCTAATTTACCACTCTTTTCTAATAAGAATACGTTGCATCCAACCTCGGCTGCCGTGCAGGCTGCTTCCAGACCGGCTGTACCGCCGCCGACTACAACTACGTTGCAGTTTTTATTGACTTTCAGCTTCTTGTAGATATCGCCCTCCGGAACAGCCGGGTTGACGGTACAGCGGATCGGGCGGTTGACGCCGATTCGGTTACCCGCACAGCCGACGTTACAGGAGATACATTTACGGAGAATCTCCTCCTCGCCGTTCTGCACCTTGCTGACCCAGTTCGGCTCTGCAATGAGTCCGCGTCCCATGCCGACAATATCAACATCGCCGCTCTCCAATACTTTCTCAACGACCTCCGGATCGCGGTAGTTACCTGCATTGATAACCGGTTTACCAAATTTATCCTTCACGGCTCTTGCCATGTAGGAACGCCAGCCATCCGGCAGAAAGTTCGAGTCAATCTGATACTGTAAGGACGGATTCAGACCGCAGGATACATCGTACATATCTACGTACTCATCCAGATATTCGAGGTATTCCAGTGTGTCTTCCAGCGTGTTTCCGCCCGGCACGCGCTCTTCCGCAGAGATACGGACGATGATCGGGAACCACGGACCTACATTTTTCCGCACCTCTTCCAGAACCATCTTCGGGAAACGGAGACGATTCTCGACGGAGCCGCCGAATTCATCGGTTCTTTTGTTGTAATACGGGGAAATAAACTGACTCATCAGATAAGAATGACCGCAGTGGATCTCAATCGCATCAAATCCGATCGCCTGTACACGTTTCGCCGCCTCGCCGTATTTTTTTACGGTCGTCAGGATCTCTTCCCTTGTCATCGGACGCGGAATCTCGCCGCCTGCCTTGGTCGGGATATTGGAGGAAGACACCGTCTCCATACCTGTTCTGGCAGAGGATGCAGAAGCGCCCGCATGGTTAACCTGAATCGCTACCATCGCGCCATTCTTGTGAAGATTCTCGACTAACTGATAGTAACGCGGCATAAAGCTGTCGTGATCGATGCGGATCTGGCTTGTGCCATTGGAACCAACCGGATATTCGATATTGGCATTCTCCAGAATAATCAGACCAGTTCCTCCCTTGGCACGCAGGGAATAATAATTCATATGGCGGTTGCTCATCTCACCGCTCGTCTCGCCATAGTTAGTACCCATCGGCGTCATGGCAACACGGTTTTTGATCGTCATGCGCTTAATGGTAATCGGTTCAAAAATTTTCGGGTATTTGCTCTTCATGATGAAATTCTCCTTCTCCATTGCATGAGAGGCATCCCTGTGTTTGTGACACTTTTATCTTAACCGTTTTGCTTAAAAATTAACAATATCTTTCAAGTAAATTTTCAATACGTTTTTGCTATCGGTTTCCCGTTCCGCCTGCAGACCGTCCTGACGCGCCTGCTGTTTCATATATTCAATAAAGCGTTCCACCGCCGGAAGCCGGTAGCGTTCTTTCATCCAGAACATAAAAATCTGGTGATAAATGTCCAGATTTTCAATCGGGTGAATGCAGACTCCCTGAGAAAGCTCCAGAATGTCCGTGCGCGGCATCAGTGCGATGCCAAAACTCTCCCGCACCAGTGCGACGATCGAATATTCGTCCGGACACTCCACAATGATGTCCGGCTGGATGTTGTATTTCGCATAGAGCGCGCGGGTGCGCGTCCCCATCCAGGAGTCCTTATCGTATCCAATTACCGGATACCGGTTCAGCTCCGCAAATGGAATACTCTCCCGCTCTGCCAGCGGATGATCCTTCGGCGTGATGATGACAAGCTTCTGGTTCGCCACCGGGAAAAATTCCATGTCATCCTTTTCCAGACAGCCGCCAAAGCCTACATCTAATTCACCCGTTTTTACCTTTTTTGCAATCGCCGGTGTGTGATTCTGCCAGAAATTAAACACAACCTTTTGATTTTCCGGCTGTTCTAAAAAGAGCTTGACCCGGTGCGGGATATAGTGGCCGGCCAGCGGAAACACGTAACCGATGTCGATCTTTCCCCCATCCAT
>ERZ833608.2418-NODE-2418-length-9911-cov-8.121144_pt1 | contig 9911 bp, 7 predicted proteins | sample MGYA00519694_ERZ833608 | MGnify/ENA primary metagenome ERZ833608 (study PRJEB31850, sample SAMEA3708742) | human gut metagenome | biome: human gut; feature: human-associated habitat; material: faeces | place: China | collected 2014 ... | reverse complement strand
GCACGGCCTCGGTGAGCTGGCCGCCCTCGTCGTAGCCCACGTATCCCGGGGGCGCACCGATCAGACGCTGGACGCTGAACTTCTCCATGTACTCGGACATGTCGATACGCACGAGCGCGCGCTCGTCGTCGAACAGGCACTCGGCAAGCGCCTTGGCGAGCTCGGTCTTGCCCACGCCGGTGGGGCCCAGGAAGAAGAAGCTGCCGATGGGCTTGTCCGGATCGGAGAGGCCCGCACGGCTGCGGCGTACAGCTGCGGCGACAGCGGAGACGGCCTCGTCCTGGCCGATGACGCGCTTATGTAGCTCGCCCTCCAGGCCCTTGAGCTTGTCGAGCTCGCCCTGCATCATCTTGGACACGGGCACGCCGGTCCAGGCGCTCACGACCTCGGCGATCTCATCGGAGGTCACCTGTTCGTTGAGGCCCTCGCCATCCTGCTCCTTCTGTGCCTCGAGCGCAGCCTCGGAATCCTGAATTTGCTGCTGCAGACCCGGAATCACGGAAAAGCGCAGCTCGGACGCACGGCCCAGATCGCCGTTGCGCGTCGCGCGCTCCTCTTCGCTTCTGGCCTCGTCAAGCTGGCCCTTAAGCTCCTGCACGTGGTCGATGGCGTTCTTCTGGTTGAGCCAGCCGGCCTTTTGCACGTTGAGCTTTTCCTGGACCTCGGCGATCTCCTGGCGCAGGGCCTCCAGACGCTCCTTGGAGGCGTCGTCGGTCTCCTTCATGAGCGCCTGCTCCTCGATCTGCAGCTGGGTGAGCTGACGCGTGGTGGCGTCGATCTCGACCGGCATGCTGTCGAGCTCCATGCGCAGGCGGCTTGCCGCCTCATCGACCAGGTCGATGGCCTTGTCGGGCAGGAAGCGGTCAGCGATGTAGCGATCGGAGAGGTCGGCGGCGGCCACGAGCGCGCTATCGGTGATGTGCACGCCGTGGAAGATCTCGTACTTCTCCTTGAGGCCACGCAGGATCGAGATGGTGTCCTCGACGGTAGGCTCGGAGACCATCACGGTCTGGAAACGACGGGCGAGCGCCGCATCCTTCTCGATGTACTTGCGGTACTCGTCGAGCGTGGTCGCGCCGATCGCGTGCAAGTCGCCACGGGCAAGCGCCGGCTTGAGGATGTTGCCGGCGTCCATGGAGCCCTCGGTGGCACCCGCACCCACGATGGTGTGGAGCTCATCGATGAACAGGATGACCTTGCCTTCGGACTTCTGCACCTCCTTGAGCACGGCCTTTAAGCGGTCCTCGAACTCGCCGCGGTACTTGGCGCCGGCGACCAGCGCGCTCATGTCGAGCTCGATGAGGTCGCGGTCGCGCAGCGTGCTCGGCACGTCGCCGGCCACGATACGCTGGGCGATACCCTCGACGATGGCCGTCTTGCCGACGCCCGGCTCGCCGATGAGTACGGGGTTGTTCTTGGTGCGACGGGACAGGACCTGGATGGTACGACGGATCTCATCGGTACGGCCGATGACCGGGTCGAGCTTGCCGGCGCGGGCCAGATCGCAGATGTTGCGACCGTACTGCTCCAGCGCCTCAAACTGCGTCTTATCCTCGGCAGACGTCACGCGGTCATCGCCGCGCAACTCCTCGTAGACTTGCTCGATGCGCTCCTTGGTGACGCCTGCGTCGCGCAACACGCGGCCGGCCTCGCCCTTGTCCTCGGCAAGTGCCATCAGCAGATGCTCGGTCACCACAAAGCTGTCGCCCATCTTGGTGGCCTTCTTCTCGGCCTTTTCGATGACGCGGACGAGCTCGTTGGACAGGCCCATCTGCTGACCCTCGCCCGAAACCTTAGGCGCGTGGTCGATGGCATCCTGCGTGGAACGTGCGAGCTGGGCCGGGTCGGCACCGATGCGCTCGATGATCACGGAGATATTGCGCTCGCCGGCGCCGAGCAGGGCGGATAGCAGGTGAATCGGTTCCACCGCGCCGGCCTGCGCGTCGGCAGCCGTGCTCATAGCGGTCTGCAACGCCTCGCGCGATGTCATTGCTAGCTTATCGATTCTCATGGAATCACCTCTCTTGGGGTGGCCGCCCTACGGGGCGGCTTCACGTTGTTCGAGAAGTATTGTTGCCAGCTTTGTACGATCTTATACATAAATCTAAGTCTCTATATATAAGATTTTCTGAGTGATTAAAAGATAGGGAGCAGGCGCGCTCACCCGCTACGGCCTCGTCCCCTTACTATCTCAATCTATAACATCTAGCGGCTGTTTATGGCTCTAGATGTTACAGATCGAGACGAAATGACCAGCGGCACCCGTTTGTCTCAATCTGTAACATCTACTCGGCAAATAGAGCTCTACCTGTTACAGATTGAGACAAACAGAAGACACCCGAATCGAAAATCTAAATCTGTAACACCAGGCCCACTTTTAGCGGCCAAGATGTTACAAATCGAGACAGACCGAAAACCACCACAAAGAGGACAGGCACCTTTGTGGTGGTCGCGGTCTCTACTCCTTCGCCGAACCCGTACTTCCCGATTCGACGGTCCAGGGCATCTCATCCTCGAACAGCCATGTACGGGAAGACCCACTATCGCGTGCAGTCTGCGGGTCAGGCAAGCAGGTCTGTTTATAGGCATCTTGGATACACTGACCCATAAAATCGTTGAGCTCGGTCTGGTCGCCCTCCATGACATAGGCGACATCGCCGTCCATGATGTAGATGCCCGGACCCTCATTGCCCTCGTAGCCCGGATCGTACGAGACATCACATAACTTTGCGCCGTTTGCAGTGTCCAGCTCGATGGAAGAGTGGCATCCGCCAACCATGTCGTTCGCTTTTGCCCGATAGGACGCATATCCATACCAGCGCTTAAAGGTTTTGCCCTTGAGCAGCTCGGACGCCCTGTCGATCAGACTAGAATCCGTGGTATAGCGCATAGCCCCAAGCTGAATATGTGGATAATTACTAACGCCCAGCGCAGCCGGTTGCTCATCAAAATCAACGGTAATGGCCTCAGGCTTGGCGGCGCCGGTCAGAAGTTCGACAGATTGAGTCACAGGCTTGACCACCGGCTCCGTCACCGCAGCAGGTAGAAATGCCATACCGACAGCGCCCGCGCCAACCACAGCGATCGCAAGCGCCAAGACAATCAATCCAATACGGGCAGAACGGCTCACGGCAAAACACCCCACAATGCAAACCTTCGCCACCTACACTAATGATACCGCCAGCTAACACTATTACCAAAAGAAGCCGCGCGCTCCTCACCACCACAAAGGGGACAGGCACCTTTGTGGTGGTTTTCGACGCTAACGGTCGACCATCTCGCGCCATGAGATTAAACTTGAATTGTTCTCTGAACATATCCATTTCTGCCTATCCTCAACAGATCTTTGTCTCGAGGAGCGCATATGAAGCCGTCTCATTCCACCGGTCGCAACGTCATTACCATTTTCGCCATACCCATCGCGATGTTCTTCTTTATCGTCGTCACACCCTTTTCCCTCGGTATCGCCTCGCCCTTCGATTTATGCGGAATGGTCGACGCCGGCTCGCGTGCCACCTCGCTCTCCTTTATCTGCCGTGGTGTGTTCTACGAAGACGCAATTCCCACCGGGCTTTGGCGGTCAAAGCTGCCGCTGCTCGGTCAGGTCGATGGACGTTCTCCTTATTTCTGCCTTGAACCTCAGGCGATGAATTATTTGATCGACGACCAGCCCCTCGGCTCCATCACCCTCGCCTACGACTACGCGCCAAACACCGATGAGCGCCACATGAACCAAGTCCTCGACAAGATGCTTGGACAGTGCGGGCTCACCGAGGAGGCCGGTCGAACCATCTATAGCAACCAGAAATTAAAGCGAACAGAACTCCGCCGTGTCGGAAAAATCAAAGGGCGAAACGGGGCCGCCTACTGGGATGCCTGGGCAACACGCGACAAGGGCGAATTCGGACACAGCACCTATACGGTCACCGTCTACACCAAAGACGGAATTAAGGACAATGTTGACGATTTCGCGTCATCCAAACTCGGCATCCCCAAAACAACCAAGCCCGCCAGCCCGGATGAAATCCTGTAGAGTCGCCCATTAACATGCCGCTCAACAATCACAACAACATCGAGCTCGTCCCCACCACCACAAAGGTGCCTGTCCCCAATGTGGTGGTTTTCGACAAAAAGAAGCCGCCCCAATAAAAAGAGGCGGCATCAAGCAAGTCTATTTATTAGCGTCCCTCAAGACCCAACGAGAACGTCGCAGTAGCCCCGGCCACACCTTTCCCTCGGGCGACCCTCGCGAAGCGCGTGAGCACGAGGGAAAGGTGTGTCCGGGGCGTACAGCAACGTTACTCGGCAGCGGCCTTGAACTTGTTGTAGTTGATCAGGCAGCCGGCCTTGACGATGGCACGCTCCTCGGCCGTCATATCGGCAATGTAGAGTTCAATCTGCTCGACCGAACCGTCGGCACGCACCACGTAGGCAGCGATGCTCTTTAGATCGCCATCGAGCGCGGCACGGATACCCGGCACGAAGACGTAGTCGCCCGCCTCAAAGTTGGGCTCGGCCTCCATCTGGAAGGGCACCATGCCCCAGTTCATCACGTTGGAGCGATAGCGCTTGGTGGCGTACTCGTGGACGATGTTGGCCAAGCCGCCAATCACGCGCTGACAGCTCGCGGCCTGCTCGCGGGCGGAACCGTCACCGGGCTTCTTGGCATAGAGCATGGAGCCGTACTCGGTCGCCTTGGCGTCCGCCGCGACACCCGCGCCGGTCAGCGCCTCAAACACACCGGCAAGCTCGGCATCGAGTGCCGCCAGGTCACCTGCCGCCTCGCCGGCAACGCGGCGCTTTTCCACGGCGTCAACCTCCTTGGAGCGACCGACATAGGCCGGATCGCGGCGGCTGAGCGTAAACTCGGCCAGACCCAGCGGGTTGGAGCGGAAGGAGCTCGTCTCGCCCGAAGGAATGAGCTCGTCGGTCGTGGTGACCGGGTCCATGATCTTGGAGCACACCTTGAGCAGGATGTCGTCGCCGAGGGGCTCCATCGCGGGCCACGGCTTGATGTTGGGGCCTTCGACCAGCTCGTCGGCGGGCTCCGCCTTGCCAAAGCCCCAGTACACGCGCTTTTTGTACGGCGCGTCGTCAAAAGTGTACTCGCAGGCCTCGTCCCAAGTCTCCTCGGGCAGGTCGGTCGCCGACGTCAGGACGCCGCCGTTGGCAGCCGTCGCCGCAATGGAGCGGGCGTCCATCAGAGCCACGGCGCTCAGCTGGCCATTGCCCGGCTTGGAGCCCTCGCGGTTGGGGAAGTTGCGCGTAGTGTGGCGGATCGAAAGGCCGTTGTTGGCGGGCGTGTCGCCGGCGCCGAAACACGGGCCGCAGAATGCCGTGCGCACAATCGCGCCGGCCTCCATAAGGTCGTAGATGTAGCCGCGGCGCGTGAGCTCGAGCGCCACGGGCTGGCTCGTGGGATAGACCGACAGCGAGAACTCGCCGCAGCCGGTGTTGGCGCCCTTGAGCACGCGGGCAGCCTGGACCACGGAGTCGTAGTTGCCGCCCGAGCAGCCGGCGATAACGCCCTGCTGCACGTGCAGCTTGCCGTCGACGATCTTGTCGAGCAGGCTAAAGTGCGTCTTGCCCTCGCCGATCTTGGCGGCCTCGAGCTCCACCTCGTGCAGGATGTCCTCGAGGTTCTCGTTGAGCTCGTCGATCTCAAAGCCGTTGGAAGGATGGAACGGCAGCGCGATCATGGGCTTGATACTCGACAGGTCGACCTCGACGCAACCGTCGTAGTAGGCGACATCGGCGGGCTTGAGCTCGCGGTAGTCGTCGCCGCGGCCGTGCATGGCCAGGAATGCGTGCGTGTCCTCGTCGGTGGCCCAGATGCTCGACAGACAGGTGGTCTCGGTGGTCATGACGTCGACGCCGTTGCGGTAATCGGTCGTCATGCTCGCGATGCCCGGGCCCACAAACTCCATGACCTTGTTCTTAACGTAGCCCTTGGCAAAGACGGCTCGGATGATGGCGAGCGCCACATCGTGCGGGCCGACGCCGGGACGCGGGGCGCCCGTGAGGTAGATGGCGACGACGCCGGGATAGGCGACGTCGTAGGTGTCGCGCAGCAGCTGCTTTGCCAGCTCGCCGCCGCCCTCGCCCACGGCCATGGTGCCCAGGGCGCCGTAGCGGGTGTGCGAGTCGGAGCCCAGGATCATCTTGCCGCAGCCGGCGAAGTTCTCACGCATAAAGGAGTGGATGACGGCGATGTGCGGCGGGACGAAGATGCCGCCGTACTTCTTGGCAGCCGAGAGGCCAAAGACGTGGTCGTCCTCGTTGATGGTGCCGCCCACGGCGCACAGCGAGTTATGGCAGTTGGTAAGCACGTAGGGCAGCGGGAACTGCTCCATGCCCGAGGCGCGCGCCGTCTGGATGATGCCGACAAAGGTGATGTCATGGCTCGCCATGGCATCGAAGCGAATCTTGAGCGCCTCGGGGTCGCCGGACGTATTGTGTGCCTGGAGGATCGAATACGCGATGGTGCCGCGCTTGGCATCCTCGGGCGTCTGCGTAATACCGCACTCGGCAGCCTCGGCCGCAGGCACAACCTCGCTGCCGCCGCGCAGGTAGATGCCGTCCTCGTACAGCTTAACCATACTGTCTCCCACTCTGCCCAAAAGATTTGGGCGCATAGCATACATTCGTTCAATATCGTGCCATAGAACGGTTGCGAGTGGGTTACGAATCTACACGTTCACTTTATCTCGGTAAAGTAAAGGGCAAGCCCGGTGCGGTCCGGCAGATTTGGTGCAAGGAGTGTCCCTTCCGACTAGTCATTTAAGAACGTCCCCAATGACCACACCAGAGCGAGCAAGGCAACGCCGCAGGTTGAGGACGGACAGCGAGCGGATCGCATTTGAGACAAGGTGACGTGAAACGAAAGGGCGCTGACCTTCTGGTCGCGCCCTTGAAGTTGAACGTCAGATTGTCCAAATGCGGCCCGCGCAGCGTCGACTGGTCCGCCGTTCGCTAGAACGGCGGAACCTAGAAATCCCCGCCGGCGCCCAAAAGCTTGCGCATGACTTGCTCGGGGTTGACCGAGCCGTCGCGCGGGGCCAGGGCGGTGATCTTCTTTTGCATCTTGTACTCGTGCAGCTCTTCCTCGAGCTGGCGTACGCGGGCGCGGAGCTTCTCGTTCTCGCGCTCGCGCTCCTCAGCACGCTCCTTCATATCGAGGATGCGCACCACGCCGGCAAGGTTGATGCCCTCGTCGGTCAGTTGGTTGATGAGCTCCAGACGCTCGATATCGGCACGCGAATACAGGCGCGTGTTACCGCCCGAGCGCTGAGGATTCACCAGGCCCTTGGACTCATAGACGCGCAGAGTCTGCGGGTGCATGCCGGTCAGCTCGGCCGCCACGCTGATCATATACAGCGGTTTGTTCCTATTGTCCTCGGCCATGCTACCTGACCCCTTTCCGTCTCGCACATCTCCATCATAAGCCTGCGGCCAGCCCGTGGGCCACGCAACCAAACTAGAACGTCGCCTTGTAACGGTTGACCTTCTCGCGATAGTCGCGCGTGTCGGCCTCGCGCAGCTTGGTCATGGCATCGCGCTCATCGTCGGACAGGTTCGTGGGAACCTGCACCTTGATCTCGACGAGCAGCGCACCCGTGCGGCCGCGATGCTTAACGTCGGGCGCACCCATCTCCTTAAAGCGGAACTTCTTGCCCGTCTGGGTGCCAGCGGGCACCTTCAGACGAACCGTCGCGCCGCCGGGCGTGGGCACATCCACCGTGCAGCCGAGCGCCGCCTCATAGACCGAGACCGGTACCTCCATGGTCACATCGGCACCCTTGCGCCTAAACAGCGGATGCTCCTCCACGTGCGTGGTCACGACCAGGTCGCCGCGCTCGCCTCCGGCAACGCCGTACTCGCCACGGCGCTTGTAACGCAATTTGCCGCCGTCGACCGCACCCGCAGGCACCGAGACCGTGATGGTCTGCTGCTCGCCCGTCGAGGGAATGCGGTAGGTGACCTTGTGCGTCACGCCGCGGAACGCGTCCTCGGCCGTTACGTCGACAGTCAGCGACAGGTCGCCGCCCTTGCGCGCGCGGTTGCGGCCCGCGCCCGCACCGGCAGCGCCCGCGGCCCCGGCAAAGCCCGAGCCCCAATCGCTGCCCCAGGCGCCGTTGCCGCTAAAGATGCTGTCGAAGATATCGCCCCAGCCGCTCGCGCCGGCACCGGCGCCGTAGCTACCGCCATACGCGCCGCCCGCGCCCGGCATGCCGCCGAACATGAGCATTTGGTCGTACTCTTTGCGTTTCTTCTCGTCCGAAAGCGTCTCGTAGGCCTCGCTAATCTCCTTAAACTTGGCCTCGTCGCCGCCGGCATCGGGGTGATATTTTTGCGCGAGCTTGCGAAACGCGCTCTTGATCTCTTTGTCGGAGGCGCTCTTGGATACGCCCAGGATGTCATAGAAGGTTTTGCCTGCAGCCATCGTAGCTCCTCTCCTGTTACGTCCGCCGTCCATGCAGACGACGGCTCATGCTTTCATATGGCACTAGGCCAGAAAGGGCCCCGGGTGTTGCCCCGGGGCCCTTCTCAATTACTCCTCGGTGCCCTCGGCCGTATCGGCCGTGGCATCCTCGGGCGCCGCTTCGGGCTCCGGTGCGGGGCGCTTCTCGCCACCGTAGGTCACCGTCACCATCGCGGAACGCAGGATGCGGTCCGCCATGCGGTAGCCCTTCTGGTACACGTCGTTGACGGTCTCGTCGTACTGCGATGCGTCCTCGACACGCCCCACGGCCTGGTGCTCGAGCGGATCGAACGCCTCGCCCTTGGGGTCGATGGGCTCAACGCCCTCGTGCGCAAACACGTCGAGCAGCTTGGCATGCACCGCGTCAACGCCATCGACGAACTGCTTAAAATCGTCGGAAAGCTCCTGGCTACGGGCATGGTCAATTGCACGCTCGATATCGTCAACCACCGGCAGCAGCGCAGTGACGAGCTTCTCGGTCGCGCGCTCGCGCTCGGCGATGCGCTCGTTGGCGGTGCGGCGACGGAAGTTCTCCCAGTCGGCCTGCAGACGGGCGGTGCGCTCGGTGGCGTCCTTTGCCTTGTCCTCGGCGGCCTTCTGAGCCTCTGCCGCAGCATCGAGCTCATTGCGCACGTCGGCGAGCTCCTTTTGGGCCTGCTCGAACTTGAGCTTAAAGTCGTTGTCGGCGGCTTCCTCACCGGCGCGGATAGCAGCTTCCACCATCTCGTCCTCGGTCATCGTCGCCTCCTTGTTGGAATCCTCTACCTGGTTCTCGGCAGCCTCGACGGCCTCGGTCTCATTGACCTCGGTATCGTCGACGGCCTCTACGGGAATCTTCACGTCCTTCTCCTCAGAGTCAACGGGGGCGGCGCCAGCGGCAGCCGCCTCCGTGCGAGCTTTACGGGCGGACATGATTACTTGTCCTCGTCGTCCACAACCTCGTAGTCGGCGTCGACAACGTCATCGTCGGCAGGCTGGGCACCGGCGGCGCCGTCGGTCTGCTGCTGAGCGTCGGCGTAGACAACCTGAGCCAGCTCGTAGGCCACGGACTGCAGGGACTCGCCAGCGGCCTTGATGGCCTCGACGTCAGAGCCCTCGAGCGCCTTCTTGGCGTCGGCGATAGCGGCCTCGGCCTTGGACTTCACGTCGGCGGAAACCTTGTCGCCCAGCTCGTTGAGGGTCTGCTCGGTGGAGTAGCACAGGCTGTCGGTCTGGTTGCGGACCTCGACCTCTTCCTTCTGCTTCTTGTCCTCCTCGGCATGAGCCTCGGCGTCCTTGACCATGCGATCGACCTCGTCGTCAGACAGAGCGGTGGAGCCGGAGATGGTGATCTGCTGCTCCTTGCCGGTACCCTTGTCCTTAGCGGATACCTTGACGATGCCGTTGGCGTCGATGTCGAAGGTGACCTCGATCTGCGGCACGCCGCGGC
>ERZ833608.2416-NODE-2416-length-9914-cov-3.373973_pt1 | contig 9914 bp, 7 predicted proteins | sample MGYA00519694_ERZ833608 | MGnify/ENA primary metagenome ERZ833608 (study PRJEB31850, sample SAMEA3708742) | human gut metagenome | biome: human gut; feature: human-associated habitat; material: faeces | place: China | collected 2014 ... | reverse complement strand
TGGTATTTGTTTGGCTGGTTATCCGGTTTTCTTGGAAGCAGACAATGTTATTGTCCGTTTTATGCGTTTTCGAATGGGAAATAAAGAAGATGTCAGTGCAGACGGAGCCGACGCCTTTGGCGGTCGGTATCATAAAAATATAATGATTGATCATTGTTCTATGAGTTGGTGTACTGACGAATGTGTTTCTTTCTATCAAAATGAGAATTTTACACTGCAATGGTGTCTTATTTCTGAAAGTCTGCGTTTAGGTGGGCATACGAAAGGTCCTCATGGTTATGGTGGTATATGGGGAGGTATGAAAGCTTCTTTTCACCATAATCTATTGGCACATCATGATAGCCGTAATCCTCGTCTAGGTCCTGGAGTTAATTCGACAAAAGAGAATGAAATTGTTGATATGCGTAATAATGTCATTTATAACTGGTGTGGAAACTCTTGTTATGGTGGAGAAGCCATGCATGTAAATATTGTGAATAATTTTTATAAGCCGGGGCCTGCCACTCCTACTGGCACTTCTAAACGTGGACGTATTATTGCCATTGACAAAAAAGTGAGTGATTCGGATAAGAAATCATATCCGGCCATTTTTGACACTTGGGGAGATTTCTTTATCCAAGGAAATGTGGTGGATGATGGGCAAATTAATGGTGCGGCTGATTACGATCGTTGTATGAAGGCTACAAAGGATAACTGGGAGTACGGAGTTTATAATCAGTTTGATAAAAAGTATGGAACGTTGGATGAAAGTACAAAAAAAGCTCTTAAACGTACTACTCCTGTAGAAACAGGTACTGTTACCACTCATGATGCCCGTATGGCTTTTGAGCGTGTTATGGATTATGCAGGTTGTTCTTTGCACAGGGATAGAGTGGATGAACGTATTGTTCAGGAGACTCGTACCGGGACTGCGAACTATCAGGGAATGAACGAGCACAATGGTCAGGGAGTTGTTGAAGGTATTGATTGGAAAAGCGTGGGGTATCCAAAGAAAGGTATCATTGATAGTCAGGATGATGTGATTCCTGTTGGAGAATCTTCAGCATGGCCTGAATTGGTACAAGGTGTTATTCTGAAGGATTCGGATAATGATGGTATGCCTGATGAATGGGAAAAAAAGTATGGTTTGAATCCGAATGATGCTTCTGACCGAAATGGTAAAACAGTAGATGAGGAAGGAACATATACAAATCTGGAGATGTATATGAATAGCTTGGTACAAAAGATTGTTGAGGAACAGAATAAAGGAGGAGTACAATAAATAAATTTGGTGTATTTTTGTATTATTCCATAAATAAAAATATGAATATGAATTTGATCTTTCGTTGTTTAACCGTTTTATTAACTCTGATCGGAAATGAGGCTGCTTTTGCCTCTGCTGGTATTGGTAACACTCTTGATTTTGGAGAGTTGGCTGCTTTTCCCGGAGCAGAAGGATATGGACGTATGACTACAGGCGGACGTGGAGGTGAAGTGTATATTGTTACTTCTTTAGCAGATGATGGGATGCCTGGCACTTTACGTTATGGTATAGAAAAGTTGGATGGTCCTCGTACTATCATTTTTCAAGTGTCCGGTACAATATTTCTGCATAAAGACCTAAAAATACGGAAAGGGGATTTGACTATTGCGGGACAAACTGCACCAGGAAACGGTATTTGCATAGCGGGTTATCCGGTGACAAATTATGCTAGTAATGTAATTCTCCGTTTTTTACGTTTCCGTATGGGTAATAAAGAATGTGTGCATCCTGACGGTGCAGATGCTTTAGGAGGAAAAGGGGCAAGGAATGTGATTATAGACCATTGCTCTATCAGCTGGTGTACAGATGAATGTGCCTCTTTTTATGAAAATGATGATTTTACTATGCAGTGGTGCATTATTTCTGAAAGTCTTAGATTAGGTGGACATACCAAAGGTCCTCATGGATATGGAGGAATTTGGGGAGGTGAACACTCTTCTTATCACCATAATTTATTAGCCCATCATGATAGCCGGAATCCCCGTTTCGGATTAGGAGCTAAGGTACGTAAGAATGGAGAATGTGATGGTGATTATGTAGATTTTCGCAATAATGTGATCTATAATTGGGGTATGAACAGTTCGTATGGTGGTGAAAGGATGAATATTAATATAGTGAACAATTATTATAAACCAGGTCCTGCAACGGTGACAGGCTCTAAACGTGGACGGATTTTTGCTATAGATGCAACAGAAAATAGGAATGGGGGGTATCTGTGGGGAAAGTATTATATCGATGGTAACGTTGTAGATGGAGGGGCAGATGATAAAAACAGCCAAAAGGCTACAGCTAATAATTGGGAATATGGAGTCTACAATCAATTTTCGAATAATTATAAGAAAGTAGTTACGCAAAAAACTAAAGACTCGATTCGATTGGACAAACCTCATGAATTTGCATCGGTAACAACACATTCTGCTTTCAATGCTTATAAACAAGTGTTGGATTATGCGGGGTGTTCATTGCATCGAGATGATGTGGATGCACGTATTGTGAAGGAAACACGTACGAGAACAGCTGGATATAAAGGTTTGAATGTTCATAATGGAGAAGGAGGTATTTGGAAAAGTGAAGGATATCCGAAACCAGGATTGATAGATAGTCAGGATGATTTGCTCTCGTTAAATACTTCGGAAAATGTTTCCGCATGGCCAGTTCTTTTACAGAGAAGTACCTTGATTGATTCTGATAATGATGGTATGCCTGATGCATGGGAGAGAAAATTCGGATTAAATCCTCATGATGCTTCTGATGGCAATGGAAAAACGATAGATAAATATGGCCAGTATACAAATCTGGAAATGTATATGAATAGTTTGGTGCATGACATTATTGAAAAACAAAATAGCGGTGGAAAGAAGTAATCTGCAAACATCGTATTGAGAATTATCTTTATCAGGTAAGATACTTTATAGTCAGTTTCACCGGTTTTTATCCGGCATTCATCGGAATTTATACCGGAAATCAACAGAAAAGGCTGTAGAAGCAGTGGGAAATGATGTATCTTTGAACCATTAATCAATTAATAATAGAGACAATGGAAGAGAAACAAAAATTTCCCACTGCTACAGGCTTTTCCGGTAAAATACTGATAGCTTCGCTTTTTATCCTTTCCGGGATTCTGCTGTTTGCCCGTAATATGGGATGGATTACATCTGAAGTCTTCGATATGATCGTATCCTGGCATTCACTCCTTATTATATTAGGTATATATTCTATGATTCGCCGCCATTTCATCGGTGGAATCATCCTTTTGTTGATAGGTTTGTATTTTTTGATTGGAGGGCTTTCATGGTTGCCCGAAAATTCGCAGGCAATGGTATGGCCTATCGCTCTGATAACAGCAGGTGTCTTATTCTTTTTTAAATCCGGCAAGAACAGGCGGGGGCACTGGGCACACCATCATGCCATGCAACATCGTCAGAAATGGATGAAGATGCATCAGGGACAACCCGGCATGAATTTTGAAAGTGAGCAACAGCAGGCAGAGTCAGTAGATGGTTTTCTACGTGCCGAGAATGTTTGGGGAGCTGCCCGTCACGTGGTGCTTGACGAATTGTTTAAAGGAGCTGTCATTCGCACATCTTTCGGAGGAACGACGATTGATTTGCGCCATACCCATATTGCACCCGGAGAAACATACATAGATTTGGATTGCAGTTGGGGAGGAGTTGAGATATATGTCCCTTCTGACTGGAAAGTCGTGTTTAAATGCAATGCTTTCTTTGGAGGATGTGATGATAAACGTTGGCAGAATGGAAATATAAATAAGGAGAGTGTGTTGGTAATTCGGGGAACACTTTCTTTCGGAGGCTTGGAGGTTAAAGGCTAGCGTATGAAAGCACATCCGATTATAGAATCTCCTTTTCGTTGGATTCCGATACTGGTGCTGGCATTGATTCTGGTTGTATTCCAAGTAGCTTTAGTCTGTGGATACACCGGAAACGATTATCTTCCCGCTTTGGTAGATGGAATAGTAACGATCGGTTGGTTGGCGGCTATCGCCTATCTGGCATGGTTTGTGGTCGGTCTTGTCTCGTTGTTCCAGACGGATGTAATTATGATTATCGTTGGAAGTCTGCTTTGGCTGGCAGGAAGTTTTATGGTCTGTGACATAATGGTGAGAATTGTAGGAGTGTCCTATGTTCCTTTTGCGCAGACAATCCCTTTCCGGTTATTGTTCGGACTACCGGTTTTAATTGCTATTACTCTATGGTACCGCTTGATAGTCACAAAAGAAGAAGTACAAAATCAGGAACTGGAAAAAGAACTGGCTGTACATCAGGTGAATGTGGCTGAACAGCAGGAAGAATCACCCATTGAATGGATAGATCGTATTACAGTGAAAGACGGCTCCCGGATTCATTTGGTGAAGGCAGACGAATTGATTTACATACAAGCATGTGGAGATTATGTGATGCTGATAACCCCCACAGGCGAATACCTGAAAGAGCAGACCATGAAGTATTTTGAAACTCATCTCTCTCCGGATACATTTGTTCGGGTGCATCGTTCTACGATTGTGAATGTTACGCAGATTTCCCGGGTCGAGCTTTTTGGAAAAGAAACCTATCAGTTATTATTGAAGAATGGAGTGAAACTTCGGGTTAGTCTTTCCGGTTATCGATTATTGAAAGAACGATTGGGGATATAAAGTTTGTTTATTCTGATTTTGTAATATACTCTCACTACAGCCCTATTATAAATGTTTCACTTAGCAGATCGGTTGGGCAATAATATTGGTCTCTCTTCTTTATTTTGAAAAAGTGAAATGAATAATATTCGTTAAAAAAATCCTCTTTATAATCTTATTCAGAATATAAAGAGGATAATTTTATTGACAAGAGTTGCATGGGGTATGGTGAGATGAAATCATAATTGGGGAATAATTGCACAAGACTTTCACAAGTATCCTCCTGCCAATGCCTAAAATCATTACAAAGCTAATTAAATAGTTTTTTGAATAGCAATGTTTATTAATTTATCTTATGGAATTTATGAAATTTTTAATATATTGAAGATATTTTGTGTCAACTTTCCATAACTCGCTGATTTTGCTTATGTTTGTAGGTAAAATAAAGAAAGAAGTGAATGAACATGTCTACGCAGCTATTATATAATGATTTTCCTACTTTTTTGCGGAAATATTTTCCTTACAAGGTACAAAAGATTTCATTGAACGCAGGTTTCACTTGTCCTAATCGTGACGGAACAAAAGGATGGGGCGGATGTACATATTGCAATAACCAGACTTTTAATCCGGATTACTGCCGGACAGAGAAGTCTATCACTACCCAATTGGAAGAAGGGAAATGCTTTTTTGCCCATAAATATCCGGAAATGAAATATTTGGCTTACTTTCAGGCTTATACCAATACGTATGCCGAACTGGAAGGCTTGAAGCGTAAATATGAAGAAGCGTTGACGGTAGACGGGGTGGTCGGATTGGTAATAGGTACACGCCCCGATTGTATGCCGGAGAGTTTGTTGCGTTACTTGGAAGAATTGAACAAACATACTTTCCTTATGGTTGAATATGGGATCGAGAGCACTTGCGACGAAACCTTAAAACGCATTAACCGGGGGCATACTTATGCCGATACGGTGGAAGCCGTCCGGCGGACAGCCGCCTGTGGTATCCTGACAGGCGGACATATCATCCTCGGACTTCCGGGAGAAACGCATGATACGATGGTGGCACAAGCGGAAATCCTTTCCGACCTGCCTTTAGCTACACTCAAGATCCATCAGTTGCAATTGATTCGTGGTACACGCATGGCACATGAGTATGAGGAAGCTCCTGATGGTTTTCATTTGTTTAACGAGGTGGAGGAATACATTGGTCTGGTGATTGATTATGTAGAACATCTTCGTCCCGATATAGTTGTGGAGCGTTTTGTTTCCCAATCTCCTAAAGATTTATTAATAGCTCCGGGCTGGGGATTGAAAAATTATGAATTTGTAGCGCGTTTACAAAAAAGAATGAAAGAAAGAGGTGCTTATCAAGGTAAGAAGTATAGGGATTCGGAAAAAAGGATTATTTTTGCAGACGATAAACTTACCACTGAATAAATAGCTGTTTGAGCGGAATATAGATGGTGGAAGAAATATAAATGGATTTGAAGAATGGAACATAAAACAAGAATTAAAGGAAATGTCCACTATGTGGGAGTGAATGACCGTAACAAGCACAGATTTGAAGGGATGTGGCCATTGCCCTATGGAGTTTCATATAACTCTTATCTGATTGATGATGAAATGGTGGCATTGGTGGATACGGTAGATATTTGTTATTTTGAAGTCTACTTGCGCAAGATCAAGCAAGTGATTGGAGAACGTCCTATTAATTATTTGATTATAAACCACATGGAACCGGATCATTCGGGATCTATCCGACTGATTAAGCAACATTATCCGGAAATTATTATCGTGGGTAACAAGCAGACATTCGGTATGATTGAAGGTTTCTACGGTGTAACCGGCGAACAGTATCTGGTAAAGGAAGGTGATTTCTTAGCTTTGGGACATCATAAACTGCGTTTTTATATGACTCCGATGGTGCATTGGCCGGAAACGATGATGACTTTTGATGAAACGGACGGCGTTCTTTTCTCCGGCGACGGATTCGGATGCTTTGGCACTGTAGATGGCGGATTCCTAGATACGCGGATCAATGTGGATAAGTATTGGGGGGAAATGGTTCGTTACTACTCTAACATCGTAGGCAAATACGGAAGCCCCGTGCAAAAAGCTTTGCAAAAATTGGGAGGACTACCTATTTCTGCCATCTGTTCTACACATGGTCCGGTATGGACAGAGAATATTGCCAAGGTAATTGGTATCTATGACCGTTTGAGTCGTTATGATGCAGACGAAGGTGTTGTTATTGCTTATGGAAGCATGTATGGAAATACGGAGCAAATGGCGGAAGCTATTGCAGAAGAGCTTTCGGCACAGGGTGTTAAGAACATTGTCATGCATAATGTGACAAAGAGCCATCCTTCTTATATTATAGCGGATATTTTCCGTTACAAGGGATTGATTATCGGTTCTCCCACTTATAGTAATCAGATATTCCCGGAAGTGGAAGCGCTGCTCTCAAAGATTCTGCTGCGTGAGGTGAAGGGACGCTATTTGGGTTATTTCGGTTCTTTCACATGGGCAGGTGCTGCTGTGAAACGTCTGGCAGAGTTTGCGGAAAAGAGCAAATTCGAATTGGTCGGTGATCCGGTGGAGATGAAACAGGCAATGAAAGACCTGACTTATACTCAATGTGAAAACCTGGCACGTGCCATGGCGGATCGTTTGAAGAAAGATCGTTAAAACTGTGAATGAGATAATAATTTATTAACTAACCTATAAAACAATCGACTTATGAGACTTATTATTCAGCCGGACTATCAGTCCGTATCTCTGTGGGCTGCACATTATGTTGCTGCTAAAATAAAAGCTGCCAATCCAACCCCCGAAAAACCATTTGTATTGGGCTGTCCCACCGGATCTTCTCCTCTGGGTATGTATAAAGCTTTGATCGATTTAAATAAGAAAGGAATCGTTTCTTTCCAGAACGTCGTAACATTCAATATGGATGAATATGTAGGCTTGCCGAAAGAACATCCGGAAAGCTATTACTCTTTTATGTGGAATAACTTCTTCAGCCATATCGATATCAAAAAGGAAAATACGAATATCCTGAACGGTAATGCTCCCGACCTGGATGCAGAATGTGCACGCTACGAGGAAAAGATTAAGTCTTATGGTGGCATCGACCTTTTCATGGGTGGCATTGGTCCAGACGGACACATCGCATTCAACGAACCGGGCTCTTCACTGACTTCCCGTACCCGTCAGAAAACGCTGACTACGGATACAATCATTGCGAACTCCCGTTTCTTTGACAACGATATTAACAAAGTTCCGAAGACAGCTCTGACTGTTGGTGTAGGCACTGTGCTTTCTGCCAAAGAAGTGATGATTATCGTAAATGGTCACAATAAGGCCCGCGCATTGTATCATGCAGTAGAAGGTTCTATCACTCAGATGTGGACTATCAGTGCTTTGCAGATGCACGAAAAGGGTATTATCGTTTGTGACGATGCTGCTACGGAAGAGTTGAAAGTAGGTACTTACCGTTACTTCAAGGATATCGAAGCAGGTCATCTGGACCCGGAATCATTGATCAAGTAAGAAATATTCAGGCACGGATTTCACGGATTAACACGTTTTTTAGATATGTAATCTTTTAAAACCGTGAAATCCGTGTAGTCCGTGCCTGATTTATATATTCTCTAAGTTAATAGTCTTCGGGATTAAATCCCTTCCAGCCAGCCTTTTCCCTGACGGACAATTTCCGGTTCATCTTCTGTGCACTTCACTACTGTAGAAGGTTCTATGCCTCCTATTCCTCCGTCGATTACCAGATCCACGATATCACCGAACTTTTCGTCAATCAGTTCGGGATCGGTCATATATTCCAGATCTTCATGCTCATCGTATGGCAGTGTGGTGGTCATAATAGGAGCATCCAGTAAGCGGGCGATTTCACGGATGATATTGTTGTCCGGCATACGGATACCCACCTCTTTTCGGTTACGGAAGATTTTGGGCAGCCGGTTGGTGCCATTCAGGATAAACGTGAACGGGCCGGGGAGATTATGCTTCATGAGCTTGAACTCATTATTACCCACTTTGGCATACTCGCTGATACTGCTTAGATCGTAGCAGATGATAGACAGGTTGCTTTTCTGTGGATTAACTCCTTTCATCTGACATATTTTCTCTACCGCACGCACGTTTAACGCATCGCAACCGATCGCATAAACCGTGTCGGTAGGATAAACGACAAGGCCGCCGTCCTGCAGGACTTTGACGACCTTGGCTATTTCTTTTTGATTCGGATTCTCCGGATAGATTCTCACTAACATATTAGCCGTAGATAATGTGTCCGTTCTCGTCTGTATATTCCTCTAATCCTTTACTATATTGGTTCATGGCCCGGAGGCTCATACCCATGCTTGAGAAACCACCATCGTGGTATAGGTTCTGCATCGTTACCTTGCGGGTAAAGTCGGAGAACATCATTACGCAATAGTCCGCGCACTCGTCGGCGTTGGCGTTACCCAGTGGACTCATTTTGTTAGAAAAGTCCATCAAGTGTTCCATTCCCTTCACGCCACTACCTGCGGTTGTCATTGTCGGGGATTGGGAGATCGTGTTCACACGTACGCCTTTCTCACGGCCATAGATGTAACCGAAACTACGGGCGATAGATTCCAGCAGGCTCTTAGCGTCCGCCATATCGTTGTATCCGAAGAACGTGCGCTGGGCGGCCACATAACTTAATGCCACTACGGAACCATTCTCGGCGATAGCGTCTTGTTTCTTGGCAACCTGTAGCATCTTGTGGAAAGAGATAGCGGAGATATCCAACGTCTTTTCCAGCATTCCATAGTCCAGATCATCGTACGTACGTTTCTTGCGTACGTTCGGGCTCATACCGATAGAATGTAAAACGAAATCTATTTTACCACCTAATATTTCCACTGACTTCGCGAATACGGTCTCCAGATCCTCTACGCTGGTTGCGTCCGCCGGGATTACCTGCGCATTCAACTTCTCCGCCAAAGCATCTACTTGACCCATACGAACAGCGATAGGCGTATTGCTTAACGTGATAGTCCCACCTTCCTCTACGGCTCTTTCTGCCACTTTCCAGGCGATAGACATATCGTTCAGAGCACCGAAGATAATGCCTCTCTTGCCTTTCAATAAATTATGACTCATACCTCTTGTTTATTAATTACGGCACAAACATACACAAAATGTGCAACATACGCAAATGAATATCATAGCCTGACATTTGAATATGTGCCTTGATATTAAAACAAGGTAG
>ERZ833608.2412-NODE-2412-length-9935-cov-2.698077_pt1 | contig 9935 bp, 8 predicted proteins | sample MGYA00519694_ERZ833608 | MGnify/ENA primary metagenome ERZ833608 (study PRJEB31850, sample SAMEA3708742) | human gut metagenome | biome: human gut; feature: human-associated habitat; material: faeces | place: China | collected 2014 ... | reverse complement strand
CCGGAGTACCCGATGAGATTCGCGGACAGGTAGTTAAAGCTACTATCGTATTGTCCAAAGACTATAAAGCACGTGCCGGAGAAGAACTGATCAAGGAATTGCAGAACCACGTCAAGAAGGTGACTGCTCCTTATAAATATCCGCGTGTGATTGAGTTCGTTGACGAACTGCCCAAGACTATCAGCGGCAAGATTCGTCGCCTGGAAATTCGCGAGAACGATGAGAAATAAGGCATAAAACCCATTTATAAAAAAGCCGGCTGCAAAGGATTGCAGCCGGCTTTTCTTTTCACTATCTGTAAGTATCGGATTCTCTAATCAATTGATAAAGCTCCAACCATCCGCTTAATCATTAGGATGATAGAAATTGTATTGTTCACTCCATGCAGGAATTCCGGTAAGCGTTATATCATTACCGTTCGGGCTATTATCCTTCAATACATTTCCTTTTCCTTCATCACACTTCCAATACCCAATCAAACCATCCGAATCTCCGGATATCTGGCGTGACATTCCTTCCTGAATAGCGTTCTCTGTCAGGCATTTGCTCCAAAGACGAATCTGAGCTAATTCTACCTGCATATTCCAGCCGAAACTCTGTGCTAAAGAAATATTATTGAATGTAAAGTCTCTTGAATCGGCTTTACTATTATTCAATGTACCATCTTTATAGAGGGAAATAGTAGATCCGTCATAAGTATAAGCAATGTGATACCATATATCCGGATACCAAAATTCCTCACTATCAAAATAGTTTCCATCCAACTGACACTGCAAACATGGCGCAATCTTTTTTGCTCCATCCGCCCAATAACGCAATAAAACGCCATTGAAAGAAATAGGAGCCGAATTGTCTGCGAAAATTAATCGTCTGAAAGCAATATTGGCAGGACCCACCCAATCTCCTGTCGGTCTGCCCGTTGTATTATCGAACTTGATCCAATACTCTATAGTCCACTGAGTAACAGGTATTTCGTTTTTAAAGTTCAGACTGGTTTTATTTGCTGATTTCAAAACCACCGCTTTCTGTTTATTAGGGGAAGTAAGCAGATAAAGAATATGGTTTGCGTTACCAACAAGTCCTATCGGTCCGGCTACGGAAGTGATCCGTACCGGAATCGCATAAGCCTCGTTATTGGGGGTGGTAAACGGCTTTATAGTAAGATTAATGACTGGTGCAGACACTTCACCTGCGGGAATCGTAACTGTGCGTTCAAAACTTCTGAATTCTTCCGGCAAAAGTTCGTAAGACGCTTCATGCTGTTGATTATACTCATCAATGAGTTGCTGATCAATATCCAGTGTTACAGTTACATCTTGATCAATAGCACGAACCAAACGGACGGTCAATGTTTTTATCACATCTCCCTCGTCCACCAATTGTGCCTCTATCTGCTGACTAAACGTATTAGAAGGAGCCGCTTCCGCAATATATACTCCATTATCGATAGTTGACAGTTTTGCATCGTTGCATCCGGTGACAACAGCCAAAGCTGCCCCCAGCACAACATATCTTGAAAATTTAATCATCTTCATAATTATCCTTTTTTAGTTATGTTCTTGCAATTAATGATTAGCGGGATTCAGAACCTGAATAACCTCACGCATAAAGAAATAGTCATTCACCGGACGACAAAGATTAAAACGGTAGGCACCCACTCCGCCAATGCGGGCATCTACTCCCGGACGATAGTACATCGCCATTCCCTTCAATGAATAAGTCACAATACCATCACGAGTTGTAAATTCCGGTCCGCCATCCCCTTTATGCTTTTCAAAGTCCTCACACCAAACTGTTTTACTAAGAATCGTAGCTTCATCCTCTATCGAACCGAATTTATTTAATAATCTGTCAAAACGACCATCCAAAGCATCACTATATCCCTCATCCGACCTACAGTAATAGGCTTGAACCACATAATAATCTAATAAAGGGCCCGACTCCTTGTTCAGTGTCTGCGGTTCTCCGTCGACCATCAATATACGTCCAGTTCCCGATTTCGGTCCGAATTCTTTCGATAATTCATCCAAAAAAATATGCATACGGTCCGAATTTCCACTCAGATTTCCGGAATAGCCAAAATTCGGTTCAAAGTCGATATCGAATCCATCATAGTTATACTTATTGATTGAATCAATAATCACCCGCGCATATTTACGGATAGCTTTTTCTTGTCCTTCTTCCGAAGTGTCACCATAATTGCCATACCACCCCCAATAAGCAGCCATCGCTTCATCCTTAGAGTTGTACTGTACGCCATCCACGATGAAATCATTCTCAACAGAAGCAGGCGTATGACTTCTGCCTATATCTGTGATATGCTGACAATACAAAACTCTGAGACCTTTCTTCTCTCTCACTTCCTTAAGGTCACTTTTTTGTGCTTCAGTCAGGTTGAAAGCCCCTCCCCAAAGAGAGACGATATCCATTGAATCGGGAATACCTCTCAACTGGTTGTTCATATTCGTTCCGGTTCCGGTCCATTCACTGTACCAGCCGAAAACAATCGGATGATCGGATTTCTTATACTCTCTCAGTGCCTTATAATAGTCTTCGCCATTGATATTCACCGGTTCGGTGAACTTCGGTTCCATTTCAGTCCAGTCGCTGCACTGTATAAACATCAGTGCACCCATTACTCCAAATATGATATATAATAATTTCTTCATATTGTTATTCCTAATTTAAGCTATTAATAAGTACCATTTTCTTTCATTGCCCACCAAAGATCAGTTCCATTAGAATCTTTTCCATTGCTAAGCATACTGACGGCCGCTTCCACATTCGCCTTATTGTTATTGTATTCACTTCGTGTAAAACGAAGACGGCGTTGTCCGCGCCCCGTATTACAATCGGCATTCATAGATTCAGTTGCCGGGAAGATTCTAGGATAGCCTGTCCGACGGAAATCTGCCCATCCGTTCATCGGGTCGGGATAACAGGCAATCCATTTCTGGGTAAGTACTCTTTCCAGTTTCTTCGCGTCATCAGCTCCATCCTCCCACTTGATCGTAATGGACGACTGGTTCGTATAATTGTTTCCGGTATGTCCGGCAATTAAATTATCCACATAATTTCCCGGTATAGATGTAGCGTCAGCCAAATAATCATCGGCACCCGATACCCCAAATTCCTCAAAAGACAATCGAACTCCCTTTTCATAGAAAGTCTTGGCATCTCCACCCATATTCCAGCCTTTCAGTGCTCCTTCCGCACGCAGGAAAGCAGCTTCGGCAGCGTACATTACCGGTTGTGGCAATGTTTTGTCGGTAGCGATAAAGAGTTTGCTATAGTTGGCGTATACCGTAGGTTCAGGTATTTCTGCCGAACCCGAACGGACACCTACATACCCACCGGCAGCAGTCTGAGTCTGCGGAGTAAAATAAGCAGGACGGCGAGGATCGTTATATCCGTTCATGTACGACACGAGGCAGGCATTGGCTCTTACTTCGGGCCATCCGCTGACAATAGCATATCCATTTTCATTGATTCCGCCATTAGTCGTATCATAAGAACTGTCGCCCACACTTTCCATCACACCTCCAAGTACAGCTTCCTGAGCCTTGGTCTGAGCATATTCCGGTTCTACTCCCGAGATGCGGATAGCCATCCGAAGTTTCAGCGTATTGGCAAACTTCAGCCACTTCGAGCAGTCACCTTTATAGAACTGGTCTACCACAGCCAAATCTTGATTTACGCCGAACGTTGCCGCCGACTTCAGAATGGTGATCGCATTATCCAGATCGTCAAACATGGCATGCCATACAGTCTGCTCATTATCATAAGGGGCTTCCGTTTCGCCGGCCTTCATCTGTGTGTAAGGAATGGGACCTTGCAAAGATGCGAGCAACTGCATACCATAAACACGGGTTAACTGAGCCATGGCATAAATGACACCTTTCTTTTCCGTAGAGTTCTCGACCAGAAAGAAAGAAGGATAGATATAGCCGTAGAGTCTTCCCCATGAACTGTCATTGTGCCCTTCGGACGCATTATAATAAGCAAAGATATTCTTTCCAAAGCTCCAGTTAGCTGTCGCAGTCACTTGACCGCTAAAGCTGGCCCACATACAATTAATCTCCTGACAAGCATTCTGTTGCGGACAAGCATACACGTTAAACATCGTAGACAGTAAGTTACTTGCCGGTACTTTTGAAGGCTGATAAGGGTTGGTATTAAAATCTTCAAAGTTAGTAGTACACCCCGCCATCATACATACGACTGCGCTTGCTCCGATATATTTTATTATCTTGTTCATACCTATTTATTATTTAAAACTGAAATTTAACATTGAATCCGAAATTTCTTGTACTCGGAAGCATATAGGCATCAAATCCCTGATAGAAGTTAGATGCAGCTGAAGTGGTCAGTTCCGGATCGAAAGGAGCCTTGCAATAAATCATCCATAAATTCTTTCCTACCAGCCCAACAGTCATTCCGACCTTATTGTCAAACCATTTTTTAGGCAATGTATAGCTAAGTGAAAGTTCGCCGAGTCGTACATTGGTAGCGCTATACGTGTAGTAAGCCGCAGTTCCCTGAATGGTCTGATAGTAAGTCTGTGCAGAGACTTTGCTCTGATTAATCTGCACGCCTCCTGCGTCACGTACGTCCGCGCTGACTTTGGAAACACCGGCAGCGTCAAGTACGGACTGCGTCTCACTGATAACAATACCTCCGAAACGTCCGGTGAAAGTCATGCCAAGATTAACTCCCTTATAACCGAATCCTAAACTCCAGCCCATATTCATCTTAGGCAGAATAGAACCTAAGTAGGTTTCTTTGTTCTCCATAGCCAGTCCGACACCTTCTTCATTAAGAATGTAGCCATTCAAGTCACGTTTGAGCAAGCGTTGTCCGTATACGTCTCCCATTGATCCTCCGACACGCAAAATCAGGCGGGCATCCGTATGTCCATAAGTAAGCGGAGACAGTTCCGGCATCTGGATAGGTTGTCCGGTGGCATAGTTATACACAGCCAACCGTTTTACCCGGTTCTTATTCCATGTCAATGTATAGTTCGTATTGAAAGAGAAATCTTTCCACTGCTTGTTATAACCCAATGACATTTCCAGACCTTCGTTCATGATGTTTCCACTTTGGATAGGAATATTAGAATATCCCGAAGAAAGCGACAAGTCCGCATAGAATGTCTGATTATAAGTATTGGAACGATAATAAGTCAAGTTAAGACTGATGTCATTGAGGATACGTGCGTCCAAACCTACTTCCCATGACTTGGTACGTTCCGGTTTCAGTTTCGTGTTCGGATAAGAAGAGGTACTGGTCCAGCTCTGTGTCTGTTCATCGTAAGGGTAAGTAACGGTAGTCATGAAGCGGCCGTAAGAGTTACCTACCTCAGTGTACGAACCGCGAACTTTCAGGTATGTCAGCCAATCAGGAGCATTAAACATACTCGTCAGAATGGCGGAAAGTCCTATTGACGGGTAGAAGAAAGACTTGTAATCGGAGAAAGCCAGTCTTGAATCCCAGTCGTTACGTCCGGTAGCAGTCAGATAGATCATCGATTTCCAACCAATTTCCGCATTGGCAAAGATAGCGCGTGTCTGATCATGCCAGCCGGACTGTTTTGCTTTCCATGCTTTATTGAAATCGATATTGTGGACGGCAAAGAAATTGATAAGTTTCAATCCGCCTTCATATCCGATCATTTCATAACGGCTGTCACTCAGTGACACACCAAGGTTGACATTGACCGACCAGTCGTTAAAACTCTTATTCAGTGTAGCAATCGCATCCGCATACGTGTTCTTTGATTGTGTAGAGGTGTCACTGTACGTTCCACGGTCACCCGACACCAGTGTGCCGGTAGAAGCGTATGCCTTATAAGTACTACGATTATCATAATTATCTATTTTCACACGTCCTACCACATCCAGCCAGTCGAACAACTGATATTTGAGGGAAGCGTTGATCATATAACGGGTCTTCTTATTCTCCCGCAACTGGCGATTCTGTATCCAGTAGGGGTTGGCAAGACCACTTGAAGTACCGCCGTAAGGCCAGTATTGCTCCATCAGGTCCATACCGGAATTATAACGTTCGAACATACGTACATCATCGAAATTCTCACTACGAGGGAAACGGTAAAGTCCCGGCAGAGGATTATAGTAATAACCCTGCGACATCATATTCTTGTCATTCTGAAGAATATAACTGGCACCGGCATCGAGTGTCATCTTGTCTTTCAGGAAACTGGTCGTGTTACGGACAGTGAAATTATAGCGGTTGTATCCACTGTTGGGCAATATATTGGTGGTGTTGGTAGTAGAAGCCGACAAATACGCCTGATTCTTCTTGTTACCGGTTGACAAAGCAAATGAGTTAATGACATTCGCTCCGGTCTGGAAGAAGTCACGCGGATCGTAGTCACTGTTTACAATCGGCCCCCAGCTATCCAGGCTGTTGGGCAGGTTACCATATTTGCTCTGCATCTCAGGCATCATTGACACCTTCGAGAAAGTAGTATTATTGGAGACCGTGACAGAAGTCTTGTCCGCAGACCCCTTCTTGGTGGTTATCAGCACAACACCGGCAGCGGCAGCATTACCATACAGAGCTGCGGCAGAAGGTCCGGTCAGCATAGAGATAGATTCGATGTCTTCCGGGTTAATGTCGGCAGCGCCATCCGTACCCTGCTGGTCATAGATACCACCGCCACCTCCATTCATCATGTTATACATCGGTACACCGTCGATCACATAAAGCGCCAGATTGGAAGAAGTGATAGATTTGACACCACGCATCACGACACGCGAAGCACCTCCCGTGGTATTGGACGAATTAATATTAACACCGGCCACCTTACCATTCAGAGAAGAGATGAAGTTCGCATCTTTCACAGTAGTCAGTTCATCACCGCTCAGCTGCTGCACGTTGTATGACAATGCCTTCTCCGAGCGTTTGATACCCAATGCCGTCACTACCACCTCATTCAGTTCCTGCGTCGCATCCTCTAGCACCACATTGGCAACATTTCCTTTTACGGGTACTTCTTTTGACTGATAACCTACATAGGAAAATACAAGAACAGGATTCGCCGATGAAGTGGAAAGCTTATAGTTTCCATCCATATCGGTGATGGTTCCCTCACCGGAACTCTTCTCCCGGATAGAGACACCAATCAACGGCTCTCCATTCTTATCTTTTACCGTGCCGGCAATAAGTCTTTCTTTTCTCTGCTGTGCAACGTCTTTTTCTTTTGCAGCCAGTACTATTTTATTATCCAAAACTTTATATTCGATGCCCACACCTTTAAAAACTTGCTCCAGAACCTGGAATATATTCTTATTAGACACTGACACCGACACCTTGCGTTTCAAATCAAGATTCTTACTGTTTACAAAAAAGCCGAATCCGGACTCAAGTTCGATTTTGTGAAGTACTTCCTCTATGGTACAATCGTTTGCCTTCAATGTGATGGAAGTCTTTTGCGCATATCCATCGGACGCATATGCCAGTCCGAATGAGCAGACAATGAGTATAAATAGTAACTTCATAGTTAGTGATATTTTCCTTGAAGACCGCCTAAGAAGGTTTAATCCTCCAAGAAATTGGACGATACAATAATTTTGCATAAATTTGTAACGAGTTTAATTAAAAAACTAGTAGTTATACTTGTCGGGAAACAAGTAGATTCACGATTACTGGGCTCAATACGGGAAGATACGACCAATATCATCCCGTATCTTTTTTAGTTTCAAGGGTCTTTGTTTTTCATGGCAATAAGCTTTTTTGAAATAAGGTTATTAATAACACTAAATAAAAATTTCTATCTTCATCTTCTCTTTACTTCCTTGTACACTGTTCAGATAACGCCAGCGTATTTTCGAAGAAGCTTCTATATAATTCAGTATCTGCTCCAGACTCCTGCTTGTGAATGTCCCGGAAAACAGGTCATCATCGGGCACATTGCGTCGAACGATAAATTCCACATCATATCTGTCTGCCAAAATCTCCAAAGCATCCTGCAAAGATGTCTGCTTAAAGACGATAATACCATCCTTCCATGCCAGTTCTCCTTCACCGGAAGTAGTATAGAGCTCCGTTTTTCCACTCTGCGAATAATAGATCAGCTTCTGACCGGGTGCCATAGTAATGTACTGAGGCTTCTGTGCGGTATTATTAAATTCGAAATGCACTTTCCCTTCTATCAGAGTGGTAGTAATCTCTTCGGAATCCCTATACGCCTTTACATTGAACTTTGTGCCCAACACTTTAATCGCAGACTGATGGGCTGTGGAAACAATGAACTGTTTCTCCGGGTCTTTCTGAACTTCGAAATAGGCCTCCCCGTCCAGTTCCACTTTACGGGTACGGGAAGCGAACTGACTGGGAAAAGTCAGCGTACTTTTTCCGTTTACCCATACCATTGTTCCGTCAGCAAGCGTCACTTGCGTACGTTGTCCGGCAGGCACATATACGGTCTGCATTTCTACATTTTCCTTTTGCAGAGTTTGTATCAGTATATAACTTAATCCGAAAGCCAAAACAAATATAGCCGCATCGCCTTCATCGTAAAAGTGCGTAGTGAAAGCAGCTTGTCACGCCCCGTTTTCAACTCATCCGCATCCTGCCAAACAAGTGCATCATAACTTTTGCGGAGTGACATAAATTCTTTGAGATTAGCGGCATCGGCATCAATCCATGCTGCAACTTCTTCTTTCTCCCTTTGAGAGGCTTTTCCGGATATATATTTTAAAAGTAAATTCTGATTCATACTATAAGTTGAGTTACTTTATAAGTAATAAACAGGAGTATATTTGCTCCCCCTTTCATATAGAATACCACTCACTAAAAATAATCCCTAGTGAGAAATACAACTTTTTTTGCTGTTATTAAAAAAAGAGGAGAAAAAGATATTTTCAAGATCATCAAATAAAAAATATCAGGAAAGGAGCATACTCTTTCAGATTATCACGCAGCAGCTTCACAGCTTTGCTTATATGATACTCCACTCCTTTGACACTGATACCCAATTCTTCAGCTATTTCTTTATGAGATTTTCCATCCAGACGATCGGATATAAATGCAATGCGCGTCTTTTCCGGCATACCAGCCAACAATGTTTTCACCTTTGAGCGTAATTCTTCGGACATAACTTCCTTCGGATCACAGGCTTCCAAGGTTGAAATACGGATTTCCAATTCCCGTTGTCCCTTATCTGTCAGGTTTTGGTAGACGTTCTCCTGAACCTGCAAATGTTTCAGGTAATTGAGTGACTTGCTACGTATATAAGTGATTAATACAGCTTCGATACTCGGAATTTCCTGTTTTTTACTTAATTCCCACAAATAAATGATTGCTTCCGATACAATATCTTCAGCTACCAAATCATTATGGACGTATGATAAGGTAAACAGGAATGCTCTCCTATAATAGGTAGTATATATCGAATTAAAATTAATTGCAGTCATTTCGATCTATATTAATGGCGCTTATGCGTATAGTTTAAGTATATCCAAAGGTCTTTAATGATTGCAAAGAAATATATTTTAATTGAATAAAAGAACTTTTTGAAGAGAAAATGGGACATAAGCCGGTAAATCATCAGAAGGCTGACGACTAGCATATAGCTTTCACTCCTTTCTCTCCACTTTTTTCCAATGCTAAAAACTGACCAATTTATGCTAAAATCAGATCATTGCATCATTTCTATACTATTATGACTCAAAATTGCTCTAATCTATAAATCCAACTTCCTATATTTGCAGCCATAACAATTAAAACACAAAAAGAATATGATTACAAGTAGAAAGGTTTCTCAGGTCAATGTTTTTGCTGGTAGTCCCTGGGAAGTAGCCAGCGTAAAGAGTTTATTGAAAGCAGCGTATATCGAGGCATCAATGAAAGACAATGGATTGAACAGTATACTCATTTCTGTTCCATGCGAATATTATACTGCAGCAATGCGT
>ERZ833608.2409-NODE-2409-length-9943-cov-38.078378_pt1 | contig 9943 bp, 10 predicted proteins | sample MGYA00519694_ERZ833608 | MGnify/ENA primary metagenome ERZ833608 (study PRJEB31850, sample SAMEA3708742) | human gut metagenome | biome: human gut; feature: human-associated habitat; material: faeces | place: China | collected 2014 ... | reverse complement strand
CTTCAGCTGTGCTACCAGCGGTGCAAACATATCAGCCATTGTGATTACCTCCGAAAATGCTTTCCAAAATTTGCTTCCCTTGTCTGTTGGACACAAGGATGCCTTTCTTCTTTATTCTAGCACAGACGGCAAAAAGTTCAAGACAAAATTGTGTTTTTGTGCTATATTTTAGGGGAGAAAGCCTTGTTTTATTTGTGAATAAAATATCATACTGTTTTTGAAGGATATTTTCCCGCAAATATAAAAGAGCCCGTGTCGTTCACAGGCTCTATGGGCAGATGCTCCATCATGCAGTTTTCTTTACGGGGACGCTGTTCTCATACAGTTCGTGGGGCGCAACGTCCTGTCCCTCCGGCCATTCGATGCCCACGCCGCCGGGCAGCAGCTGCACCGCGTTGAAATAGCTTTCGTCCTTCAGCTGTCCGTACCACGGCCCCGTTGCATAGGGTGCAACGTCAAAGAGCTTTACCTCTCCCGTTTCGTAGAACAGGCGAAGCTTCAAGGGGCTTATGGTCTCCACCTTAGTCAATTTCGGCTGCAACATAAGATCACTCCTTATTTCAAAGGGTCAATGCGGAAGAACTGCTCGCCGTTGCTCAACAGCTTCCAGTTCGCTTCCAGATCATCGCGGTGTATTACTACCCACGCTTCCAGCAGCTTCAGCTTGTTTTTGGGAAAGCCGCCTTCCAAAATCGTCCCGTCCAGTGCCATCACGATCTCTTCCCCGGAATACTCCGCATGGATATGCGGCATATTGTGTTTTCCGCCCTGTTCCCGGTACATTCTGACGATGATGCCATAAAATATGCTTAATACCGGCATTTTACCCACTCCCTTCTTCAAGTTCATTTTATCATACGCAGGTGTTTTTTTCAAGAAACCGTGATGATCTCTTTTTTGTGCGTTTGCCGTACTCTTGAATCTGTGTTATAGTTTACAATATTATAATTTGCAAATAAACCGCCATTCTGATTTTAAAGGAGATGTTCTCCATGGATATGGATACTTTAAAGGCCGAATGCCTTGCCTGCACCCGATGTGAGCTGTGCGCCACCCGGACGAACGTAGTGTTCGGGCAGGGCGTGCCGGACGCCGAGGTGCTGTTTGTGGGCGAGGGCCCCGGCCAGAGCGAGGACGAGCAGGGTCTGCCTTTTGTGGGGCGCAGCGGGCAGCTGCTGGACAAATACCTGTTTGCCATCGACCTTGACCGCAGCAAAAACTGCTATATCGCCAACATCGTCAAGTGCCGCCCGCCCCAGAACCGCGACCCGCTGCCCGCCGAGAGCGAAGCTTGTATGCCGTGGCTGCGGGAACAGTTCCGGCTGATCCAGCCTAAGATCGTGGTCTGCCTTGGGCGCGTTGCCGCCCAGCGGATGATCCGGCAGGATTTTTCCGTCACCCGGGAGCACGGGCAGATCATCAATAAGGGCAGCATTTTGTTCATGGGCACCTTCCACCCTGCCGCCCTGCTGCGCCAGCCCCAGAACAAGCCCGAAGCCTTTGCGGATTTTACCGTGCTGCGGGACACCATTGCCGCCGTGTGCGAGCATACCTATCATAAATAAGGACAGGAACCAACCGCGCCGCTTTTGCATACTGTAAAGCAAAAGCGAGGTGTTTTTGTATGGAAAGTTCCGTGCATCCTTCTGTGGATTTCTTTCTGGGCGCTACAACGCCCGCCGGGTTCAAAGGCTACTTTGCGCCGCTGCGCCGGGAGCCCGGGATGCAGCTGGTGCTGCTCAAAAGCGGGCCGGGCTGCGGCAAGTCTACCCTAATGAAGCGTCTGGCGCGCGCCGCACAGGAGAAAGGCGAGCCCATCCAGCGCATCCACTGCGCCAGCGACCCCGACAGTTTGGACGGGGTGGTGTTCCTGCGGCAGAAACGCGCCATCATCGACGCTACCGCGCCCCATGTGGTGGAGCCGGAAGCCCCCGGCGCAGACGAGCGGGTGCTGAGTTTGTACCACACCATCGATGCCGATGCCCTGCACTCCCACAAGGACGAGGTGACCGCCCTGTTTGCCCGAAACCAGCTGCTGCGCAGCCGGGCGGCGCGGTATGTGGCTTCGGCGGGCAGCCTGCTGCTGGACAGCCGCCGCGCCGAAGCGTGCAGTGCAAACTTTGAAAAAGTGCGACGCTACGTCAAACGGCTGTGCACCCGCCTGTTGCCCCGCACCGAGGAGATGGGCTCTGAAGAGCTGCGGCTGCTCTCGGCCATCACGCCCAAGGGCGAGGTGTTCTATCAGGGCACGGTGCAGGCGCTGGCCGACCGGTGTATCCTTTTCCGGGATGACTACGGGGCAGTGTCCCGTCTGCTGCTGGAACTCATCCGCGCCGAGGCGCTGGCGCGGGGCTACCACATCATCACCTGCCCCTGCGCCATGCACCCGGAGGACAAGATCGACCACATTATCATCCCCTCCCTGCGGCTGGCGTTCCTGACCGACAACCGCTGGCATCCGGTGCGGCTGTCTGCGGCGCAGACCGTGCGGTGCAGCCGTTTTGTGGACAGGGAGAACCTTTCCGCCTGCCGCGCACGGCTGCGTTTCAACGAGCGCGCCGCCGCCGAGCTGCTGGAACAGGCCTGTGCCCTAATGGCGCAGGCAAAAAGCTGCCACGATGAACTGGAGACCTACTACCGCACCGCCGTGGACTTTGCACAGGTGGATGCCGCAGCCGCTCAGTGCATGGAACTGTTCGGGGTAGGATAACGCAAAAACCAACGGAGGTGAAACGCCTTGGCAAGCATCCATCTGCCCATCCGGCAGCTGGTGGAGTTTTTGCTGCGCACCGGCAGCATCGACAGCCGCTTTACCGGCTTTGACCGCGCCAACGAGGGTGCACGCATCCACCGCAGGCTGCAAAAAGCCGCCGGGGAGGGTTATCAGGCTGAGGTGTTCCTCAGCGCGGAGCGGGAAGCCTGCGGCATCGCCTTTACGCTGGAAGGCCGGGCAGACGGCATTTTCACCGACGAAACCGGCACTGTGACCATCGACGAGATCAAGACCACCACCGTCCCCTACGAGGAGATCACCGAGGAACTGAACCCCTGCCACTGGGCGCAGGGCATGGTGTATGCCGCCATTTACAGCGGCCAGCAGGGACTGGAAACGCTGGCGGTGCGGCTGACCTATTACCAAGTTGATACCGACCAGCTTTTGCGCTTTACCCGACAGTTCACCCGGCAGCAGCTGGAGCAGTTTTTGCAGCATCTTTTAACGCAGTACGCCCCGTGGGCGCAGCGGCAGCTGGACTGGGACACCCGGCGCAGCCAGAGCCTTGCGGCGCTGCAATTCCCCTTTGCGGAGTACCGCCCCGGGCAGCGGGCGCTGGCGGGCGAGGTGTACCGCGCCTGCCGCGCCGGAAAAAGCGCCGACCGCAAGGGCGGCACCCGCGTTTTTTGTCAGGCACCCACCGGCATCGGCAAGACCATGAGCGCCCTCTTCCCTGCCCTGAAAGCCATGGGCGAGGGCTGCGGCGCAAAGCTGTTCTACCTGACCGCCCGCAACACCACCCAAGCCGCCGCCGAGGACGCCATCGCGCGGCTGCGTGCCGCACAGCCCGGCCTTGCCCTGCGCAGCGTGACCCTGACCGCCAAGGAAAAGGCCTGTCTGCACCCGGATGCCGAAGGCCACCCCGCCTGCCTGCCGGAGGTGTGTCCCTTTGCCAACGGCTACTACGACCGCCGCAAGGATGCGCTGGCGGCTCTGCTGGACGGCAGCGGCAGTTTCAGCCGCGCTGCGCTGGCAGACACCGCCCGGCAGTTCTCGGTGTGCCCCTTTGAGTTGGGGCTGGACTTGAGCGAGTGGTGCGATGTGGTCATCGGGGACTACAACTATCTGTTTGACCCTGTGGTGCACCTCAAGCGCTTTTTTGATGCCGCCGGGGACTGGCTGTTCCTCATTGACGAAGCGCACAACCTGCCGGACAGAGCCCGCGCCATGTACTCGGCGCAGTTTGCCAAAAGCAGCCTGAGCGAAGCAAAGCGGGCGCTGGGCAAGGGCAAAAGCAGCCTGAAAACCGCGCTGACCAAGGCGGATAAGGTCTTTCTGGCGGCGCGCAGAGCCTGCGCACAGGCTGCGCCCCGCACAGGTGCAGAGCCCGCCGGGGAGACCGAGCCTACGCAAGTGAGCCTTTTGCCCGCCGAAGCTGCCCCGGATTTCGCCTTACCGGAGCCGCTGTATGCCCGGGATGGCACCGTGTTTTTGCAGCAGCTGCCCGCCGCCTTGCCCGCTGCGCTGCGGGCGGTGCACACCCCTTTGCAGGACTGGCTGGAACAGAACCCCGAGGACCCCGCCCACGCGCAGCTGCTGGAGCTTTACTTCGCCTTGCAGGATATCGCCCGCGCGGCTGACCGGTACGACAGCCACTTTGTCACCCAGCTCACCGCCCGGGGCAGTGAGTTGGAGCTGCACCTGCTCTGCTTAGACCCCGCGCCCTTTGTGGATGCCAGTCTGGCGGCAGGGCGCAGCGCGGCGCTGTTCAGTGCCACCTTGACCCCGCCCGCCTTTTACCGCAGCGTGCTGGGCTGCGCCGATGCCCGGGCGGTGGCGCTGCCAAGCCCTTTCCCGCCGGAAAATCTGGGGCTGTTCTGCCTGCCGGGCATCTCCACCCGCTACCGCCAGCGGGAAGCCAGCGTGCCCGCCGTAGCCGATGCGCTGGCGGCGCTGGCAAAGGGCAAAACCGGCAACTATCTGGCGTTTTTCCCCAGCTACGCCTATTTGCAGCAGGTGTACGAAGCCTTTGCCGCCCGCTGGCCGGACATTTCCACCCTTGTGCAGCAGCGCAGTCTGGATGATGCCGGGCGCGCGGAGTTTCTGGCGCAGTTCGTGCCCCGCCCTGCCCAGACGCTGCTGGGCTTTGCCGTCATGGGCGGCATCTTCGGCGAGGGAGTAGACCTTGTGGGCGACCGGCTCATCGGGTGCGCCATCGTAGGGGTGGGTCTGCCGCAGGTGAACCCCCGGCAGGAGATGCTGCGCCGCTATTACGAGGAGCAGTCCGGCTGCGGTTTCGACTACGCCTACCGCTACCCGGGCATGAACAAGGTGCTGCAAGCCGCCGGGCGAGTGGTGCGCACCCCGCAGGACAAGGGCGTGGTGCTGCTTTTGGACGACCGCTTTGCGCAGCCCGACACCGCCCGCCTGTTCCCGCCGCACTGGCGGCACATCCAATATCTGCCCGGCACCACCGCGCTGGAAACGGCGCTGGCAGGGTTCTGGGATTAACATCCTCGCCCTCTCAGTCAAAGCCTGTCGGCTTTGCCAGCTCTCCCAAAGGGAGAGCCTTTGGCAGTCCACGCAGACTTCATCTTTTTGCCAAGGCCTCTCCCTTTGGGAGAGGTGGCAGTGAGCGGAGCGAACTGACGGAGAGGGCGAGCCCGCTAACCGAAGGGCATACCTGCTAAAGAAAAAGCATCTGCAACCAAATCGCCAGCTTTCTGAAGCTCAGAAGCGACCGTTGCAGATGCTTTTTTGTCTGATACTTTAAGGATTATGCCCTTAATACTCCACGCCCTTCCGTGCGGCGATGCCCTTCTGGTAGGGGTGGCGGCGGCAGCACATCTCGGTGAGGTAATCTGCGGCGTCCAGCATCCATGCGGGGGCTGCGTGGGCGGTCAGGACGCACTCCTGCCCGGCGGGGCGGTGCAGCACCGCCTGCTGCAGCAGGTCTTTGTCCACCATGTCCAGCTCCCATGCACTGCCGGCTTCGTCCAGCACCAACAGGTCACAGGGCTGCGCCAGCGCCGCCGCAAGGTTTTGGTTCTGCAAGGTGCGGGTAGCGGCCTTTTCGGCTTCGTTCATCTGAAAGACGAATTTCTGCCCGGCCTTACCCCGGTAGACGGTGGCGCCCAGCTGTTCCAGCAGCGGGATCTCCCCGCTCTGCCCGCCCTTTAAAAACTGCACGATGACCACACGCTTTCCGCTGCCCAGCGCCCGCAGGGCAAGCCCCATGGCGGCTGTGGTCTTGCCCTTGCCGTCGCCGTAATACAGATGCAAAAGACCCAAGCTTTCCATCGTTTTTCTCCTTTTTTGTAGCAAAAGGCATCCGCAGCCCTATATGCTTGCTGCGGATGCCTTGTTATTTATACTTTGCCTTTACTGGTACAGCGGGAACTCCCTGGTCAGGCGCAGAACGCGCTCGCTGATCTCGTCCTTCTTTTCCGCATAGTGCCAGATGCAGTCTGCAATGCAGTCCGCGATCACCTGCATCTCGGCTGCGCCCATGCCGCGGGTGGTGACAGCCGGGGTACCCAGACGCACGCCGGAGGTCACAAAGGGGCTGCGGGTCTCGCCGGGGACGGTGTTCTTGTTGGCGGTGATGTGCACGCTGTCCAGACGCTGCTCCAGGTCCTTGCCGGTGCACTCCTCGTCCCGCAGGTCGATGAGCATCAGGTGGTTGTCGGTGCCGCCGGATACAAGCTTTACCCCGCGCTGCTGCAAAGCCGCAGCCAGTGCCTGCGCATTTTCCACGATCTTACGGGCATATTCCTTGAACTCCGGCTTCAGTGCCTCGCCAAAGCAGACGGCCTTTGCCGCAATGACGTGCTCCAGCGGGCCGCCCTGCGTGCCGGGGAACACTGCCGAGTTGATGCGCTTGGCAATGATGGGGTTGTTGGTCAAAATCAGGCCGCCGCGGGGTCCGCGCAGGGTCTTGTGGGTGGTGGTGGTCACCACATCGGCGTAGGGTACGGGGCTCTGGTGCTGACCGCCCGCCACCAGACCGGCAATGTGCGCCATATCCACCATCAGGTATGCGCCGTAGCCGTGGGCGATCTCGGCAAGCTTTTCAAAGTCGATGGCGCGGGGGTAGGCGGAAGCGCCCGCCACCAGCATCTTGGGGCGCACCTTGCGCACCTGCTTTTCCAGCTCGGCGTAGTCGATCACGCCGTCTGCGCCGACGCCGTAGGAGATGAAGTGGTAGTTTTTACCGGACATATTCACCGGGGAACCATGGGTCAGGTGACCGCCCTGCGAAAGGTCCATGCCCATGACGGTATCGCCCAGCTCCAGCAGGGCAAAATACACGGCAAGGTTGGCCTGTGCGCCGGAATGGGGCTGGACGTTGGCGTACTTTGCCCCGAACAACTGGCAGGCGCGCTGGATGGCAATGTTCTCCACCTCGTCCACATAGACGCAGCCGCCGTAGTAGCGCTTGCCGGGCAGACCCTCGGCGTACTTATTGGTCAACACGCTGCCCATGGCTGCCATCACGGCGGGCGAGACGATGTTCTCGCTGGCGATCAGCTCAATGTTCTCGCGCTGACGGGTCAGTTCCCGCTCCATGGCTGCGCCCAGTTCCGGGTCGGCTGCATTGACCATGCCGATGGTGTCCATCATATCCTTGTACATTTTACTTGCCCCTCTCCACAAAATGTTGCAGGTTCTCTCAGCGCAGCGCCCGCACGGCGCTTGCTGCTGTAACATAATCATAGCAGAAAGCGGCGGCGGCTTCAATCCTCTTTTCGCCAAAAGGCTTGCTTTTTTTGTCTGAAGTGTTTATTATGTTTGTATAAAAATGCGCTGTCGATTTTGTATATTTTCAAGTTTCTTCTCCCACAGGTGAAGCGAGGTGTTTTGTATGACCATTGCCGAGGAAAAACAGGCGCAGCGTGCCGCAGGCCGTGCCGCCCGCAAGGCGCTGGATGCGCCGCAGCGCGCCGCCGCCAACGCGGCGCTGTGCCGCCGGGTGCTGGAACTGGACGCCTACCGCGCCGCCCATACCCTTTTGCTCTACGCAGCCTTTGGGGGCGAAGCCGACCTTGCCGCCGTGGCTGCCGAAGCTGTCCGGCAGGGCAAGACGGTAGCCTACCCGGTGTGCGGCGAGGGCTTTACCCTTATCGCAGCCGTGCCGGGCGCGGACGGCTGGGCGGTGGGACAGTACGGCATCCGCACGCCGGTGCCGGAGCGCTCCGCGCTTTTGCAGCCGGAGCAGCTGGATCTGGTACTGGTGCCCTGCACCGCCTTTGACGCAGACTGCCGCCGGGTGGGCATGGGCAAGGGCTACTACGACCGCTACCTGCCCCGCTGCACCCGGGCGGTGAAGATCGGCATTGCATTGGAGGTTCAGCGCGTCCCCCGCGCCGCCGTGGACGCCCACGACCAGCGGCTGGACGCCTTTGTAACAGAGAGGGGTATCTACACATGGAAATGAAGGATCTAAGCTGCGCGCAGTTTCTGGCACAGCTTGCCAGCAAAGCGCCCACGCCGGGCGGCGGCGGCACCGCCGCGCTGGCAGGCGCTGCCGGTGTGGCGCTGGGCAACATGGTGGGCTGTCTGACCACCGGCAAAAAGAAGTACGCCGCCGTGGAAGCGGACATTCAGGCACTGAACGCCCGGGCCAGTGCCCTGCGGCTGGAACTGGAAGCGCTGGTGCAGGCCGATGCCGATGCCTTTGCGCCGTTGGCTGCGGCCTACGGTCTGCCCAAGGACACCCCGGAGCAGACCGCGCACAAGGCTGCTGTGCTGGAAGCCGCGCTGGACGGTGCGAGCGCCGTGCCGCTGCAGATCATGGAAAAGTGCGCCGAGGGCATCGCGCTGGCGGGACAGTACGCCGCGAAGGGCAGCGTGCTGGCGGTATCGGACGCGGGGTGTGCCGCCGTACTGTGCAAGGCCGCTTTGCAGGCTGCAAGTCTGAATGTGTTCATCAACACCAAGCTGATGGCAGACCGCACCCATGCCGCCGCGCTGGACGCCCGGGCAGACGCATTGCTGGCAGAGTTTGTGCCCCGGGCAGACGAGATATTCACCGCCGTCAGCGGGAAACTCCGCAACAAATAATATCATAAATGAGGGAAAGTATATGGCAACGATTTTAAAGGGCGCGCCGGTGGTGGCCGCCATGAACGAGCGCAACGCCGCACTCTGCGAGCAGCTGAAAGCCAAGGGCATCACCCCCACGCTGGCGGTGGTGCGTGTGGGCGAGCGGGAGGATGACCTCTCCTACGAGCGGGGCGTGATGACCCGCTGCGGCAAGGTGGGCGTCGCCGTCCGGCAGTTCGTGCTGCCCGCCGACGCCACACAGGAGCAGCTACTTCGGGTATTGGATGAGGTGAACACCGACGACGGCATCCACGGCTGTCTTTTGTTCCGTCCCCTGCCCAAGCAGTTCGATGACCGCACCGTCCGCGCCGCCCTGCGCCCGGAAAAGGACATTGACGGCATCACGGACGGTTCGCTGGCCGGGGTGTTCACCAACACCGATCTGGGCTATGCTCCCTGCACCGCGCAGGCGTGCATGGAAATTTTGAAGTATTATAGCGTCCCCCTTTCCGGCAAGCGTGCCGTGGTGGTGGGGCGCAGCCTTGTGGTGGGCAAGCCCGCCGCCATGATGCTGGACCGGGAAAACGCCACCGTGACCCTGTGCAACTCCCGCACCCGGAATCTGCCGGAAGTGTGCCGGCAGGCGGACATCGTGGTGGTCGCCATGGGTAAAATGGGCGCTGTGGGCGCGGACTGCCTGCGGGCAGGCCAGACGGTCGTGGACGTTGGCATCCATGTGAACGAGGAAGGCAAGCTCTGCGGTGACGTGCAGTTTGCCGCCGTAGAGCCGGTGGTGGACGCCATCACCCCCGTGCCCGGCGGCGTGGGCACCGTGACCACCTCGGTGCTGGTAGGCCATGTGGTGCAGGCGGCGGGGAAAGGAGTTACCTCTTCCGTCACGGCTGCGCCGTGACACCTTCCCCAAGGGGACGGCTTTTCGCTCTGACCAGAAACTTTGCGGCACCTCCATAAGGCGTCCCCTTGGGGGAGCTGGCAAAGCCGCAAGGCTTTGACTGAGGGGGTATTGACCGCAGCCAGCAGAACCCCTTCCGTCTGCTCCCTTTGGTCGCAGCCACCTTCCCCAAGGGGACGGCTTTTCGCGCTGACCAGAAACTTTGCGGCACCTCCTCAAGGCGTCCCCTTGGGGGAGCTGGCAAAGCCGCAAGGCTTTGACTGAGGGGGTAT
>ERZ833608.2406-NODE-2406-length-9960-cov-54.079960_pt1 | contig 9960 bp, 9 predicted proteins | sample MGYA00519694_ERZ833608 | MGnify/ENA primary metagenome ERZ833608 (study PRJEB31850, sample SAMEA3708742) | human gut metagenome | biome: human gut; feature: human-associated habitat; material: faeces | place: China | collected 2014 ... | reverse complement strand
ATGAAATCGAAGCTGGCGTTTGTGCGCCAGCCCGATTCCATCCCAAGGAAAACTGCATTTTCCTTGCGCTGCTTTGCAGCTATCCTTTTGCGGCTCCCGCCTGAGACCGAAGCGCACAGCACTCCGCTCCAAGGCGGCGAGCACAACCGAATACGATTCCAGACCGTTCATCAAGAGCAATCTTGCTGGGCGGTCTTTTTGTTTGGGGGTGATGCCTATTCCGTGTCCGCATTTCAAAATTACCATCGTCAAGCGCAGCCAAGGACAGTCCGCTGTTGCCGGAGCTGCTTACCAGAGCAGCGAACGGCTGTTCAGCGAGTACGACCAGAAAACGAAATTTTACAACAAGAAGAAAGAGCTTGTTCACGCCGAAATCATGCTGCCGTCCCATGCGCCACCCGGATATGCAGACAGGCAAAACCTTTGGAACGCCGTGGAAGCCGTGGAGAATCAATGGAACTCCCAGCTTGCCCGGCGCATCGTGCTGGCACTTCCGAGAGAAGTTCCGAAAGACCAGTACCTTTCCATGCTCAAAGAATTTTGCAATGGGCAGTTCGTTTCCAAAGGCATGGTTGCCGACTTTGCCATCCACGACAAGGGCGATGGCAACCCACACGCCCACATTCTGCTGACGCTCCGGGCAATAGATGAACACGGCAGGTGGCTCCCGAAAGCCCGAAAGGTTTACGACCTTGATGAAAACGGTGAGCGCATCCAGCTCCCCTCTGGCAACTGGAAGTGCCATAAGGAAAACACCGTGGACTGGAACGACCAGAAGTACGCCGAGGTCTGGCGGCATAGCTGGGAAACCATCACCAACCGCTATCTGGAAGCCGCTGGCAGACCGGAACGTGTTGACCTGCGCTCCTTTGAGCGGCAGGGCATCCAGCAGATACCGACCGTGCATCTCGGCCCCGCCGCACACCAGATGGAAAAGCGTGGGGTGGAAACCTTTCTCGGAAACCTGAACCGGGACATTCGAGCCGCCAACAGCCTGATGCAGTCCATCCGCAGCACCATCCGTGGGCTGCAACGCTGGATCGCAGACCTGAATGAGAAGAAGCAGCTTCTTCTGGACGCTCTGGAAAAGGCGAAAGAACCCACGCTTTCTGATTTGCTGGTGGACTACTTCAATCTCCGCAACGAACAGCGCAGCGATTGGTCTGGCAAGGCAAAACTGAAATGCACTGTCCGGGACTTTGAGGAGATTCGGCAGGCGGTGGACTACCTGAAGGCTCATTCTCTGAACACCATCGAGGATTTGGATACCGCAATTTCTAACCTGAGCCAGACCTCCGCCCCACTTCGCAAGCAGCTGAAGCAGAACGAGAATCGTATGCGGGCAATCGCCCAGATCAAGGACGCTGCCGCCGTCCATGCCAAGCTGAAGCACATCCACGACGCCTTTATCAAGAAAAACTTCAAGCTGACCAAGGACGCTTACGCCGCCCAGCACAAGGACGAACTGGACGCTTTCAATAAAGCGGTCCGAACTATGATGAAGCTGAACGGCAGCACAGCGGTGGATTTTTCGGCATTGGATGCCGAATTTTCTGCGCTGCAATCCGGCAGCGCAGAGCTGCGCACCCAACTGGAAACCTTGCAGCCGGATATCTCCGCACTAAAAAATATCCGCAAGTATATCGACATGGTGCTGAATAAGCAGCAGCTTTCTGCACCGGGCGGCAAGACCTCGGAAAAGGAATCGGTGCTGAAAAAACTGGAAGAAGCCAAGGCAGCACAGTCTGTAATGAAAACAGAAGCGAAAAATCACACACAGGAGCTTTAAGGAGGAAGCAGCATGACCTACACCCAAGCCCAGATCGACAAAGCCAATGCGGTGGATCTGGAAAAATTTCTCCGGGCGCAGGGCGAAACGCTGGTGCGTAGCGGAAAAGAATATCGCTGGAAAGCTCACGACAGTCTGACCGTGTGCGGAAACAAATGGTTCCGGCACAGCCAGAGCAAGGGCGGCTATCCGGTAGATTTTGTGATGGAATTTTACGGCAAGTCCTTCCCCGAAGCGGTGCAGCTGTTGACCGGAGAGACGGGTGAAGTCCAGCCGGAGGCTGACCCCACCCCCTCTCCGGCATTTCGTCTGCCGCTGAGGAACGTCACCAACGCCAACATCCTGAACTATCTGACACAGGAACGTAAACTCAGCCCGTCACTGGTGAACTTCTTTGTTTCTACCGGTGACATCTATGAGGATGCCGCCCACCACAATGTGGTCTTTGTGGGACGGGATGCAGACGGACACCCACGCTATGCAAGCAGCCGTGGCATTTATGAGAAGTTCCGGCAGGATGCAGCCGGCGCAGAAAAGGCATTTGGCTTTGCCCATCGTGGCACCGACAAGCAGTTGCTGGTCTTTGAAGCCCCCATCGACCTGCTGTCCTTCATTGAGCTGTTTCCGAAAAACTGGCAGCAGCACAATTATCTGTCGCTGGGTGGGGTGTCTGCAAAGGCATTGCAGCAGTTTCTTTCTGAACGTCCGGACGTGGAGCGTGTGTTCCTCTGTCTGGATGCCGACAAAGCCGGAGAGGATGCCTGCAAGCGGCTGACGGCTCTGCTGCCGGACACTATGAGCGTGACCCGCATCCAGCCCTGCATGAAGGATTGGAACGATGTTTTGGTGCATCGGGCAGAAATCCTGAACCGGGATTATTTCAAAAGCACCGTTCTGAAAGAGCCGCCGAAAAAGGATTCTGTCAAGATCATTCGCATGAGCGATGTAGAGCTGACCCCGGTGGACTGGCTCTGGAAACCGTATCTTCCCTTTGGAAAGCTAAGTGTGCTGCAAGGAAATCCCGGTGAGGGCAAAACGTATTTTGCCATGCACCTTGCCGCCGTCTGTACCAACGGAAAGCTGCTGCCAAACATGGAACGGCTGGAACCCTTCAACGTGATCTACCAGACCGCCGAGGATGGTCTGGGCGATACGGTCAAGCCCCGCCTAATCAAAGCCGGTGCAGACCTTGACCGGGTGCTGGTCATTGACGACAGCAATGTGCAGCTGACACTTTCGGACGAACGAATTGAAAAAGCCATCATCAAGAACAATGCCAAACTGGTTATTATCGACCCGATCCAGGCATATCTCGGCGCCGATGTGGACATGAACCGGGCGAACGAAGTCCGGCCTATCTTCATGCGGCTGGGACAGGTAGCGCAGCGAACAGGCTGCGCTATTTTGCTGATCGGACACCTGAACAAAGCAGCCGGGATGCAGAGCTTGCAGCGTGGCCTTGGCTCCATCGACATTGCCGCCGCTGTGCGCAGCGTCATGTTTATCGGCAAGCTGAAGCACGACCCGACCATGCGAATCCTGACCCATGAGAAAAGTTCGCTTGCCCCGCCGGGTGCATCGCTGGCGTTCTCTCTGGGGAACGAGGGCGGCTTCCACTGGATCGGCGAGTACGACATCACCGCAGATGAAATGCTGTCGGGCATCGAGCCGCAGCGGGAAACCAAGACCCAGCAGGCCAAAGACTTGATCTGCACCCTGCTTGCCGGAGGAAAGCGAGTGTTCAGCGAGGACATCGACAAGGCAGCACTGGAAAGGGGCATCCCCGGCAGAACCGTCCGGGATGCCAAACGAGAACTGGGCAACGCCCTGAAAAGCAAGATCGGAGAAGGCCGCAGGAAGGTCTTTTGGATGGAATAAGCCGTTTGGCTGGCAAGAACTTCATGGTACACCCACAGTTGCCAGTCTGCCAGCCAAATTTGGAAACTGACGATTTAAGGAGGAATTGAATGGAAAATGTGAAAGTGCCCGAAAACAAGAACCTCACCCCTGACGGGTCTTTTAAGACGAAGGATGGCCGTACCACCTATCTGGTGAGCGTGTTTTTTAATCACGACAGCACAGAAACCGCTGAAAGCAAGGTGAAGCGGCTTATCATTGCCGACCTGAAAAAGAAATGTGGTTAAAATCCACTTCCCACCTTGACAACTCTAATCAGAGGACCTTCTACTTCATGCGATGGAAACCGCCAGTGCAGACAGTATGCCGGAGGGCGTGGAACGTCAGGGCATCGGCACCCCGGCAACCCGCGCCGCCACCATCGAAAAGCTGGTACAGAAAGGTTTTCTGGAACGCAAGGGCGACAAAAAGATGAAAGTGCTGCTGCCCACGGACAAGGGCAAAGCCCTCATCACCGTGATGCCCGAAGAAATCCAGTCCCCGGAAATGACCGCTGACTGGGAGACGAAACTGCTGCGTATCGAACGTGGCGAGATGGAGCCGAAAGAGTTTATGACCGAAATCAATACGATGATTACCGCTTTGGTGAAGAACATCAAGGCAGCGAAAGGAGCCGATGTGCTTATAAAAAACAAGATTGTTGGTGTCTGCCCGAACTGTGGTGCAAATGTGGTCGAGCGCGAAAAGGGTTGGTTCTGCGACAGCAAGCCCTGTCGCTTCGTGCTGTGGAAGGATAACGCATTCTTCAAGCGTCTGGGAATGCGACTGGATTCCCATGTTGCGGACAAGCTGCTGCGGGATGGCCGCTGATGGAGCAGAAAACGGAAGCCCTCTATCTCATCAACGGGGACAGGTTTTTGCATTTGCGGGAAAACGGTGCCGGTGTCGGTTTTGCCACCTACGACTGCGCCACTGGTGAGCCGCAGGAGTTCGGTCAGATCTCCAAGCAGAATCTTCCTCCTGACGGAAGAAATGCGATTCCTGCCGCCCGGAACTGGTATCTGTTTGAACTTTCCAACGATGACCGCAAGGCGATTCAGGAGATCAGCTTGCAGCACCTTGATACCATTCCGCAGTCTGGTGTCCGCAGGCGGCGCATCTGGGATGACCCCACGATTCCCAGAGATGATGTCCGGCTTATCAACAGCCATTATGATGATCTCTACCGGGTGCCGAATCATGGTGTGATTCAGGTTGACCGTTCCGATGGCAGCAGCTACACAGCGCGTGTAGAACATCTGGACGATTATCATTTTGATTTGGGAGAGTACGGAAACGTCTATCACATCTGTCAGTTTGGCGAGATGATGGAGCGCAGCGGTTCGACCGCCTATCCTGAAATCCGGACACAGGACGAGCAAGGCGCATGGGAACTGGGCGGCAAGGGCTATCTTGCCATCCAGAGTTGTGAGGATGGCTGGGATTATACCATTTATCACAGCGATTTTTCCGTGATGGATGGCGGGCAGGTCGATGCCCCGGAACTGACGATTCAGGAGGTTCGTGAAGAAATTCTGACCGCACACCACATGGAAAAGGGTCGGCGTGTGCTGAAGGACTATGACCTCATCATGGATAAGGTTGCCGAGGCTGAAGAACTTGGACTGTCCAACCGACCTTCCACGCTGGAAAAGCTGGCAGAACTGGCGGGCGCAAAAGAAAAGTGCGATGCCCCGGAGTGCAATCCCACCGTCTGCCGGAAAGTGAGGGATGCCCATGAACTTTGACCACGAGGAACTTATGCTGATGATGCTCTACAACACCGGCACCCGGCTGGGGCTTATCCACGAACTGCGGCTCATGCAGTGCTACCTGATGCCGGATGAAACCGCCCTGCGGGAGCTGTCGGAGGGTGTTATCGAGAAGTTGAAACTGCTGACCGATGCAGAGTTTGCCGAACTGGAATTTCCCCCGGACTGACTTTTGCCGCCTGCGGGCGGCGTACATATACTCTTTCCCTCAACTATGTGATTATGGTGTATCACTTCCCTCTGTTTGCTGTTTCAAAACATTTTTCGACTTTTTTTCAAAAAAGTCTTGGCAAGGATTTATTTCTATGGTAAACTTTTTGTAAAAGTTCATAGGCAAACCCGGCGCAAGTCGGCGACGCAAAGCTATAGGGACCCACCGGGTCAGCCAGTTGCCAGTAAAAAATTGCTGTTTTGCTGTTGTCAGCAGATTTGCGGGTTTTCCAGAAACAGGAGTTGAAAAAGGTGAATACCCAGCGATACACTGACAGCAGAGCACCTATAATGTCCTGCTGTTTTCTGCTGTCCGTAAATATCGCTTTATGAAGTCAGATGACGCTTTCAGTCATGGGTTCGCCATGCCTTGAAAGCGTTTATTTATTTTCCAGCGGCGGAGTTATAAAAATGGAGGGGACATGGTATGAATGTTACAAAGCGAGCCAGAACTTGCAGGGGTCTGGCAATTCTAATGACGATGCTTCTGCTGACGGCATTGCTGTCTCTTTCGGCAAGCGCAGCAGAAACAGTAAGCCAGCATGAGCGTGTGAGGGTTGGCTTTTTTGCAATGGACGGCTATCACATGATGGACGAGGACGGAAACCGCAGCGGTTATGGCTACGATTTTCTCCGCTTGATGGCGCGCTACTGGGATGTAGACTATGAATACGTCGGCTATGACAAAAGCTGGGAAGAAATGCAGCAGATGCTGATCGACGGCGAGATCGACATGGTAACTTCTGCCCGCAGAACGCCTGAGCGCGAAGAATTATTTGATTTTTCCCGTCCGATCGGAACCAACAATGGTATCCTGACTGTCCGCAGCGATAATAGCACCATCGTTGAGGGAAAATATAGTACCTACGATGGGATGCGTGTTGCACTCCTGCGCGGAAACTCCCGGAACGATGAATTTGCGGAGTATGCACGAACCAAAGGCTTCACTTACAAATCGGTCTATTTCGATTCGGCTGAGGAGACAGCAGAGGCACTTCAGAATGGAACGGTTGATGCCATTGTCACCAGTTCCCTGCGCAAAATGAACAATGAGCGCATCCTTGAAAAATTCGGCAGCAGTGATTTTTATGTGATCGTCAAAAAAGGAAACACTGAACTTCTGAATAAGATAAATTATGCGATTGATCAGATGAACGCTGCCGAAGGCAGCTGGAAAACGACCCTCTATAACAAAAACTACGAAACTACCGATACCAAAAATCTGGAGTACACGGAAGAAGAAAAGCGTATCATTGCCCAATATTCCAAGGAAAATCCCCTTCATGTTCTGTGCGACCCGACCCGGTATCCCTATTCCTATACAGAAAATGGCGAAGTAAAGGGCATTCTCCCGGACTATTTTCGGAAGATAGCAGACTATGCAGGACTCTCGTATGAGTTTCTTGTTCCTGCGACCAGAGATGAGTATATCGCATATCAAAGCAATAAGGATGCGGTAAACATCAGTATTGATGCACGATTGGATACGGATAATTACGCAGAGACCAAAGAATGGGGATTGACCGCTCCCTATATCACGATGCGAATGGCAAGAGTGACGCGGAGAGACTTTGATGGGAAGATCAATGTTGTCACCACAGTCAATCAGACCGCATCCACATCGATCGAAGATGTGCTGGCACCCGGTGCGGAAAAACTGATGTGCAGTACCCGTCAGGAGATGATGGAAGCTGTCCGCAATGGCAAAGCGGATGCAGCCTTTGTCTACTATTACATGGCACAGGCATTCGTCAACAGCGACACAACAGGTACAATGACCTACACGCTGCTGGAACAACCCACATTCAGTTACCGCATGGTGGTTTCCTCTACGGAAAACCATGCGCTGGCAGGTATCCTGACAAAAGCAATGTACGCAATGCCGGATAATCTTGTTGAAGACCTTGCAACACAGTACACCACTTATAAAGCAACGAATCTGACACTTGCAGATATGATCCGTCTGCATCCGGTCACAGCTGTCGCCATCATCGTATTTATCTCGTGGATGGCGGTCACAATGATCATTATCGTGAACCGCTTGCGGACACGCAGAAAATTACAGCTTGCAGCCCAGCAGAAAGCGAAAGAAATGGCTGTCCTTGCAGAGCAGGCGCAAGCAGCCAGCAAAGCCAAAAGCACATTCCTTTCCAATATGTCCCACGACATCCGCACCCCTATGAACGCCATCATCGGCTTTACAAATATTGCATTGCATCAGGATTCTGTGCCGGAAATGCACAACTGTCTGAAGAAGATCGAGGAAAGCTCGGATCATCTGCTGTCCCTGCTGAATGATGTGCTGGATATAAGCCGAATCGAGAGCGGAAAGGTGGAGTTTTCCCCTGTTCCGGCGAATATCACCGCAGTTACAGACAGTGTGATCGAGATCGTGAAGGGGATGATTCTGAACCGGGAACTGAACTTTGAAGTGCATTGTGAACCGCTGCAAAATCCCTATGTCATGACGGAACCCGTCCGTATCCGGGAAATTCTGGTCAATATCCTGAACAATGCCGTGAAATTTACCAAGGATGGCGGCACCATCCGTTTTGATGCAGACAGCCGTCCGGGAGCCGATGCACAGCACATCGTGATTTGCTATCGGATCAAAGATACCGGCATCGGTATGAGCGAAGAGTTCCAGAAAAAGCTCTTTGACGAATTTGCACAGGAAGAAAATGGCGTACGGACACAGTATAAGGGCACGGGTCTGGGAATGCCCATCTCAAAGAAGTATGTTGAACTGATGGGCGGCACGATCACAGTAGACAGCCGGAAGGGCGTCGGTACAACCTTTACCGTAGAGATTCCCATGGAATTGACAAATGCTGAGAAAGTCGAAAAAACAAAGCCGCTTGTACAGCACAATGACCTGAAGGGGATCAAGGTGCTTCTGGCAGAAGATAATGATCTGAACGCCGAACTTGCCACGATTCTGTTGGAAGATTTGGGAATGACAGTAACGCGTGCAGCAGATGGGCAGGAAGTTGTTGATCTGTTCGCAGAGCATCCGGCGGGCACTTATGATATTATCCTGATGGACATTATGATGCCTAAAATGGATGGACATCAGGCGGCAAAGGCGATCCGAGCAATGTATGCTGACCGCTCGGATGCAGAAGAGATTCCCATCATCGCATTGTCGGCAAATGCTTTTTCGGAGGACGTTCAGGCATCTCTGGACGCAGGCATGAACGGTCATGTTTCCAAGCCTCTTAACATGGAAGAAGTAACCAAAGTTATTGAGCGTAACTTGAACAGGCCGTAACTCCAGCGGATTAATACCTACATATTTCCCCCAAGCGGGCGACCACAAAAAGGTTGCCCGCTATTTTTATACCCTAAAAACTAAAGAAGGAGGCTAAAATGCCAAGCAAAACCGAAGAATATCTCGCCCTTGCCCAGCGCACGGCGAATGGTCTGCCCCAGTACTGGGAAAGCTGGACGGACTACCTGACCACCGCATGTGGCAAACGAGCCGAAGGTCAGTTTCCGTAACGGTCAGTTCATCGTAACGGATGGGCAACACACCATCGAGGGACGCATCCTCCGCAACGGCGGCAAGGACCTGCCGATCCTCTGCAAGGTGTACACGGGCATGACCGTGGAACAGGAAGCACTGCTCTTTGCCGAGCAGAACGGCTTCTCTGCGCCGTTGACAGCGGGCATCAAGCTCCGTGCCAAGGTGGTGGGCGGCGATGCCATCTCCAAAGCGTTTCTCGCAGCCACCAACCGGGTGGGATTGAGCCTCAATTATGACAGCCAGCAGCTGACCGATTACCGCATCGGCTGCGTGGGCACCGCTCTTAAGCTGTACAACCAGATGGGCGAGAAAATCTACTGCGAAGCCCTGCAGCTTATTGTTAAAGCATGGGACGGCAAGCCTGATTCGTTCCGTGCATCTGTCCTGCGTGGCATGATGCACTTTGTGGAGCTGTACCACGGCGAGTTCAGCGAGGAACGGCTGCTCCGTGCGCTGCGCAGCATCCACCCGGTCGATATTTACCGCATCGGGCAGGACGACCCCGCAAAGCTGCGCGGATGGAAAAAGTATGTTTTCCCCATCTACACAACTTACAACGGCAAGTGCAGAAAAGACGCACTGCCGATAAAATTCTGATATTCACAGGCATACCTCCCATATACACAAGGGGCATCCGCAAACCGCAGATGCCCCTTGTTACATATTAAGACTACAATATATAGGTTTGCCCATGCTCAAAGAGGGATTTTATCATCGCCCCTTGACCGTCATACGCCCCATCGACATCGAAAACTTCCTGAAAGGGA
>ERZ833608.2400-NODE-2400-length-9977-cov-3.063697_pt1 | contig 9977 bp, 9 predicted proteins | sample MGYA00519694_ERZ833608 | MGnify/ENA primary metagenome ERZ833608 (study PRJEB31850, sample SAMEA3708742) | human gut metagenome | biome: human gut; feature: human-associated habitat; material: faeces | place: China | collected 2014 ... | reverse complement strand
AGTAGGCAAAGACGCTCGTGTAGTCAAAGCCGACGGTGTCCATAAAGTCGATAAGATCGCGGAACTCGTCGTCAGTCTCGGTCGGGAAGCCGACCATAGCCGTGGAGCGGATCACGATACCGGGGATACGCTCGCGCAGGTCGCGGAACAGGTCCTCGAGCTCCTGACGCGAACCGGAGCGGCGCATGGCCTTGAGGATGCGCGCGTCGCAGTGCTGGACGGGAATATCGATATAGGGCAGCACCTCGGGCGTATCGCGAATGGTCTCGATAAGCTCATCGGTCATGCCCTCGGGCTGCAGGTAGAGTACGCGGACCCACACGTTATGAGGACGCACCGCCTCAGCAACGGCCTGCAGCAGCTGCGCCAGATTGCGCGGCGAACCCTCGGCGAGGTCCTCGTCGGCAAAGTCGGTACCCCAAATGCCCGTGTCCTGACCGATAAGAACGATCTCGCGCACACCACCGGCGACCAGGTCGCGCACCTCGGAGATAATGCTCTCGGCATTGCGCGAGTGATAACGACCGCGGATATAAGGGATCATGCAGAAGCTACAGAAGCGGTTGCAGCCATCAGAGATCTTGACATAGGCGACAGCGCCCTCGACGGTACGCTTGACCTGCGGAATATAGGCGGCAATCTCGCGCTCAACACCCAGCACGTCATCGATGACCGCCACGATGCCGTCTTCCTCGTCGGCCTTCACAAAGGCCGCGACCTCGGGCAGCTCGTCGGGCAGATCGTCACCGTAGCGTGACGGCACGCAGCCGCACATGACGATCGGGCAGGAACGTACGCCGTCCTGCACCTCGTTGGCAAGCTCGAGCGTGGTCTCGATGCTCTCGGACGTTGCAGAGGCAAGGAACGAGCACGTATTGACGATGGCGATATCGGCATCCTGCGGATCGAATGCCTCCTCGTAGCCCGCGGCGGACAGCAGCGAACGCATACGGTCGGTATCGACCTCGTTCTTGGCGCACCCGAGGGTGATATAGAGCACGGAGCCCAACGGTGTATCCATGTTGGAGAGCGGTCCTTTCGAATGAATTAGCGGTAGTTGGTGAACTGCAGCGGCTGACCGTAGTCCTGGTCGCGCAGGAACTGGATCACGGTCTGCAGCGCATCCTTGGAAGCAGAGGAGACGCGCAGTTTGTCGGCCTCGATCGTCACCTTGACCTTGAGCTTCTGATCCTTAATGTCCTTATTGATCTTCTTGGCAGTCGCTTGGTCAATGCCCTCGACGATGTGACCGAGCACGCGCACGGTACCGCCCGATGCAGCCTGAGGCGCATCCCAGGACACGGCCTTAAGATCGATGCCGCGCTTGATGAGCTTGGAGCTCAGGACATCGATGATCTGCTTGGAGACAAAGTCGGCCGGGGCGTTGACCGTAAAGAGTTTGTCGCCCTTCGAAAGCTCGATGGTGGCGCCGGAGTCCTTCAGGTCATAGCGCTGGGAAATCTCGCGCGTGGTCTGCTGGAAGGCGTTGTCGACCTCCTGCATATTAACCTCGGACACGACGTCGAAGCTGGAATCTTTAGCCATGGTTAATCCTTTCGCTTACGAGCGGCTTAGTAGCTGTCGTACGAATAATCGGTAGAATCGGTCGTCGTTTGACCGTCGGTAGCGGTATTGGTGCCCTCCGTGGACTGGGCCTCGGTTCCATCCGCGCTGTTGGCATCATCGGTGCCGTCAGTGCTCTCGCCGTCCTCGGAGTCGGTCGTCTCCTTCTTGGGAACGGTGATCGTCACGCGTGCCACGCCCGACGTCTTAGTGTCGTAGCGGACCTTTTCACCGTTCTTGGTAACGGTGACATCGGAAGGCTTGGACGTGGTGATCTCGATCGAGGACTCGGGCGTATATTCCTGCTCAAAGGGGCCGGTCGCCTGGGCGCCATAGACCGACTTGCCATCAACCTTGACCTCAATCCAAGCGGTCTTGCCCTTGGCAACGGAGATCTTGACCTTTGTGACCTCGTTCTCTTCCTTCTTGGCCGTCGTCTTGGCGGCGTCCGAATCGGTCGACTCGTCCGTCGTCTCATCGGTATCTTCATCCTCATCGACGGATTCGGTCTTGTTGGAAGACTTTTTAGTCGTTGTCTTGGTGGCAACGGGCGTCTCGGGCGTCGACTCGGGCGCCGAGGAGCCGCAGCCACGCAGGAGCACCACGATGAGCACGATCAGCAGCAGCGCCACGGCGCCGATACCGGCGTAAGCGATACGAGGATCGAGACCGTTGTTCTGGGGAGCACGCCCACCGCCGCGCCCACGATTGGAGCCACCGCGACCAGTGCCTTGGGGCATACGACCGCGGTTATTGTCGGAACGTCCGCGATAGCTACCTTGGCGCTGCATATTGCGCTGACCCGAGCGGGGGGCGAGCTCGCCACGACCCTGGACTTCCCATGCATCCGGGCGTTCGGTCGGCAGCACCTTGATGGACACGTTGCCGATGAGCTCGCGATCGAGGCGGTCCTTGATCATGCGGGCGGTAAGCTTGTGGTCCTTGCCTTCGGTTCCGGCAAGCGGGGAATCGTTGATGCCGAAAGTCATGGAGATGGCCGGATCATCAACGTGGATCAGCGGCAGCGGACGCGGATCGGACGGATCAACGATGGTTTCGCCGATCATGATGTCATTCACGCCGGCGACTGCGACGATGTCGCCAGGGCCCGCGGAATCGACCGGGGTGCGCTCAAGACCCTGCGTACGCAGCAGTTCGGAGACGCGGAAGTTTTCGACGGAGCCGTCCACACGGGACAGACCGTAGGTCTTGCCCTTTTCGAGAGTGCCGTTGTAGATACGCACCAAGCCGAGTCGACCCAGGAAATCAGAGGAATCGATGTTGGCGACGTGTGCCTGCAAAGGCGCGCCTTCCTCGTATTCCGGAGCCGGAATGTTCTTGATGATGGCCTCGAACAGCGGCTCGAGGTTGTCGTTGTCCGGCAGGCCGCCGTTTTCCGGCTGGTTTTCGGAAGCGTAGCCGGCCTTGGCCGCGCAGTAGATGACCGGCAGGTCGAACAGCGCATCCTCATCGAGATCGACACCCTCTTCGATAACGTCCTGAGCCAGGCCGAGCAGCAGGTCGGAGGATTCTCCAACGACCTCTTCGATACGTGCGTCCGGACGATCGGTCTTGTTCACGCACAGGATAACCGGCAGCTTGGCTTCCAAAGCCTTGCGCAGCACGAAGCGGGTCTGCGGCAGCGGGCCTTCGGATGCGTCGACGAGCAGCACGACGCCATCAACCATGGAGATGCCACGCTCGACCTCGCCGCCGAAATCGGCGTGACCAGGAGTATCGATGATGTTGAGGGTGATGCCTTCCGGATGGCCGTACTTGGCGGCCAGCGGACCGGTGTACTGCACAGCGGTGTTCTTGGCGAGGATGGTGATGCCCTTCTCACGTTCCAGATCATTGGAATCCATCACACGATCCGGAACTTCCTCACGTTCGTTGAACACGTGGGACTGTGCCAGCATGGCATTGACCAACGTGGTCTTGCCGTGATCGACGTGTGCCACAATCGCTACATTTCGAATATCGCCGCGAACCGCCATCGAAACCTCTCTTAGTATTGCTGTTCTCTTGCGTTACCGTTCGGTACATACTGGTTATCGGTACTTACAAATCCGTACTCCACACAAACCGAGCCAATCCTAGCGAACCATTACGACAGTTCCGGTCCCAGCGCTTTCGCCCACATACAAAGTTTGCGGTTGTCGAATCTCAACAACCGCAAACGTATGATCTCTTGGGACCACTCAAAATAATTCGTTAATCCTCAAGTTCCTTACCAGTGCGTTCCGGCAAGCACAACGCCGCAACGCAGGCCAGAATGAAGGCGACCGCGAAAACGATGAATGCCACCGCCTTGTTGCCACCGGACAGCGTCAGGAACCACGGCATGAGCAGCGGAGCTATGATGGCAGCCACTCGGCCACATGCCGCAGCAGCACCGGACGCAGCAGCGCGCAGGCGGGTCGGATAGATTTCCGGAGTCACCGCATACAGTACGCCCCACGCGCCAAGATTGGATGCGGACAACAACATGCCAAAGCCCAACACCGCCGCTACGGAACCCGCTTGCGAGAAAGCAAACGCGGCCACGGCCGACACGGCAAGGAACACGCTCAGCGTCTTCCTGCGGCCCCAGATCTCCACCAGCCATGCGGCCAGGAAGTATCCCGGCAACTGCGCGACGGCGATGGCCAGCGTATAGCCGAACGACTTGGTCAGCGAGCCGAACTGGTCGGCCAGCAGAGACGGCATCCACGTGAACGCGCCGTAGTAGGAGAAGTTCACGAAGAACCACGTGGCCCAAATGGCTGCGGTGCGCGCGATGCACTTTTTGCCGAACAGTTCGCGGGTGTTGATCTTCGGCAGTGGTTTGCCCTTCGGGGAAGCCACTGGCTCGATGCCACCTGCCTGTTCGAAATAGCGTACGGCCTGTTCGGCTTCGTCCTCACGCCCCTTGGATTCCAGGAATCGCACGGATTCCGGAATATGAACACGCGTCACAATGGCATACAGCAGCGGCAACGCGCCAATGAGCAAAGCCCAGCGCCAACCCCAATCGCCGGTATTCGGAATCACAAAGTAGCCAATGCAGGCGGCGACAATCCAGCCGACAGCCCAGAAGGATTCCAACAGCACCGTCATACGACCGCGTTGTTTGGTCGGAGAGAATTCAGAAACCAGAGTGGAAGCCACTGGCAGTTCGGCGCCCAAACCAAGACCGATGATCAGACGAGCGATCAAAAGCGCGGCCAACGACCATGACAGTGCCATGCCGCCATTCGCCAAACCGAAAATCACCAGCGTCGCGGAAAAGACCGTTTTGCGGCCAACACGATCGGCTACAAAACCACCCAGCGCAGCACCGATCGCCATGCCGACGAAGCCGATGGACAGCACCCAGCTTTTCTCGGTTGGTGTCAGATTGAAATGCGGGTCAGCCGCGATGGCCGCCACAACGAAGGACACCAAGCCGACGTCCATGGCGTCGAAAGCCCAGCCGATACCGGACGCCACCAGAAGTTTCCTATGCGCTTTGTTAAACGGCAGGCGATCAAGACGCTCATTGCGTGTCAACGAACCCGACGAAGCAACCGATGCGGATTGCACGGATGTCATACTTCTTCCTCTCATACGAAACGACCATGCCTACAAGGCATGCCGAAAACCAGACAGAATCGTCTGAAAAGGAAACAATCCGAAAAGACGTCAGATCGTCGTCAACGCGGAAAGCACATCATCCTGCGTTTCCCGCACATCGAAATCATGGCGATCCCGAGCATCGCTCCATGTCGACTGTCGGAGCACATCCATGGTGTAGCGATACACCGTTGCCGGACGATTGCGTCCGACACGCAATTTGTCACCGGTGTCCTCCAGCTGGCCAGATCGATGCTCTGACCGGCAACGGCCTCGTACACGTCATGCAGCTGGCTCAGCGTAAACCTCTCGCCTACCAATCTGGTGACGATCTGCGGATATTCGATTTTGCCACGAAGTCTGCTGAGGGCGTAGTCCACGATGTCGCCATGGTCAAATGCCAACTCAGGCAGATCATCCACAGGAAACCATTTGACATTGTCGTCGATACTCTGCCCGAGTTGCCCGTTAAGATCGTCGACCAACGCCCAATAGACGATGGATACCATCGGCAGCCCGCCGTGTGAGCGCGCCGGATCGCCGAATGTATACAGCTGTTCAAGATACCGTGGATGCAACGATGTCGTGGATTCCAGCGCAACGTAGGCAGATTGCTCCAGCGGGTGGTCTGCCCTCAAACCACCACCGGGCAACGCCCACTGGCCAAGAAAAGGCTGGCGCACGCGCCGGACCAGCGGTATCCACAAGGTGGATCCCGCACTGGTTCGAGCATGTTCCTGCGTTCCGTGGGAAGCTGGCCCCAAAGCGAGAATGACCACGGAAACGCCCACCTGCGGCGGCTGTTTGCGCCGTTCTGAGACATTGCCCATGATCATCGCGCCTCACCTCTCCGATCTTTTGTCGATTTGAATTGTTCCGGAATCACAGTGTAGCACTTATAGTCAACATGACTATAAGTGCAGTGTTTCACCACACCGCTTGAATTTCAACCCACGTATGCCCTTCAACGAAAAAGGCTCCACGAAGGAGCCCTATGCGTCTTATGCGACGATGCCCTGAGCAATCAGCTCTCGGGCAACCTCACGATATTCCTTCGCGGTCTTATGGTTCGGCGCATAAATGGTGATAGGCGCGGCCGCAACCGTGGAATCCGGAAGTTTGATGGAACGTGAGATGACTGAATGGAAGACCTTGCCTTGGAATGCCTCATAAATACGCTGCAACACTTCATCACAATGCAAGGTATGCGTGAACATGGTGACGAGCACTCCGTACACTTCCAGACTCGGATTGATGCGGGATTGTACTTTTTCGATGGACTGCATCAACAAGGCCACGCCTCGCAGTGCGAAGAACTCAGCAGCCACGGGAATGATCACGCCATCGGCAGCGGTCAGCGCATTCACCGTAAGCAAACCCAGAGAAGGCTGGCAATCGACGATGATCACATCGTATTCATCCTTGACCTGACGCAACACGCCAGCCAGCACCTGCTCGCGCCCAACTTCGGTGACCAACTGCACTTCAGCGGCAGACAGATCAATGTTGGCCGGCATGATATCGAGATTCTCGAAATCGGTATGTCGAATCACATCATGCACATCCATGCGAGGATTGAACAGTGCGGTGTACACCGTATCTTCCACGGTATTGGCGTTGATGCCCAACCCCACCGTGGCCGCACCCTGCGGGTCGAAATCGACGATAAGCACGCGACGCCCATACTGGCTCAATGCACCAGCGATATTGATGGAACTGGTGGTCTTGCCGACGCCACCTTTCTGGTTGCACATGGCGATGATCCTCGCCGGACCGTGCGTCTGCAGCGGCTCCGGTGCGGGAAACGTCTCATAATCACGTCCAAGCAAATCCGTAGGCATACCGTTTACCTTACCAACATCCTTGTGTCAATTTTCACTGTAATCCATGCTAGTCCATTGTCACCGTTCAAAACGGCAGCAACACCATCATCTGGCGCGCGGATGAGACATCAGATATGTCTCAATCAGGTTTTCAGGACTGATATGCGTGTAAATCTGTGTGGTGGTAACGCTTGCATGACCAAGCAGCTCCTGCACGGTACGCACATCGGCACCGCCCTGAATAAGGTGCGTGGCGAAAGAGTGCCGCAAGGTGTGAGGATGCAGCGGCTTATCGATGTGCGCACGCTCCCCCGCTCCCCTGATGATTTCCCAAACCGACTGTCGCGACAATCTTTTTCCTCGTTTATTCAGAAATAGGGCACGCCGTTCCACGGGACCTTTCGATTTGGATTCCAGCTTAGGACGCCCCGCATGCAAATACCGGATGATCGCTTCGCACGCATAGCTGCCGACGGGAACCAGCCGCTGCTTAGAGCCTTTGCCCATAAGTCTTGCGATTCTGCCGTCCACATCGACATCATCGAGATTCGCACCGCACGCCTCCGACACGCGGGCACCGGTCGCATACATGAATTCAAGCAATGCCTTGTCACGCAACATCACCGGATCATCGGGAAACTCCGACACGGCACCATCATGCTCTTTGTTTTGAGAAACGGGGATAGAGTCCAGCAGTCTAGCCACCTCATCAACGGTCAGCACATCGGGAAGCGTGCTCACGCCCTTAGGGGCCTTTACCTGCGCGGACACATCATCGACAACAATATGTTCGTTCACTGCGAAACGATGAAGCGCATGAATGCTGGCCAACCGGCGTGCCTTGCTTCGAGATGACTCTCCCGACTCGTCAAGGAAGACGATATAACGTTCCACATCCTGTGTCGTCACGGCCGCGATACCGCCAACGCCTTGGTCGGCAAGCCACTGACGATACTTCTTCAAATCGGCGCCATACGCCGACACCGTCGCCTTCGACAGTCCTCGTTCAACGTCGATATGAGCGAGGAATTGCCGAATTGTCCGTTCGAAATCGTCCATCACCCTCCTTCCAGCAGATCCCATCCGGCTCATCGTATACCACTGAGCGGTCCCTTACCATAGGTCAAACGAGCCCTGCCATGCAACGCAGGAACCCCCGCCCATTGCTGGAGCGAGGGTTCCTGTCAATCACGCTGAATCAGCGAAGAAGCTCAGGCTTCCTTCGGAGCATTCACATCAGCCGGAAGAGCGGCCTTGGCCTGCTCGACGATGGCCTTGAAGGTCTCCGGATCAGAGATGGCCAGCTCGGCGAGAGCGCGACGATCCAGTTCGATGCCAGCGAGGTGCAGGCCCTGGATGAAGCGGTTGTAGGTGATGCCCTCAGCGCGGACAGCAGCATTGATGCGCTGGATCCACAGCTTGCGGAAGTCGCCCTTGCGAGCCTTACGATCGCGGAAGTTGTAAGTAAAGGAGTGAAGCAGCTGCTCCTTGGCCTTACGGTACAGACGGGAGCGCTGGCCGCGGTAGCCGGAAGCCCTCTCGAGAACGACGCGACGCTTCTTGTGGGCGTTTACTGCGCGCTTGACACGTGCCATATTTGATTCCTCAGCTTTCTATTAAGTCTTCTTATTCGCTCTCGCTATACTCAGCGACCGAGCAGCTTCTTCATGTTCTTGCTCTGGGAAGTAGCCAGAACGCCGTCGGCCTTCAGTGCGCGACGCTTACGAGCGGACTTGTGCTCGAGGTTGTGGCGCATCGCGGAGCCAGCGTGCATCAGCTTGCCGGAACCGGTCACGCGGACGCGCTTGGAAGCGGCGGAATTAGTTTTCATCTTCGGCATTGCTGCCCTCCTTGTTTATTACTTCGTTTCGGAAGTCTTCGGTTTGTCGGATGCCACTGCAGCCTTGGCTTCGGCCGCCGCCTGAGCTTGGGCTTCCTGCTTGGCCGCCAGACGTGCAGCCTGACGGGCCTGACGCTCGGCACGGGACTGATCACCACGACGACGCTGCTCGGACTGGGTGTGAACCTTCTTGCCCTTCGGTGCGAGCGTCATGATGATATTGCGGCCTTCCTGCTTCGGAGCGAATTCGACGGTGCCGTATTCCTCCACCTCGCTGGCGAGACGCTGCAAGAGCTCGACGCCACCGATCGGACGGGACTGCTCGCGACCGCGCAGCATGATGGTGACCTTGACCTTGTCTCCACCGTTCAGGAAGCGCACAACATGGCCCTTCTTGACTTCGAAGTCATGGTCGTCGATCTTTAGACGGAAGCGAATTTCCTTGATTTCCGCAGTGCTCTGGTTACGACGAGCCTCACGAGCCTTGATCTTCTCGTTGTACTTGTACTTGCCGTAATCGATGAGCTTGGCAACCGGAGGCTTCGCGTTGGGCGCCACCTCGACGAGATCGAGGTTCGCTTCCTTTGCCAGGTTCAGTGCGACGGAAGTCGCGATGACTCCCACCTGTTCGCCGTTCGGGCCGATCAGACGCACCTGGGAGACGCGAATCTCGTCGTTAATGCGTGGTTCGTCGCTGATGATGACTCCAATCCTCATGTTCCATTCGACGGAATGCTCCCAGATCGGCAGTTTTTCAAAGTCTCGCATGTTCACGGCAAGCCAAAACACCCAATTCGAGGGCGCGACAAAGAGCCATACCACAGCTCTTCCACTGCCGTTTCATACGGCACCAGAGGCTTATGCCTGAACCCGAGGCCCTGAAAGGCTTCCAGGTGGAGATATCCCGCTTTCTTGATTTCTCAAGCCTTGTAGATAATACCACACGCCGCGACCACAGCGTGTCGCATAATGAAACCTTCTGAAACATCTTCTTTAATCATTCTAACGCCATATTACACTGACCCCATATGACAGATAATTCCAACACATGCGTGATTTTCGCGGCTGGCGAATACTACAGCGATACCCCCATCGTTCCGTCTGGAGCATTCATTATCGCGGCGGACGGAGGGCTTGACCATGCACGCGCACTTGAT
>ERZ833608.2394-NODE-2394-length-10015-cov-2.264458_pt1 | contig 10015 bp, 9 predicted proteins | sample MGYA00519694_ERZ833608 | MGnify/ENA primary metagenome ERZ833608 (study PRJEB31850, sample SAMEA3708742) | human gut metagenome | biome: human gut; feature: human-associated habitat; material: faeces | place: China | collected 2014 ... | reverse complement strand
CCTGAGGAGGATCCTCGGCGGCGGCGCGGAGGGTGAGAGCACCATCCGCAGGCTCGCCGCTGGCGGGCTCCTCCGGAGGGCCGGTAGGGGCGTCTACTACTCCGTCATGGCAGCCAGACGCAGGCCGGACGCCATCTATGAGGTGGCCAGGTGCCTACGCAGGGGTGAGTTCATGTACGAGTCCCTGGAGTCGGCCGCCTCGATTCATGGGCTCGTCTCCCAATGCATGCAGGGGGTCACAATCGCGACCAGCGGTTCGTCCCATACGTTCTCGACGGAGCTCGGGGCCATCGACTTCGTCCACGTAGACGGGGTCGCAGGCAGGCTGGCGGACGGGTCGGCCGTCGAGGCCAGGACCTCCACGAGGATGCCACTCGCCACGGCCGAGGTGGCGCTTGAGGACATGGTCGCGGCCGGAAGGCCGACAGGCCTCATCGAGGAGGTGGCCGATGGGCAGGGCACTTGGGATTAGCGAGCTCGTCAAGGCGTCGGGAGAGAGGTCTGACGCGGCGGGGTTCCCACACTCCTCGCCGCTCGCTCTGAAGGCGATGCTCCACATGGCCATCATCGAGGCCCTCGACGGGAGCGGGTACCTCGACTCCCTCGTCTTCCAGGGAGGCTCCTGCCTGTCGGAGGTGTACGGGTCGGCGAGGCTCTCAGAGGACCTCGACTTCGCGGCGGGAAGCAAATCAGATCTCGAGTCATTCTCCGGCCTCGGCGACTGCATTGGCGATGCGCTGTCAGACCTCGTCGACGCAAGGGTGAACGTGAAGGCCCCCGACCTCGGCAAGGCCATGGCCAAGGGCCTTCCCGTCGCGAGGTGGGTGGCGTCCGTCGACCTCACACCAGACGACCCGTCATCCCCTCTCGAACGCGTCAAGGTGGAGCTCGCCTGCGTCGACGCGAGGGACACGGTCATCGAGTTCCCCAACCCGCCAATCAAGTCACTGGCCGGCGGGTTCGAGGACATACCCATGCCGGTCGAGTCCCGCGACGAGCTGCTCGCGGACAAGCTCGTGAGCTTCGCACATTCGTCGCACCCGAGGACGAGGGACGTCTGGGACGCCTCCTGGCTGCTCGGGCACGGCGCCGACCTCGAGGGGGCGCTCGGGCTCCTGCCGGCAAAGCTAGGCGACTACGGCTATGAGAGGACCGGCGAGGCGTTCAGGGACGCGGGCGCGAGGGTCATGGAGGCCTTCGCCGAGGCGGAGAGGTCCCAGCTGGCACTCCAGCTGCCGACCGATGTGGCAGGCAGGACCGTGAGGAGGGAGAGGGGGGCGCGCGCCGCGATGGCAAGGGTGTCCGGCGCCCTTTACAGGGCCGCCGATGCCCTCGACCACCACGCCGCCAGCGAGGGCGGGGCGCAAAGTCGGGACGAGGCGTCTCGATTCGACGGCATAGGAGGAGGACCAGATAAGGGCGAGTTCGACCTGGAGGAGATAATCTCCGATGTCACGCCCCGGACGGCGGAGCCAGACGACCCCAACGACCACTCAACAAGCAGGGACAGGGCCTAGGGCGGCGGCCATGGTGGCGGACGGCGGACGTCCAGGCACTAATACGTCATATGGGGGAAGCTTGGCCTCCCGAAGATCCGAAACTAATCCCACGGGAGTGCTGATTATGGGCTATTGCGAGGACGCGCTCGAGCTCGCGTAGCACGTGATCGAAAACTGGGACGAGCTGCGTGAGGAGCCATGCACCCACCGCATTCTCGCCCGACTCGCCTGGCTGGCGCACCCCTTCAGGGAGGATACGGGAGAGGTCGCCCGAAATCGTCACGGCATGCTGGAGGCGTTGAATCAGGTTGGGAAGTGAGGTTTACAAATCTCCACTGATGGCAGCTATGGCTTCGAAACCTGTTGATGTTATATAGTAGTACATGTATTACATCCCAAGCGAGGAGGCACCATGGCAACGGCGGTCACTTCCATGAGAATCCCAACCGAGCTAAACGCTCGCTACAGCAGGCTGGCGAAGGAAACGGGCAGGTCAAAAAGCTTCTACGTGAACGAAGCACTGGCGGATTCAATCGACCAGCTTGAGTACGAGTACGGTCTCATGAAGAAGGTCGAGGACTTCAGAGCTGGCAAGCTTGAGACCGTGACGCTGGACGAGCTGGAGGAAAGCCTTGGCCTGGCGGATTGAGATTGATAAGGATGTCCAGCGCTCGATGAAGAAGCTGGACAGGCAGGTAGCCAAGAGAATCGTTGCGAAGCTGCGTGAGATTTCGCAACTCGAAGACCCTAGGAGCATGGGCAAGGGCTTGACCGAGAACAAGTCCGGTCTTTGGCGCTACAGGGTCGGAGACTATCGAATCGTTGCCGATATCGAGGACGATGTTCTCGTCATTCTTGTCGTTGACGTTGACCATCGAAGCAGGGTCTACAAGCACGTAGATCGCACACGCAAGAGATGACAGATTTGCACGTCCATCAATAATGAAACTAGATGCGGACGGGGAGCGGGGATGCCCTACTTCAACTTCACAGCGGGGAAGCTCAAGACCTACGAGCTGCTGAACAAGGACATTGTCATCGCCAGGTTCTCCATCGACGCCACGACCGATTCCGTGGTCGACTTCCAGTGGGGAACATCGGGTGTCAGACCCATCGGATTCAGTGACGTGACCTCGTTCATCTCGAGTCGCAAGGCGCCATCGAACAGGGCGCACATCAAGGGCGTCCTTCGCGCGCTCGGTGCGGACACGCTCACCGGCTATCTCGACGTGGTGCACGCTCTCTCGGTGAACGACACCTTCTGGGTGCGGAGGGTCGGCGAGGACGTCACATGGGCCGAGGCCAACCTCTATGACAACGAGCTCAACGAGGCGGTCTCGAGAATCGCCTTCGAGGGAGGTCTCGTCGGCCAGGACCTCGACCTCTCGACCCCATCTCCCGAACCGTCACTCGACGGGTCGTTTGCGAAGTGCGTCATCCGACGCGACGGGAGGCTCTACATCATGAAGGCCCCGACGTCAGAGGATTCCGGCGAGAGGTGGCATCCCTGGAGCGAGGTCATGGCATACCAGGTCGCGAGCGCGATGGGAGTCCGCGCCGTTCCGTACTCGCTCGTCGACAGGGTGTCTAAGAGGACCGGAGAGCGAATGACGGCCACGGTCTGCCCGCTCTTCACCTCGGCTGACGTCGGATATGCACCGGCGAGGCGGTGGCTCTCGAAGCCGTTCGCCGACTTCGCTGAGCTGCTGGGGGCCTACGCCACCGTGGAATCAGCGGACGCGTTTCGAGAGATGGTCGTTCTCGACGCGCTCACGCTCAACGTCGACAGGCACATGGGAAACCATGGGATTCTCTTCGACACCGACACGCTGAGGCCAATCGGGATGGCGCCCGTCTTCGACAACAACCTCTCCTTCTGCCCGAGATGCGTCGACGACCCAACGGGTGGATTCTACGCCCATGCCCGGGAGAACTGTCGCCCCGCCATAGGATCCGACTTCCTGCTCGTCGCCCGCGCCGCGATGACGGAGCAGATTTCAAGACGAGTTGAGGGAATGACGTCCTTCGAGTTCGACAGGGGGGAGCTGCGCGGCATGCCCGAGGGAAGGATCGAGACGCTCGAGGCGGTCGTCAGGACGCAGGCGAGGGCCCTGCTCGATCCGAACGGAGGGGATTTCAACCTCGCGAGCCAGAGGGAGCGTGAGCTGGCGTGGCAGCTCGATGGTTGGTCTGACGACTCGCACGTCGGCGAGTACGACCTTGCCGAGATGATTTCCGACGTCACGCCCCGGGCGGCGGAGCCAGATTGCCCCAACGACCACTCAAGAAGCAGGGACAGGGCCTAGGACGGCGGCCATGGCGGCGGGGTGGCGGTCTTGCAGGCAAGGGATGGTGCCCAACAAACAGCGCGGGACTACCTCTCCTCCCCGCCGAATTCGACGGCATCGAACAGGCTGAACTGTTTGCCAGAACGAGCGGCGACCCACATCCCCTCGTCAATCCCAATCCCATCGCCATCGCCAAGGAAGTCGGGCTCGTGGAGCTCCTCGGGCGCGACGGCCTCGAGCGCCTGACGCGCCACCTCCTCGACGATTCCCCTGTCGGTCGCGTCAATCGAGATGGGTCGCTCGGCCTCGGGGATCATCGCGTCAAAGTAGGAGCAGATGGCCTCGGCGTCCGAGACGAGGGGTTCGTACAGCTCGTTGCTCGCATACTCCTCAGGCTTCATGACGAAGGAGCCGCCAAGCCCTCGGACGGAGGCGTATACCTCCCATGACCTTGCGAACACCTCCGTGGGGGTGACCGCGTACCTGAACATCGCGTTCGACATGTCGCACATGGCGTAGGCACCCGCCGCCTTGGTGATGATTCGCGCGAAGTCCGGCGAGCATGAGAGCTGGCCGTGAGCGTAGTCGTAGGCATGGGCGAACTCGTGGAGAAGCGAGATCGGGTGCCGTGGGTCGACGACGACGATGCGCATCGAGGGCGAGTACAGACCGAACGCCCTGTGCTTGCCGCACTTCCTGAACCTCATCTCAAGGGTCGAAGGGTCGACCTGAGGGATTTCGCGCGAGGAGAACCGTCGCAGGAACTCCCGCTGCAGCTGAGCGTATTCGGCGAGGTCGACGTCGTCGTCGATCTCGACGTGCGAGAAGGACCTCCCGATGAACCCCGTCTGCGCGGCGTAGACGTGGTCGGGATTTATCTCCTTCTTGTCCACCCACACGGTCGCGAGGTGGGCGGCCGAGACGCGGTCGTCATAGGCGCGGTTGAGGTCTCGGTTCATCTCCTCCCCCCAGAGCCGCTCCTCGAGGGCGACAAGGGCCTCGCCGAGTCGACTGGGGTCCTCGAAGGCACCGTAGCGCTTGGACTCTCGTACCATGCACCCAATCGCCTCTATGAGCTCCTTTGACATGAGGTCGGGAGAGCCCTCGAGACACCGGATCCAATCCAGGCGCTTGCTGAGCCTCCGCTCCTCGTAGTCGAGGTTCAAGGCCCTGTAGGAGCTGAATCCGTCGCTCGTCGGGTCCTTGTACATACCGTCGCCCCCGCGAATCCACGTGGACTTGAGCGCGGCCACCTGGTCGAGGCTCTCGAGGAGGTAACGCTCCTGCGCCTCCCCGACGAGCCTTCCCAGCTCCTCCTCGGGCAGAGAGTCGACGAGGGCCAGCGCTCCGACGGCCACCCTCAGCTTGAAGCACGTGACGTGGGCCTCCTCGCGGGAGGAGCGGCCCGTCCAATGCCAGCCGTGAGACCCGAGGTACCTCTTCTTGGCCTTCGACTCGGGAACGACGACGAGCTCGTTGCTCTCAACGTTCCTGAAGACCATGGGGTCGCCGCCGATGCCGCGGACGCAGCTGGCCTCCAGGCCGTCGAGGGCCGACGCGTCCACCACGACGAGCTCGGCGGAGTCATGCCCGTATATCCTCCTGTACGCGTCCATGGCGAGCCCCATGCGCTCCTCGTCACTCTCCACGGAGGAAAGCAGGTGCTTCCCAAGCTTGCCGCACGTCACCCACGTCGAGTCCGACGCCTTGAGCGGCGGCAGCTTGCTTGCGGGACGCCACTCGGGCTCCTTATAGGGGATGAGCGTCTCGATTCTCCTGTACTCCCAGCCTGCCATGACGCCACGCTCCAAACCAAGTCTCCGGATCTAATTGGGGAGAGCATGCTTCACTTGTCGATTGGCAACATGCGAGGGGGTGCTAGGGCATCAGAGGGCTTCACGGCTCGAACAACAAGTTGTATACATGCGGGCCCGGCTTGGATACCGAGGGTGGACCGACGCACCTCCGTCCACAGCTCGTGGCGGGACCAATCGGACCATGACGAGGAAGATCAAGGCATGGACGCTCGTTAGGAAAGGCCCAGGGCTACATACCGTCGCCGGGGCCTACACCTGACCAACGCTTCCGGGGGCGCGTCCGCTCACGCCCTCGTGCGACGGCACCTCGCGGCCGGTCTCCTCCATGGCGAGCCGCCTGAGCTCAGGGTCGCTTCCGGCGTAAACCTCGAGCGTCATGTAGCCGCTGGCGTGACCCATGAGGGCCTTGAGGTCGGAGAAGGAGCCTCCCTTGGCGAGGAACGAGGTCGCGAACGTGTGCCTGAGGTCATGGAGCGTCACGCGCTTGCCGCAAGCCCCGACCAGACCGTAGGCCTCCGACAGGGTCGACCATGACTTCTGCAGGGCGGCCGGGGTGGGGAACGGCCTGTCGGATGACGGGTTGGCGAGCAGGAACGTCTCCGGCCCGACGGCATGGCCGAGGGCCTCCGACTGTCGCCGCAGCTCGGCGATCCTGTCCGTCAGGATCGACCTCAGCTCGTCGTTTATCGGGATCACCCTCGACCTGTACTCGTTCTTCGTGGGGCCGACCTGCCAACTTCCCCTCACCTTAGTGATGTTCTGCGTGATGTGGACGGCGTCCACGGAGCCGGGGTCGCACGCCGCGAGCGTGAGGCCGCATGCCGCCGCACACTCGATTCCGGCCGCGAGCGCGAGCCGGGCGGCGCAGACGGCGGGCGACTGCACGGCGCGCGCGAGCTCCACGGCGAGCGCGTCGGCCCTCGTGGGATCGAGGTGGTTGATGCGCGGCCTCGACCTCGACGGGCCCTGGATGCCATATGTCGGGTCTGGTCGAAGGCCATCGACGTTCACCGCGTGACGCACGGCAGCCTTGAGCAGCACCCACGACTTGTGCTGCGTCGTGCCCGCACGGCCGCTCTCGCGCAGGCGCCCGAGGAACTCGTGGACGTCAGCTGGCGAGAGGCTCGCCATCGAGGCGTCGGGGTCGGGGAGGTAGGGGAGGAGCCACAGCCTCAGGATATCGGAGGAGCTCCCGTAGCTCCCGCGCCCGCTCGAGCTCCTCGACCTCATCGAAACGTAGTCGGACAGGTAGTCCCTCCGCGACCTAGCCAGGCTCTCGTCGTTGATCCCGAGCCTCCTGGCGACCGACTCGACGATCTCGGCCTGCGGCTCCGGGCAAGCGAGCTCGCCCGTCCTCCTCGCCTCCTCGACGGCCGCCTCGCCCACGAGGCCGTCCCTCCACTCGAGGAGTCGCGTGCGCACCTTCCTCTCGTCGGCAACGGGGTCGAGGTCGGCGCACATCAGCGTGACCATCCTCCTCTTGCCCTCGGAGCCGCCCTCGTCGTCGCGGGCGTAGACGAAGAGCTGTGTTCCGCGGCCCTTGGCCCGCCAGCTCCCCTCCGAGTACCTGACCATCTTTTCCTCCTTACGTGTTCGGCGAAATGCATAAATTCTGAGCGGCGCCAAGGATAGGCGGGCATCACTTTGGTTGATGCCCGGGCATCAAATTCGCTATCTCAGGCCCTTTTCGCTTTCGTCAACGCGTCTCGCGTTCTTACAAAACGTGTGGTAGATTGATTGCCAGCATAACGGCCTGGGCTCTGGGGTCAGCTGGGGGTCAAGGGGTCGCTGGTTCGAATCCAGTCCACCCGACCAGAACTTTAGGAGCCTGGGGCATATGTCTCAGGCTTTTTTGTTATTGAACCATCAGGCGGAGGTCTCCCGCATGCGCAAGCTCGTCAGATACCTCAGGGGCTATGGCAAGGAATGCGTTCTGGCTCCGCTGTTCAAGTGCCTTGAGGCCGCATTCCAGATTCTCGTGCCCCTTGTCATGGCAAGCGTCGTCGACGAGGGCATAGCAGCGGGCAACACCCAACACATCATGACGAGCGCAGCCGCCCTCATTGCCATGGGCGTCGTGGGCTGGGTCTGCGCAGTCGCTGCCCAGTACTTCTCGGCCAAACTTGGCGCCGGGTTTGGCACGGCACTTCGAGACGACCTCTTCGCCCATGTCATGTCGCTCTCCCGCTCCGACGTCGACGAGCTCGGCATCTCCACGCTCGTCACGCGGCTCACCAACGACACGAACCAGGTCCAGGACGGCGTGAACCTCTTCTTTCGCCTCGTCCTTCGCTGCCCCATCACCATCCTCGGCTCCATAGGTGCCGCATTCCTCGTGAGCGGCACCGAGGGGGCGCTGTTCGTTGTCGTGTCCGCCATCGTATTTCTGCTCGTTTGGCTCGTCATGCGCGTGGCCATCCGGGGCTACCGCGAGGTCCAGCACGGCCTCGATGGCGTCCTGCTCTCCACGGCCGAGCAGCTCGAGGGCGTGCGCGTCCTGCGAGCCTTCGGTCGAGAGGACGAGGAGCGCCGCCTGTTCGACGGCCTGCTCGATGGCCTCTGGCATCGTCAGGTCCACGTGGGTGACGTCTCCGGCCTCATGAACCCGCTCACGTATGCCGCCGTGAACCTGGGGCTCGTCGTTGTGCTCTACGTCGGCGGCATCAGCATCCAGGCGGGGAACCTCACGCAGGGAGCCCTCGTGGCGCTCGTGAACTACATGAGCCAGATACTCGTAGACCTGCTCAAGTTCGCAACCCTCGTGAACACCCTCTCGAAGTCCGAGGCATGCGCACGGCGCGTGAACGAGGTCTTCGAACGCGTCCCGTCCATGACCGACGGAGAGCTGAGCGCAGACGGTCTTTCTGGCTCCATCGAGTTTTGCGACGTCACGTTCAGCTACCCCGGTGCCGCCGCGCCCTCGCTCTCCCACGTGAGCTTCTCGGCCAGACCGGGGCAGGTCGTGGGAGTCATCGGCGGAACCGGCTCGGGCAAGTCCACGCTCGCAAGCCTCCTGATGCGCTTCTACGACGCCACAAGTGGGTCGGTGCTCGTGGGCGGCCGAGACGTCCGCACCCTCACGCTCGAGAGCCTTCATCACCTCGTGAGCATCGTCGACCAGCGCCCGAGGCTCTTCTCGGGCACCATAGAGAGTAACCTGAGGCTCGCCGCGCCGGACGCCTCCCCAGACCAGCTCGAGCACGCCGTTGGAGCCGCCCAGGCGGCCGATGTCGTTGCTGCCAAGGGGGGAGTGGCGGGCGCGGTGGAGCAGCTCGGGAGAAACCTCTCGGGAGGCCAACGCCAACGCCTCTCTATAGCCAGGACCCTCTCGAGGGGGCCCCGCATTCTCGTGCTCGACGACGCAAGCTCAGCTCTCGACCTTGCAACCGATGCTCGGCTCCGCCACGCCCTCGCGTCTGAGTTTCCAGGCGTCACCCAGGTCGTCATCTCGCAGCGCATCTCGGCCATCCGCCACGCAGACCTCATTCTCGTGCTGGACGCCGGCCGCGTCGTGGGCCAGGGAACGCACGAGGAGCTGAGGAGGAGCTGTGACGTCTACGAGGAGATCTGCGCGTCTCAGCTCGAGGGGGAGGAGGTGCGCCATGGCTAGGCAGACCAAGGCATCAGCCGTCCCCAAGGGAACCGTCGCGAGGACGATCAGGCAGCTGGGCACCCACATTCCAGGAATAGTGGGGTCGCTGGCGCTCGCGGCCTTCGTCGTGGTCTCGACGCTACTCGTGCCCGTCCTCTCGGGCAAAGCCGTCGACTGCGTCGCAAGCGCGGGAGGGGCGGATATCGCGGGCCTGCTCGCCAACCTCAGGCTGCTTGCCGTGGCGGTCCTCACCACGGTAGCCTCGCAGTGGCTGCTCACGGCACTCACGAACCGCATAGCCATCTCCATCGTTCGCGAGATGCGCCAGAGGGCCTTTGCAAAGCTCCAGGTCCTGCCCGTCTCCTACGTGGACTCCCATCGCCACGGAGACATCGTGAACCGCGTCGTGACCGACATCGAACAGTTCTCCAACGGCCTCACCATGACGTTCCAGCAGCTGTTCAGCGGCGTGCTGACCATCGTGCTCACGCTTGTCTTCATGTTCAGGCTCAACGCCGGCGTCACGCTCGTCGTCGTCTGCGTGACGCCGTCTCGGTCTTTGCGGCCAAGTTCATAGCGCAGCGCGGCTTCGCCTACTTCCATGACCAGTCCGTGAGACGCGGGGAGCTCACGGGAGCCGTCGAGGAGCTTGTGGGCGGCAAGGACGTCCTCGAGGCCTTCGACGCGCAGGGGCAGGCCTGCGAGAGGTTCCGCGATGTTGACGCGAGGCTCGGGGAGTCGAGCTTCAAGGCCGTGTTCTACTCCTCGCTCGTGAATCCCACCACGCGCTTCGTGAACGCACTCGTTTACGCAGGTGTC
>ERZ833608.2390-NODE-2390-length-10042-cov-3.279664_pt1 | contig 10042 bp, 9 predicted proteins | sample MGYA00519694_ERZ833608 | MGnify/ENA primary metagenome ERZ833608 (study PRJEB31850, sample SAMEA3708742) | human gut metagenome | biome: human gut; feature: human-associated habitat; material: faeces | place: China | collected 2014 ... | reverse complement strand
CTGGTTGTAGTGTCTCGGCAGATCGCGGTAAGAATGTACTTCATGTGCATAAAAATCGCAGAACAGAGTCTCGGAAGTCGGACGTACACACATTCTCTCCTGTAACGGCTCTAAACCGCCCTGTGTCACCCACGCTACTTCCGGTGCGAAACCTTCTACGTGATCTTTCTCTTTTTCCAGAAGACTTTCCGGAATAAACATAGGCAGATATACGTTCTCTACGCCGGTTGCCTTAAAGCGCTTGTCCAGTTCATTGCGGATATTCTCCCAGATCGCATATCCGGCCGGTTTGATAATCATGCAGCCCTTTACACTGGAGTAATCAGAAAGCTCTGCTTTCTTTACGATGTCCGTATACCACTGGGCGAAATCTTCATCCATCGATGTGATGGCTTCTACCATTTTCTTTTCCTTTGCCATGTCGTTTCTCCTTGTTAAAAACATTTTATTGAAATCCGGCTTGCCGGATTTTGGCGCCGAGGCGCGGCTGCCATCGCAGCCATATTCCCCTGCGCCGAGTGTGCATTGTTGTTTTTTATTTCGTAGAAATAAAAAAGCCATCCGATCCCTGCTGATCGCTGCGATCAAAGGGACCGAATGGCTTAACTTCGGCGGTACCACCCTGCTTAACCAGAATTTCATTCCGATTCTGGCTCACTTAACTTCCGTTAACGCCGGAAATACGTTGCATTTTCATGCACAGCTCCAGGACCGGTTCAACTTTCAGGGACACAAAAGCCTCGCACCATACGGCTTTCTCTCTGGACGTGTGTCAAAGTTTACTGATTCCTCTCTTCGCCTGTTTTGTTTCTTATTGTTTGATGTTCTAAAATCAAACGCCGGATTTCTTCCACGGCATCCACAAACTCAGCCGCGCAAATCCTGACAGTATTATGATTTTACGCCAATCGGTCGGGTTTGTCAAGGCTGGAACTCGCCCTTGTACAAGTCTTGACGATGCCTCGCATTTTTTACTCGGTCGTCACTGACTCGGTTGCATCCGAACAAAAAATAATGTTTTTATCCCTATCTTACGAATCCTATTTTAATAAAATGTCCTCCCGGTACATCTCCGCCAGTGACCGCAGAATCTTCGCTGTCATCCCCCAGATGATTCCTTCCTCACGGCGGTAGAAGTAGACATCGTAATGTCCGCGCCGCCAGCGGTAATCGCGTCCGCCCGGAACATCTTCAAACGGGAATGTCTCTTCCGGCACGGTCACAAGTTCTGTTTCATATCGCTCCGGTTCATGTTCCGCGAACCAGCGGAGCGGGACAGAAAAGGTATGATCGACCTCCGCCTCGGAATATGACCAGCGGTAGCCCTGCAGCGCACCTAAAAATGGAGAAATCTCCATCGCCCCGGGTGCTTCCAGCACATCCAACGGCGCGATAACGCGAATCTGGCGGCGACTGATTAAGAGTTCTTCCATCGCCTCACGGATCGCCGCCTGCTTCGGTGTCTCGTCCCGCTCAACGGCACCGCCCGGAAAACAGATTTCTCCCGGCTGAGTTTTTAAGCGTCCCGCGCGCACCTCAAACACCACGTGGTACTCCCCGCCTTTCTGAATCAAAGGTACCAGCACCGCCGCCCGACGGATCTTCTCCTTCTCCAGCCTTCCGGCTCTCCGGCTGCCCCAGACTCGGCTCATCTGCGCCAGCTCGCCGCCCTGTGTCTGTTCCAAGAATGATGCAACACATTGGTTAAATGCGTCCGGGTTCTCTGCTGCAATAAAATGGGTGCCCTCTAAAAGCCGAATCCTTGCGTTTGGCAGAGAACGTGCGATTTGGCGCGTGTGGCATTCGCGGATCATGTCGTCGCTCCCTGCTACCACAAGGACGGGCATTTTCAGGCGGTGGAGAAGTTCAGGGCGGATCCAGGGTTCATACAACATTAAAGATAGAAGCTCTTTTTTGTGTATATTTGCCTTCCGATCATTTTCCTTATTTTCAGGAATTTTTTCTTTCTGACAGCTTCTTCTCTGTTGTTTATTCAGTCCTTCCTGTCCATTCTGTTTTTCGTTTTCTTTTGAAAATTGCTTTTCTGTCCGCATTTTTCCTGCTGCCATCTGCATTTTCCCCCGTATCTGCCCGATGCCGCTTTTCTGCAGCCAGAGCTTCCCCACAACTCCCACATACTCCCGCGCCACATCCGCCAGCACGGACGGCTTCATGCCAAACGGGTTTAAGTTCGCTCCATTTAAAATCAGCCGATCGACATATCCCGGATATTTCAGTGCAAAAATCAGCGCAATATTGCCGCCGTCGCTGAACCCCAGCAAAATGATCCGCCTAAGTCCCCGGCGGTCAAGAAATCCTTTCAAATCATCAGCAAACCGTTCCAAGGTAAATGTCCCACGACCACGCGGAGATCTGCCATGTCCACGAGTGTCCACCGCAATCACGAGATATTTTGATTCAAAAAAGGATATCTGGTTCACAAAATAGGAGCTGTCCTCTCCATTTCCGTGAAGCAGTACCATCGGCTGTCCGGAGCCTGACTCTTTTGTATATAAATTCACGTTTGTTCCTCCATATTAAATGATATGCATATTTATTTCAGCTTAACATCCAGCTATCTTCCAGCAACTCTTTCTCTGCTGTTTTTCCAGAACTTTTATGCGTTTTTAATTCCTTATCTATTATATATGATCCTTTTGTCTCGCGGCAATTCTAAAAAATCCTTTCATCTCCTTAAATTTCCACATTCAAAAGCAATTTCAGATCGTCCATCCACCAATACTCCACTTTTTTCCTCTTTTCTCCTCTAAAAGCGCCTACTTAATGAGCATCCGCTCCTTCGTCCGCTTCCCCATACTCCTCCACAAAATCCTTAATAATCAACAGCCCAATCGGACCCAGCAGAAATCCAAACAGACTAAACAGCTGCAAGCCCACATAGATCGCCGCCAGCGTTTCAAGCGGCGACAGCCCCATTTTCTTCCCCATCAGGTGCGCCTCCGTGAACTCACGCAAAAAATAACAGAGCAGATACAGCCCGAAGAGAATCAGCGCGTGTCCCCACTCCCGCTTAAACAGGAGAAAAAGACTCCACGGCACCAGCGCCGTCCCTGCGCCGAAGATCGGCAGGGCATCCAGAACCCCGATTCCGATTCCACCCAGAATATAATATGGATTTCCAATCAGCAAAAGCCCCGCCATCGAAAATGCCGAAGTCATCAGGAAAATGACCGACTGGGTTTTCAGCCATGCGCTTCCTGTCACCGCAAGGCGCCTGCCGAGCAGGAAAAATTCGCGGTGAAACATCGAATCAAACCGCCTCCGGCGCAGTTCGTCCATCTCCTGTAAACTCAAAATCGAGGCAATGAAAAATAAAACAACCACAATAACCGCGCGCACAATCCCCGCCGCAGCAGGAACTGATTTCTGAAGGAGCTGCGGTAGCAGGATCTCCTTGACCTGTCCACCGCCCTGCAAGCCTGTTCCGCGAAAGAGCTGCCCGATTTTACCGGCAGGCAGATGAAGGACTCGCTCGATCGACTGTTCAAATTGCTGTCCGAGCAGTGACAATTCCTCCATCCGTCCTGGAAGCTCTTCTAAAAAGTGTTCCAGCTCCTCCGTGAAACGCCGTCCCCCTGCTGCCAGCAGACCGACCAGAAAAATGCTCAGCAAAATCAGCTCCACGCCCCCGATCATACCGATGGGAACGCCGATCATGCGCCCGCGGAAGGAGATTCGCAGCCGTTTTTCGAGAAATGCTGCCGATGGCTGGAGAAGCAGCGCCATCAGATACGCTGCCAGAAATGGGAATATAAGCGGCAGCAGGTAACGGAAACTCAAATACACGCCCGCCGTGCCTGCTGCTGTGAGAAATGCTTTTTTCTGTTTTCTGCTGAGTGCCATCTGTCTGCTCCACCTTCCCGATTTTTTCTTTATGCCATACACCGTTATGGTTCTATGATTTCTACAGCCATCCATTCAAACAAACGTCTTTTCCTTAAACCTACACGCCCTTTTTTCCGGATGTATGACAACGAAAAACCACAGGAAACCGGTGTCAGCTCCCGCTTCTCCCGGCTCCTGCGGTCTCTTTTGTAAGCCCTCTTTAGTCGCTCCGGGGCTTACCCATGGACTTTGCCCATTTATGATTCGTACTTCCTTTGTACACACTCTAGTATGGGCAGGCTGGATAAAAATATACACATCTTACCTTCTATTCACCCTTGATCTTTTATTTTCTTGACTTATAGAAAAGTTCGCTCACAGAACAAATTGCGGTTTGGTGGAAAACTCCATTCTTTTTCCCGTCACCGGGTGAAGGAACGATAAACGGACCGCGCACAGCGCCAGCGGTTCCCGACGGGCACGTCCCACGGAAGCAGCCGCTGGTGCGCCATACTTGGTATCTCCCATGAGCGGTGTCCCATGCGCGGCAAACTGTACGCGTATCTGATGGTGGCGTCCTGTGTGAAGATGGATTTCCACCAGTGAACGCACGGTACCGTCTTCCTGTTCTTTTTTTTCTAATATCTGATATTCCAGCTCTGCCCGTTTCGCACCGGCGACCGACTTATCCACAATCCGGCTGGTATTCGTTTTCCCGTCTTTCAACAGATAATCCACGTACTTACCCACATTATCCACAGGTTTTCCACATACGAGCGCCTGATAGATTTTCTCCAGTTTTCCCTCCTGTACCTGACGGCTTAAGTGCGCTGCCGCTTTCAGGTTCTTGGCATATACCATCACACCGCGCACCGGCTTGTCCAGTCGGTGGATAACTCCAACATACGGATCCACCGGGGCTGTGGACGCTTTTGGGGATAATCCTGTGGATAACTTTTTCGTCTCCTGCACCTTCCGGTGGAGATAATTTTTTATCTCGCTGACCATATCCGGCTCCAGGCGTCTCGATGTCTGCGACTCAACTCCGGCTGGTTTGACCACAACTAAAATATCTTTATCTTCGTATAATATATCTAACATAACCGATTTCCTCTCTACTTCATCCATGAATTCCCGAGCATTTTAACTTCTCAAATCATCTATGAGCCTTTTTTCTTTCTCTTCTAACTTTAAAATTTTCATATGCAAACCATTGCATATATTTATTGCCAACTCACATGAAACGTGAAAACCTTTCGTTACTATTCATACATTATATTATAACATATCCCATTCCCCTCTTGCATATTTTTCAGAAAAGTTGTATAGTATATAAAAACATCATATGTAGTTTTAAATACTACATATCATATTCACAATTACTTTATTGAGATTACGACAAAGGAGGTTATCCTATGATTTCTAGTCAAAAACATACATCTGACACAACGGAACTCGTTGAAACAAAGCATCATAAATTCCACGTAAAGGATCCCGGAAGCGCGCTGACGCATTTTATCGCGATGATCGGCGCGCTGATCGCGGCAGTTCCGCTGCTTCACAAAGCGGCTGGAGAAGCAGATTCGCGCCATCTTGCGGCGTTGGCTGTGTTTATCGTCAGCATGATTCTGCTCTATGCCGCCAGCACGACCTACCACACCTTTAATATTTCCGAGCACGTTAATAAAATCCTGCGTAAGATCGACCACATGATGATTTTCATCCTGATTGCCGGAACTTACACACCGGTTTGCCTGATCGTCCTTGGAAATAACGCCGGTTACCGGCTTCTGACGCTCGTCTGGGGTATCGCGATTGCCGGGATTCTCGTCAACGCGCTCTGGATCAACTGCCCGAAGTGGTTCTCCTCGCTAGTTTACATCGCAATGGGCTGGATCTGCGTGCTGGCGTTCCGTCAGATCGTACTGGCACTTCCGAAAAGCGCATTTCTCTGGCTGCTGACCGGCGGACTCATCTATACGGCTGGAGGCATTATCTACGCATTAAAACTGCCGATTTTCAATGCAACGCATAAAAATTTCGGTTCGCATGAGATTTTCCATCTGTTTGTCATGGGAGGAAGCCTGTGCCATTATGTGATGATGTACGCATTTGTAGCATAAGGGTGAAATACCCATTTCGTCTGACAGGCATTATGCCTCATACGTACACGAAATGCATACATTCAATTTTTTATGTCACATTCATTCTCCTTTCAAAAAAGGAACCGTCCTGATGCAGCTGATAGACTGACCCAGGCGGTTCCTTTTCAATTCATTAAAAGCGTTTAAAAATTTTCTACGAAACTATTTTCTATGTTTTTACGTGCTTTCTCATGCTGCTCCTTTATCAAAGTCTCTTTTGATTTCCTTGTAATAAAGCACGATTCCCGTGACACCGACCAGCACTTCCGAGATCGGAAATGCAAACCAGGTAAAGCGCAGGTCAATCAGCGACAGCAGCCAGAAAATCGGAATCAGGCAGCAGATCTGGCGCATCACGGACAAAAAGAGGCTGATCTTTCCATTTCCGATCGCCTGGAAGAAGACCGGGGTCATCAGTGAAAATACCGCCGGAATAAAACTTGCCCCGATGATAGGGAATGCATTTTTTCCGATCGCGATGACCTCACTGCTCTTTGAAAAAACCTGGAGCAGCTGCACCGGAAAGAAAACGAAGCAGATCACACCGACCAGCATAAACACACAGGAAAATCCATAGCTGTCCCGCATAATTTCCCGGCATCTCGCATAGCTCTTGGTTGCATAGTTAAAGCTGAGCACCGGAACGATACACGTCTGCAAGCCCATCAGCGGGATAAAGAAAAACGTCTGCATTTTATAATAAAGCCCCAGCACCGTCACTGCCGAATCTGAAAATCCGGCAAGGATCGCATTTAAGATCACGATATAAACTGTAAATAATGCCTGCATAATAATCGACGCGTAGCCAAACCAGTAGATCTGCTTGATATAGAGCGGCATTTTTGTGCGCTCTGGCAATCTGCCAACCCCGCCAAACGATGTGATGACCGCAGCCGCCACCTGTCCGCAGACAGTCGCATAGGCAGCACCCGCGACTCCCAGCTCCGGCACCGGACCGAGTCCGAAAATCAGGATCGGGTCAAGCACGATATTCGTCAGCGCCCCCACGGTCTGGGCGACCATCGGACGGTGCATATTGCCCCGCGACTGATGGACCTTCGTCCAGTTTCCTTCCAGAAATGCCCCGATGCTGCCGATACAGACGATCTGTCCGTAGATAACAGCACTCTCGATCGCTTCCGGGGTATTCGCACTTGTCAGGACATACGGACGCATACAGAAGATCGAGAAAATGGCAAATATAAACCAGGTTCCAAGCGCCAGAAGCGTGCCTGTTCCCGCTGTTTCTTCCGCCTGTCCCGGCATTTTCTGTGCATACAGGCGCGCCATGTAGGTATTCACGCCCACACCGGTTCCCACCGCCAGCGCAATGATGATGAGCTGCAACGGATAAATGACCGAAAGCGCCGTCAGCGCCGATTCGGAATATTTTCCCACAAAAAAACTGTCCACAATGTTATACATCGCCTGAATCAGCTGCGCCAGCATAACCGGAGGTGCGATTTGCAGCAATATCTTCGGAATTTTCTCCGTCCGGAAAAATTCTGTATCCGTTCCCGCCTTACTCTTCATCGTCCGTCTCCTCCAGTGCCTCTTCCAGAATCTGGTCATACTCCATAAACAGTTCCGTCATTCTGCGGATCTTGTCCTCTCCCAGACGTTTCGCCGCCCGCTCTTCCATCCGGCTTAACGAATATAATAATTTTTCCGAATACCGTTCGCCCTCCGGCGTCAAAACAAGCGCCTTTTCCTTCCTGATGCTCTTTTCCGGATCCGTTACAAGAATCCCGTCCTTTTTCATCTCTGAAATCACATGGTTCACCGTCTGCCGCGGAAGCAGATACGAATCACAGATCTGCTTTTGCGTACAGAATCCGAATTCGCGGATGGTGTAAAGCACCAGCATCCGGTTATAGCTCACATTGTTATTCTTTGCCCACATCGAGTATACACCACGGCAGCGGATGATCGCCTGGTTGACCTGATCGTAAAGTTTTTGTATTTTATATTCCATAACCTTCCCCATTCAATCCCATTTGGGACTGAAAGAAGTATACGACAGGATTTTGAAATTGTCAATCTTTATATATTCTTCATTCTTGATATGCAGAGATGACGTAACTGTTCACAGGTAGGCATTTTCTGAACTGAAAATTCCGTATGACACAGTTCTGATTCTCATAAAAAAAGACTATATTGTAAAACGAAAAAACACCGCCGGAAAAGCTATATAGAATAAGCCTTCCTGCGGTGTTTTTCCAAATATCACTGTCAAAGACGGGATTATATTTAATATTACCCAAAAGTACAAGGTCCGTCTGATTTTTCTGTTATATAAACTGGAAGTTGTTTATTATTTTACAAAGGTTGCATCATCTCAAGAATGATTCCATCCGGGTCTCTGAAATAAAACGCTCTGCTTTCCCCAAACCCATCTGCCCTGAAATCGAAATACTGCGGTTCAGACAAGCACTCCACATGATTTTCAATAAGGGTTTTGTAGACAGAATCAATGTCATCCGTGTAAAAGCATACTTCTGAGATAGATGTCGTAAACAAATCTGATTGTTCCTTATGGATTTTGCTGTCTACAAACTGAATCAATTCAATCGGTGGTGCTTCAAGAGCCTTCGAACCATTCAAATATGCAACCCTTGCTTTACAATTTTCCTTGCGAAACATTTTATCTGTCTCTTCGCCCTCCATAAAGATTTCGCCCTGAAATTCAAGCCCAAGAATGTCTCTGTAGAAAGCAATGGAGCGATCTATATCAGAAACGGTTAATCCTACGTGATAAATTCTTCCAACCATATTTTTTCCTCTCCAATAATTTCTATATTTCATCAAACCGGAAGTTGTCTAAACCTCTGCAACAACCCTACAAGGCAATCCGGTCATGTCAGCATAGTTCATAGGATAGGTATTGATAAGGCAAGTCCCTCCTGATTCAATAACTTTTTGCAGATTACACAGGTTTTCAATGATAAAAACGCCTTGATCCGCACAATACTGATCCTTTGGTGTATGTTCTTTTCCACGTCGTACACCTGCACAATCTACTCCAATGATAGATACTCCTTTGTCAAGCAGAGCATCTATCAATTTGTCTGAAAGCTGTGGGTGCCCTGTAAAATATTCTTTTCCACCATAGCTTTCTTTTTCAATAAATCCGGTATAAAATGCCACGAACATATTCTGTTCTACTTTACTAATATCGATATCATCAATATCTATATCCCTGTCACCAACATCAGAAACATCAAAGACTATCGCCCTTCTCTTTGTATATTCTAAAGGGAACTCTTTGTTCATAACATCAAAATGTGTTCCAAGATGACCTACCAGTGCTTTCTTTTCATTTCCCTGTGCATCCGTTACCATTTTGGGTGTGATTTTTAAAGTAATATCAATTAACATTCGTTATGTCCTCCTATTTCTGCTATTTTATCTTCCAGATAATTATTAAAATCCATCATAAACTGCTGTATTTCATCCAGTTCTTTTTTGCTGTACTTTTGTAAAAATGCGTTATCACGTTCCAGCCACAGATTATGCCTTTTCTCATGTTCTTCGTATAGCTGCTGTCCTTTATCAGTCAGTTTAAAGAAAATCTTCTGATTATTTCCTTCTGCCATATAAGACTCAATCATTCCATTCTGCATAAGTCTTCTTGTGATCTTGCTGATTGCTCCTCTGGTCATATGCATAGCCTGTGAAATTCCTGTGACATTTGGAAACTCCATATCTCCTATTGCAGCAATCGTATGTATTTCTGAATAATTATAGCCATGAAGCTCTTCTGATTCCGTCAGTTTCGATAGGACTTCCTGCTTTTCCATGTACTTTGCAAACAAACCTAATAATTCTGAATTCATTTTATTCTCCCTTCTTGTTTCTCTGGAAACAGATGTATTATACCGCTCACTTGTTTCCATGTCAACAAGTCAATAAGAATATATAGGCAAAAAGCTGCTGCCAACTTATAAAACGGCAACAGCTTTAAAAATTCCAATTTTTCCACTTAATAACTAAAGCGCCGTTCCTTTCTTCGGCACAAAGAAACGACTCATATCGGTATGTTCCAGCATAAG
>ERZ833608.2384-NODE-2384-length-10083-cov-4.140008_pt1 | contig 10083 bp, 8 predicted proteins | sample MGYA00519694_ERZ833608 | MGnify/ENA primary metagenome ERZ833608 (study PRJEB31850, sample SAMEA3708742) | human gut metagenome | biome: human gut; feature: human-associated habitat; material: faeces | place: China | collected 2014 ... | reverse complement strand
ACGAGAGAAAGGCAAAAATCCTCTATGATTACCTGGACGAGAGCAAGCTTTTCCACGGAACTGTCCGCAAAGAGGACCGTTCCATCATGAACGTGCCGTTCGTTACAGGTGATAAAGATCTGGATGCCCTGTTCGTAAAAGAGGCGGAGGCAGCCGGATTCGTGAACTTAAAAGGACACCGTACCGTCGGCGGTATGAGAGCCAGCATCTACAACGCAATGCCGGAGGATGGCGTTGTGAAGCTTGTAGAATTTATGAAGAAATTTGAGGCGGAACACGCGGACGCGTAAGACTGCCGGATGAAAATATCAGAGGAAAAATCATGAGAAATATTTGTTGTTTAAATCAGATCTCCCACTATGGCACAGATCGCCTCACAGGAGACTATAAACTTGTAGATGATATTAAGGACGCGGAAGGAATCCTGGTACGCAGCGCGTCTCTTCACGAGACAGAATTCCCGGCTGGACTCGAGGCCATCGCCAGAGCAGGAGCCGGAGTCAACAATATCCCGCTCGACGAGTGTGCGAAGAAAGGCATCGTCGTATTCAATACACCGGGTGCAAATGCAAACGGTGTCAAAGAGCTCGTGTTTGCAGGTATGCTTTACGCATCCCGTGATATCGTAGGCGGTATCGAATGGTGTTTAGAGAACCAGAACGATGAAAATATCGCAAAGACTGCAGAGAAGCAGAAAAAGAACTTTGCAGGAACCGAAATTTCCGGAAAGAAATTAGGTGTCATCGGTCTTGGTGCGATCGGTGTGTTAGTTGCCAATGCAGCAATCCATATGGGAATGGAAGTATACGGTTATGATCCGTATATCTCCGTTGCAGCTGCATGGAACTTATCAAGAAGTGTTAAGCACATCAGCAACGTAGAAGATATCTACCGTGAATGCGATTATATCACGATCCATGTACCGCTTTTAGATTCCACAAAGAAAATGATCAACGCAGATGCGATCGCCATGATGAAACCGACTGCCATCGTATTAAACTTTGCAAGAGATCTGCTTGTAGATGAAGAGGCAATGGTAGATGCACTCGCAGCAGGTAAAGTACACAAATATGTATCTGATTTCCCAAATACAACAACCGTTGGCGCGAAGGGCTGCATTGTGACACCACACCTTGGAGCTTCCACAGCAGAGTCAGAAGATAACTGTGCGATTATGGCAGTGCGTGAGATCCGTGATTACTTAGAAAATGGTAATATTGTCCATTCTGTAAATTTTCCGGACTGCAGCATGGGGGCATGCACAACTGCAGGACGTATCGGAATCTTACACCGCAATGTCAAAGGTATGTTAAGTTTATATACAACGATCCTTGGTGATGCAGGAATCAATATTGACGGAATGGCAAACAAATCAAAAGGCGATTATGCATATGCGCTTTTGGATTTAGACACTTCTGTTCCGGAGAATGTACTTGAAAAATTAAAGAATACAGAGGGTGTCTTAAAAGTTCGCAAGATCTGCTAGAAATCTGACGGTGATTTGTGACAATAGAGTGTTTAAGAAAGGTACATTCTATTGTTTCCTAGATCGGCATAGGAAAGAACTTTAAGGGAAATGGTAACTTAATTCAGAAGAATAAGATGAGGTGCAGCAAAAATGGCAGATATCAGACCGTTTATGAGCATCAGACCAGAAAAAGGGAAGGCAGCTAAAATCGCTGCCCTCCCTTATGATGTTTATAACAGAAAAGAAGCAACTGTGGAAGTGGAGAAAAATCCGGAATCTTTTTTAAAGATTGATCGTGCGGAGACAGGCTATCCGCTTTCTGTGGATATGTATGATGAAAAGGTGTATCAGAGAGCACATGATCTGTTGTGGGGGATGGTAGAGGATGGTTCTTTTATCCGCGATCAGAAAAAATGTTACTATATTTATGAACTTACGATGAATGGACGCACACAGACAGGGATTACGGCGTGTGCATCGATCGATGATTATTTAAATGGCGTCATCAAAAAGCATGAGAACACCAGAGCAGAAAAGGAAGCAGACCGTATTCATCATGTGGATGCCTGTAATGCGCAGACCGGACCTATCTTTTTAACATACCGCTCGAATCCGGTGATCAATGAGATCGTGGAGAAAGTCAAAGCAGGAGAGGCAGAGTATGACTTTACATCGGAGGATGGAATCAGACACCGTGTGTTTGAGATCAGTGACGATGATAAAATTGCAGCAATCTCACAGGCATTTGAAAACATGGCAGATATCTATATCGCAGATGGTCATCACCGTGCGGCTTCCGCAGTAAAAGTCGGTTTGAAACGAAGAGAAGAACATCCGGACTATGATGGAACGGAAGAATTTAATTATTTCCTGTCCGTGTTATTCCCGGATGACCAGCTTATGATCATGGATTATAACCGTGTGGTCAAGGATTTAAACGGATACTCTTTCCAGAGTTTTTACAAGGAAATGAAAAAACGCTTTGACGTGACGGAGATCACAGATCAGGAAGAAAAGAGACCGCAGGAAAAAGGCAGCTTTACCATGTACATGGAAGGACACTGGTTCTTGTGTAAGATCAGAGAGGAAGACCTTGCGGCAGTGGCGGATGATCCGGTCAAAAGTCTGGATGTCTCACTGTTACATGACCTTTTACTCCATCCGGTACTAGGCATCGGAGATCCGAAAACAGACGGCAGGATCGACTTTGTCGGCGGAATCCGCGGCATGGACGAACTGGTCAGACGCTGTGAGGAAGACTGTTCCGTGGCATTTGCCATGTACCCGACCTCGATCACAGAGCTCTTCTCCGTCGCAGATGCCGGAAAACTCATGCCTCCAAAATCTACCTGGTTTGAGCCGAAGCTCCGCAGCGGTCTGTTCATTCATTCCTTAGAATAAGGAAATTCCTTAGAGCAGGACAAAATGAGAAATGGAATTTTGAAAACTTATAAAGAACTGAGGAAGTTGTGAATCTGTGTCAGGTTCACAACATTCATAGCCTAAAGATGAGTTTTTTTAAAATTCAAATTCGAATAAAAACGAAGGGAGCCATATATGCTGGCAGAAAATGTAGAAGGAATCGCTAATGCAACCGAGACCGTCGAAATGTTAAACCAGGCGCAGGAAAACTTACAGGAGGTTGCGAAGAACCCGGGAATCGTAGGCACATGGCTGCAGGGTCTGATCCCGGATCTTTTGAATTTTGCATTTCAGGTTGTAGTTGCGATTATCATTTATATTGTCGGAAGCAAGATCATTGGTCTGATCTTAAAAATGTTCCGAAAATCCATGGAACGCAGAGATGTCGATACCGGTGTCAGACAGTTTGTACTGCCATTGATCAAATACGCACTATATCTGGTACTGATCTTTATTATCATGGGACTGTTTGGAATTGCAACCACCTCGGCAGTGGCAGTGCTTGGTTCTGCTGGTGTGGCAGTCGGTCTGGCATTACAGGGCAGCCTTTCAAATTTTGCGGGTGGTGTGCTGATCTTACTGTTAAAACCTTTCCGTGTCGGAGATTACATTATAGAACATTCCGGCGGGAAAGAGGGTACGGTAACAGAGATCTCCATTTTCTATACGAAACTGCTCACCATTGACAACAAAGTGGTCATGGTACCAAACGGTACACTCTCTAACAGCAGCATCACGAATGTTTCCACCATGGAGAAACGCCGTGTGGATCTGGTAGTAGGCATTGCATATGAAGCAGATATCAGGACTGCAAAAGAAGTGTTGTATTCTGTTGCAGAAGCGGAGGAGGCAAGACTGCCGGAAGAAGAGATTCTTGTATTTGTGGATGAACTCGGAGATTCTTCCGTAAACATGGGTGTGCGTATCTGGGTAAAAACAGAGGACTACTGGTCTGCAAGGTGGCGCCTGACCGAAAATATCAAGTATGCGTTTGACAGTCACAATATTTCCATCCCATATCCTCAGATGGATGTGCAGATCAAACAGTAAATGACATTGATACCTCAAAAGTGACCAATATGAGTGGTATGTTTACAGGCTGCGGAACCAGTAAAGTTACCGTGAAACAGTCATAACGCTCTTATGTGCAAAATTAACAAAGATTTCTAAAAATCGTTGACAAAATAAGTGAGATATGCTAATTTTGATTTGTTAGGCAAAACAGATGACAAAGAGGATTCTGTTGAATGGTTATTTTATGTATTTAGGAGGTTTTTAAAGAGTTATGCAGCAGGGAACTGTAAAATGGTTTAATGCCAAAAAAGGTTATGGATTTATTTCGGACGAGCAGGGAAATGACGTATTCGTACATTTTTCCGCATTGAACATGGATGGATTTAAAGAGTTAAAAGACGGTGAACGTGTTGAGTTCGAGGTTACCGAAGGAGAAAAAGGTCCTCAGGCTGCCAATGTAAGCCGTATCGCATAACAGCAGATGATTCCATAAGTACCAAAAAGGGAGTGTAAATATTACATTCCCTTTTTAAGTTGTATAAAATGTGATATAATAAGACTGCCGAGCGAAGCGAGTGTAGATCACGATCATGTGCTGCTTTTGCGCATGATATAATGAGCGCAAGTGAGTCAACATGCTTGCTTGATTGACGAACGGCGAATTGGATTATGTGCTGTTTTTTGCACATAATATACTAGACATAAGATCATATTTTGGAGGATGATGATGAAACTGACTGATTTGGAAGCATACGAGATTTTAGAACAGTGCCCTTTGCGTGATTTGAAATCCGAAGGGTTTATTTTACGCCATAAAAAAAGCGGTGCAAGAGTTGCGGTAATTTCAAATGATGATGATAACAAGGTATTTTATATCGGGTTCCGTACGCCGGCAGAGGATTCTACAGGTGTACCACATATCATAGAACACACAGTATTGTGCGGTTCGGATAAATACCCGGTCAAGGATCCGTTTGTGGAACTGGTCAAGGGATCCTTAAATACATTTTTAAATGCAATCACTTATCCGGAGAAAACGATTTATCCGGTGGCAAGCTGCAACGATACGGATTTTCAGAATCTGATGAGTGTTTATATGGATGCGGTATTCCATCCGAATATTTATAAACATCAGGAGATTTTTAAACAGGAAGGCTGGCATTATGAGCTTGAGAGCGAAGATGCGCCGATTACGATCAACGGTGTTGTATATAATGAAATGAAAGGTGCTTTTTCGTCTGCAGATGATGTGCTGCAGCGGGAAATTTTAAATTCCCTGTTTCCGGATAACACTTACAGTAACGAGTCCGGCGGAGATCCGGAACGTATCCCGGATCTGACCTATGAGGATTACCTTGATTTTCACCGCAGATATTACCATCCGTGCAATTCCTATATTTACCTGTATGGAAATATGGATGTGGCAGAAAAACTCCGCTGGATGGATGAGGAATATTTAAGCCATTATGAGGAAATTGAACTTGACTCTACAGTAAAGGCACAGAAGCCATTTGAAAAACCAGTGGAGATCACGAAGAAATACCCAATCTCTTCCGCAGAACCGGAGGAAGATAATACCTATCTTTCTTATAATCTGGTTGTGGGGGACATTTTAGATAGAAAACTTTATCTGGCATTTGATGTGCTTGACTATGCATTGCTCGGTACACCGGGGGCTCCGTTAAAACAGGCACTGATCGACGCGGGCATCGGAAAAGATATCGTTGGCGGTTATGACAGCAGTACCATGCAGCCGGTATTTTCCATCATTGCAAAAAATGCGAACAGTGCAGATAAAGAGAAGTTTCTTGCGACGATACAGGACGTGTTAAACCGTCAGGTAAAAGACGGCGTGGATAAGAAAGCACTGTTTGCCGGGATCAGTGCGTCAGAGTTCCGCTATCGCGAAGCGGATTTCGGACAATTCCCGAAGGGACTTTTATACGGCATCCAGTGTTTGGACAGCTGGCTTTACGATGACATGCAGCCATTTATGCATGTGGAGGCATTAGATACTTACCGTTTCCTGCGGGAGCAGGTTGAGACCGGATATTTTGAAACATTGATTGAAAAATATCTGCTTCACAATCCGCATGCGTCGGTGGTTGTGATTGAGCCGGAGAGAGGTCTTAATGCAAAAAGAGAAGAGACACTGGCAGAGAAACTTGCTGCATATAAAGACAGCCTGAGTAAAGAGGAGATCAAGCAGCTTATCGCAGACACGAAACATTTAAAACAGTATCAGGAAGAGCCTTCACCAAAGGAAGATTTGGCAAAAATTCCGATGTTAAAACGTGAGGATATGAAACGTGAGGCGGCACCGCTTTACAATACGATGAAAAAATGCGGTGACACGACGGTCGTACACCATGAAATGTTTTCAAATGGTATTGATTATCTGCGCATCCTCTTTGATATCCGTGATATGGAGATCAAAGATCTGCCGTATGTTGGAATTTTAAAATATATCCTTGGCTATATGGATACAGAGCGGTACGGATTTTCAGAACTGGCAAATGAGATCAACATCCACACCGGTGGAATATCCGCAAGCTGTGGTGTTTATCCGCATGTGAAGAAGCCGGAGGATATGCAGTTTATGTTTGAACTGCGTGTAAAAACGCTTGCATCGGAGCTGCCCCAGGCGATGGATCTTTTGCGTGAGATCATAATGACGACAAAGATTTCTGATGAAAAGCGCCTGAGTGAGATCATTGCGCAGCTTCGTTCAAGGGTGGAGGCGGCATTTGACGGTTCCGGACATTCGGTGGCATCCATGCGTGCGCTGTCTTATTTCTCAAGAGCGGCATATTATCAGGAGGCAACCGCAGGCATTTCCTTCTATGAACTGGTCGCTGATTTAGATGAACATTTTAATGAGAAAAAAGATGCACTGATCGCACAGCTTGAGAAAATGGTACAGACGATATTTGTACCGGAGCGCATGATCGTCAGTGTTGTCTGCGAAGAGGCAGATTATCAGGCGGTAGAAGCACAGATCGCTTTCCTGTTAAAAAATCTGTATCCGTCGAAGGAAATCGTGAAAGAGCGGAGTCTGCCAGAGCTTCATTTAGAAAAGAAAAATGAGGGATTTATGGATGCCTCCCAGGTGCAGTATGTGGCGAGAGCTGGTAACTATGTGCGCCACGGATTTTCGTATCACGGTGCATTGCGCATTTTAAAAGTCATTATGGGATATGATTATCTCTGGATCAATGTCCGTGTCAAGGGCGGAGCCTATGGATGTATGAACAGCTATATGCGGAATGGAGATACTTATTTTGTTTCCTACCGTGATCCGAACTTAAAGAAAACGGATGAGATCTATGACGGTATCCCGCAGTATCTTGCCGATTTTAAGGCGGACGAGCGTGAGATGACAAAATACATCATTGGTACGATCAGTGATATGGATACGCCGATGAATCCGAGTGCGAAGGGAGCACGTTCCATGACCGCATATTTACAGGGACTGGATTTTGCGGATATCCAGAAAGAGCGCGATCAGGTGATCGGTGCAACAGATGAGGATATCCGTGGCTTAAAGGATCTGATCGCATCCGTGCTGGAAGAAAAAAATCTCTGTGTCATCGGAAACGAAGATAACTTAAAGAGTCAGAGCGACATGTTTATGCAGCTGAAAAATTTATATGAATAATTTGGGAATGGAGTACGAATGAAAGAAAATTTTAAATCGGGATTTGTCACAATTATCGGCAGACCAAACGTTGGAAAATCAACTTTAATGAATCATCTGATTGGTCAGAAGATCGCAATCACATCCAATAAACCGCAGACCACCAGAAACCGTATCCAGACTGTCTATACGGATATGGAACGCGGACAGATCGTATTTTTGGACACGCCGGGAATCCATAAGGCAAAAAACAAGCTGGGTGAATATATGGTCAACACTGCAGAACACACTTTAAATGAAGTGGATGTGATCCTCTGGTTAGTAGAGCCGTCGAACTTTATCGGAGCAGGGGAACAGCATATCATCGAGCAGTTAAAAAAGACAAAAACACCTGTGATTCTTGTCATCAATAAGGTGGATACGGTCAGCCGTGACAAGATACTGGAATTTATCGATACTTACCGCAAAGTATATGATTTTGCCGAGATCGTTCCGGCGTCCGCCCTGCGCGCACAGAATCTCGATACCGTACTTGACATGATCTTTAAATATCTGCCGTACGGACCGCAGTTTTATGATGAGGACACAATCACAGACCAGCCGGAGCGCGCGATCGTTGCGGAGATCATCCGTGAAAAGGCACTTCATGCATTGGATGATGAGATCCCGCACGGAATCGCTGTCTGCATTGACCGCATGAAACAGCGGAAAGGACAGAACATCATGGACATTGAGGCGACAATCGTCTGCGAGAGGGATTCCCATAAGGGCATCGTGATTGGAAAAGGCGGGGCAATGTTAAAAAAGATCGGTTCAAACGCACGTTATGAGATCGAACGACTGTTAGAGGAACAGGTCAATTTAAAACTTTGGGTAAAAGTTAAAAAAGACTGGCGTGACAGCGATTCCATGATGAAGAATTTTGGTTATAACAAGGATGAGATCTAAACTTACCATTTTTTTGCTGGTATAAGCGAAGCTGTCTGCGGAAATCCTAACATTATCAAGTGATGGATGATGGGAGGATGAGACCATGGATGAAGCCTGGAACAATTTTATGATAACAGGAAGAGTAACTGATTATTTAAAATACAAAGAGTCGCACGAAGGCAGCTTTGATACCACAGGGAGAGGATGGGAGAACAGACCGGATGGGACAGAATATCGTAGTGACCGGGATGGTCTTAAAGGTAATGCCGATTGGCGATTATGACAGAAGAATCACGCTGCTGACAAAGGAACGGGGCAAGATCACCGCATTTGCAAAGGGTGCAAGAAGACCAAACAGTGCACTTGTTGCTGCGGCAACCCCGTTTTCCTTTGGAGAATTTGAAATGTTTGAGGGAAGAAGTTCCTACACCGTAGTCAGGGCGTCCATTCAGAACTATTTCAGGGAAGTTCAGGAAGAACTTGAAGCTACATATTATGGGTGTTATTTTCTGGAATTTGCCGATTATTACTGTCAGGAAAACAATGATGAACGGGAAATGTTAAAGCTGCTTTATCAGTCACTCAGGGCATTGACGAGCGCTGCCTATGATAAGAGGCTGGTCCGCTTTATTTTTGAACTGAAGGCGATGGCTGTCAACGGCGAGGCGCCAAACGTTTTTTCCTGTGTCAGATGTGGGGAAAAAGAAAATTTGCGCTGGTTTATGACAAGGCGTGGCGGATGTATCTGTGAAACGTGTGAAAAAAAGGATCCATCACCGGAGGAATCCGGCAGGTTTTTACTGGAAGAGTCGACGCTTTACACAATGCAGTACATCATTTCGGCAAGGGTGGAAAAACTGTATACTTTTTCCGTCAGTGACAGTGTGTTAAGACAGCTGCTGGCGATCATGAAAAGTTACCGTGCAGTTTATCTGGATCATTCGTTTCAGACGCTGAAAATGTTGGATGGACTATTTACTGGTTGAAATCGGGAATGGGAAATAGTATAATGTAAAACATTGGATATGTAAGACGAATGGAGAATTATAAAAATGAGAAAAGCATGTATGGCAGGTATCAGCGTACTGATTGGCATTTCGATGCTGGCTGGATGTGGAAAATCTCTGGATGCGGATACGGATACGGTGTATGTACAGAAAAACGGAACCGTGCTTTCGGTGGATGTTGAAACGTTAGACAAAGATTATTATGATGAGACGGAGTTAAAGGATTATGTGACGGATGCCGTTTCCACATATACCGGGGAGCATGGAAAGAGTGCGGTCAAACTGGAAAATCTGTCTGTGAAGGACGGTACGGCAACACTTAAGATGAAGTATAAGACGCCGGAAGATTACACAGGATTTAATGGCATTGAACTCTATGAGGGAAAAGTTGTTAAGGCACTCGCAGCAGGATATGATTTCAAGACAGATTTTGTCAGTGTGGAAGATGGAAAGGTGACAGGAACCGCCACAAAGGAGGAAATTTACTCCGGAGAAGATTTAAAAGTAGTCATCATCAAGGCAAACAGAGATGTGAAAGTAGACGGTACAATCTGCTATGTTTCAAGTGAGAATGTAAAACTGACCGGAACAGACAGTGTGTCCAT
>ERZ833608.2381-NODE-2381-length-10102-cov-3.417936_pt1 | contig 10102 bp, 11 predicted proteins | sample MGYA00519694_ERZ833608 | MGnify/ENA primary metagenome ERZ833608 (study PRJEB31850, sample SAMEA3708742) | human gut metagenome | biome: human gut; feature: human-associated habitat; material: faeces | place: China | collected 2014 ... | reverse complement strand
AGTCAGTTCCATAATATAAACTCCCATCTGCATATTTTGCCAAATGCTTTATCAGAATTTCACCGTTACTCCTTACAGTGCAGCGTTGAAACCCCTTACATTTTTTCTTTACATTTGTACTATATCACATATACACAGCCCCGGTAAAGACACTGGACATTAATTAAAAATTTAACGAATCCACATATTCAAAATAATCATCCTCGCTGGCAAATAAGATATATTCATTCTCCACATATCCCATATATCCGCTGGCAGTCACATATCCTTTCATAAAAAATACCTCCTTATCAGAATCCTTTCGTTCCCTGTTCTGATAAAAAGGTATCATTTTTAAAGTCCCATAAAACTCTCTTAATTATTCTGAACCGGCTCTGTTTCCAGCACCAATTCTTTCATTTCTTCCAATAATTCCTCGGTTCTGCCCATCAAAAGCTCCGCATCGGTCTCCACCAGTCCCGTCTTTTTATACTTATAGGTAAAAAACGGATTGCCGTAAGCGGTAAAGCTTAATTCATCCTTATGCTTTTTCAGGAAATCCGGAATCTTGCGGGGATCGATCTTCGCATCCGGCCGGAAGTTGAAGGTAATGCGTTCGTTCTTGCCCTTGATCTCCGTCATGTCCAGACCGTGGGCCGCCATACGGATCAGGGCGATCCGCAGCAGATTGTCCACTGCCTTGGGGATGTTGCCGAAGCGGTCTAACAGTTCATCCTTCATTTCATCCCGCTCTTTTATCGTCTCGATGCCGGCGATCCGTTTGTAAATATCCAACTTCTGTGTCTCGTTGACAATGTATTCCGCCGGAATGTAAGCATCCACATCCAGATCGATCACATTCTGTGCCAGCTCTGGAGCTGTGCCATCCACGTAAACATTTAATGTTATATCTGTAAAATTGCCTTCACTATCTTTTACCTGGGCTGTCACTTCATAGCAGCCTTCTTCATCCAACTGAACACTTTCTTGATAGTCTGCTTCATCATACGAATCAGTAGTATCTACCACCGCTTTTTTCTGCAGCATATCATCATAATCACAGGCTGCAAGATCATCCTTCCTCTCACAAGAAACGATCCCACTGGAAGTTTCCGATGCATCTTTGATCTCCGTTACCAGATCATCCACGATCAGAGTTCCCGGCTGCATGTAGATATAATCTTTTGCTTTGCATTGCGGTGAAGTCGTATCCTTCACTTCTACCGTAAATGGATAATTTTTCCCATCATATGCAATGGCAGCATTGTACGAACCAACTTTTGTTTCATCTACTGCTGACAGATCAAGGCTTGCACCCTTTAAGATTTTCTCATCCGGATCCTGCAGATAATCTGCAACATTTTCCGACAGCTCATCGCCAAGCTCCAGTGTCACTGTGCTCTGCGCGAGTTCCACCTTGGAACATCCGGCAATGCCAGCCACGCTTAAAAAAGTCATTCCTAAAAGTACGAATTGTTTATTTTTATAACTTGTGTTCTTCATTTTGTGACCTCCAAATGTATTTTCTTATTATAATATAAATGTACCACAATATCAAGAACATTTGTTCTGTTACAAAAAAGAGAAGCAAAAATCATTTTTCCTCTGATTTTTGCTTCTCTTTTTTGTGAAAATTTCATTTTAAAATTTATAGATATCCTATAACATCACAATCGGCATATGCCAAAATGCTCCAAACTCCGCTTACTGTGCCACAGTTCCATCCGGCGTCTGCGCTGCAGGATCTGCAGGAGCAACTGTTGAGCCATCTGCAGGGGCTGTTTGGTCTGCCGCAGGCTGCTGTGCAGCCGCTGCAGCGCCACTCTTTAAGGCTGCCAGCGCTGCCTCATCATCCACAAGTGTCTGATAATTGGTAACATAACTTTTTGCTGTATCCGATAACGCATCGTATGCTGTTCTTGCAGCCACGATAACAGGTTCGCTTTCTAATGTAACAGTTCCGATACTGTTGATCGTATTTACAACCGCAGCTGCCTCTTTCTGTTTCACACTGTCGCTTTCCGTTCCCGGAAGGTTATAAACAAGGACGCAGTATCCCTTGTCGATTGTCTCATAGATTTTCTTGGCTGCCGAATATGGAAGGTTGATACATCCATGAGAACCTCTGGTCTTATAAATATCTCCTCCAAAAGCTTTTCTGGAAGTCAGGTCATGCATTCCGATGTCGCCGTTAAATGGCATCCAATATGTAACAGGAGTTTCATAATCCGGTCCACGTAAAACAGCATTCAATGTTTTATAGGTAAGCATAAATGCTCCGCCTGGTGTTGCGTGCCCTTTTGCCACGTTTCCGGATACAAAATCAGACTCTGTCACAAGCACACCATCTTTATAAAGGAACAAATGTTGTGCAGTAAGGTTAATCTCCACATAGGAATTACCGTAATCATTTTCGCCATGGCTGTTCGCAGTCTGGGAATAAACCGGTTCACGTTCCACTTTTTTTCCGGCTTTCAGATCATCTAAAATCTGTGCCACTTCCTCGGAATTGTTGATTTTCCATCCATAAGGTCCATTGGAGATCGTCACAGTGGAACCATAAGATGTTTTCAACTCTTTCGGTTTATAACAGGTATTATATTTACTTGCAAGCTCCTTTACAAAGGAAAGAACACCTTCCTCGTCCACCACAAGATTTAAATCATCGTCCACGGAAAGCCACTCGGAAATACGCTCCCCATCCAGCACTTCTTTTGCAACGTCAAAATCATAAGTGATCGTAGTTCCCACATAGCTGTTCATCTCATCAATGACTGCCAACAGTTTTTCATTATCGTCTTCAACCTTCGGCTTCACATAACAGTCTGCCTCATCCAGATCAAGTTCATCTGCGAGAACTAAAATGGAATCCTCCACCGCTTTTTTGAATGCACTTTTATCAATGGTCGTACCATAATCTGCCGGAACTAAAGAATATCCATCTGCTGTGTACGCTGAAACCGTTGCATCCACGGGTTCACGCTGTGCACCAGCCTGCATACAGTTTAACACCTGAAGCTCGCTGTCCAATGCATTCTCATCAAATGTCACAACCTTAGCCAGTTCCAGATTCTCATGTTTAAACAGTGTAACCACCCATGCGAAACCATTCTGTCCATTCAATAATTCTTACACTTCGCCATTGAACACCGGTGCAATTTGAATAGCATCTCCTGCAATGCTTTCCTGTCCCTCCTCACGTTCCACGAGATTCAGCACATAGCTGTCAATCTCCTCTGTGATGAGCTGCTCCATCTTTTCTACCGACTTACCACCGGCTTTTATTCCATCGATGGTCGTACCAAAGCAGAAATGGCTCTGGAAAAAGATTCCAAATCCAACATAAACAACAGCCAGACATGCCACGACAATTCCAATCGTCATAAAAATCTTCTTTTTGTCTCTGGATTTTACTGCCGTATTTGCCTGTGTCAGATCCTTTTTTTCTTTTTTCATAATTTTTCCTCTCACTCTTTTGTAGCTTATTCAAAAAGACGTATCAATATGCGCCTATTTTCAGCAAAACCATACTCTATTATAGGTAGAAAAAGGGCTTTGTCAACAATTTGCGGCAATCGTAATATTTGCGTAATGAATTTGTTTCAATTCGTAACAATGATGGTAAAATTTTTCTTCTGAAATTGTTTGTAAGGTTGCACAAAAACCAGACATTTACCTTAAGAAATCTTTAAATATTCAATAATCTTTCTTAAAAAAAGAGAAAGGGAATTGTTTCCTAAAAATCACTATGCTATAATCGCACAATGTAAGGAAAAAGAATTTATTTTTTATAAAAATGTGTTAGGAAGGTGATATTTTGAAGACAGATATGAAAAGCAGACTCAATGCTTTTATCGAGAAAAACAGACATGGTTTTTTGCTTCTTTATTTTTGTATCTATTTTCCATGGTTTCATCATCTGGAACGAACTGTGACCACACATTTTCATGTGATCCATACCGCATTGGATGACATGATCCCATTCTGTGAATACTTTATTGTTCCTTATCTTTTATGGTTTGGATATGTCGCATGGGCAGTCGGATATTTTTATCTCAAAAATAAAGATGAATATTTTAAACTCTGTGCAATGCTTTTTACCGGAATGACCGTTTTCCTTGTGATCTCAACGATCTATCCGAATGGTCACTATCTGAGACCAGCTTATTTTGAACATAATAATATTTTTATCCAGATGGTAAAATGGCTGTATGCAACGGATACACCGACAAATCTGTTTCCAAGCGTACATGTCTTTAACTCCATCGCCGTGAATATTGCCGTATGGCACAGTGACAATTTCAAAAAGAACAAAGCTGTACGCTATGGTTCCGCTGTTTTGATGGTACTCATTATCTTATCCACAATGTTTTTGAAACAGCACTCCGTTTTCGACGTTGTCACCGGTATGGTACTTGCCGTATTTATGTACTCCGTTGTATACACAACCAACTGGGCTACTGTCACCGTTGCAAAACCGGTGCGCAAGCCAGGACAGATCTAACTATGTTTTTACCACAATTTCAGTAGCTGGATTCCTGTTTTCATAACTTTATACTTCACATCCTCAAGTTCTGCTGCGGCATTTTTCAGCTCCTTGCGGATTTCAATATGCTGCGGGCAATGCGTCTCACACTTTCCACAGGAAATACACTGGGATGCACTGCTCGTATCTTTTCGAAATGCAGTACACTGCAGGTAATCTCTTCTTCCCGATTTTTTTCCTTCGGAATACATCGCATTATAGCAGCGGAAAGTTCCCGGAATATCCACTCCACGCGGACATGGCATACAATATCCACATCCGGTGCAGCCGACCTTCACATTTTTCTTAATCTCAGCTTTTACTTTTTCGATCAGCTCCTGATCCGATTCTGTAAGACATCCCACCAGTGACTCGCTCGCTGTTTTTACATTCTGTTCTACCATCTCCATGGAATTCATGCCGGAGAGCACACAGGTCACTTCCGGCTGGTTATACAGCCATTTCAGTGCCAGTTCTGCCGGGGTACGATGTTGTTCGTCCTTACGGAATAATTCTTTTGCCGGCTCTGGGAGCAGATTCACCAGACGACCGCCTCGTAACGGTTCCATAATGATGACCGGAAGTCCCTTCTTATTCGCATAGCGCAGTCCTTCCACACCAGCCTGAGAATGTTCATCCATATAATTGTACTGGATCTGACAGAAATCCCAGTCGTAAGCATCTACTAACTGACAGAACATCGCGGAATTACCGTGATAGGAAAATCCGATCTGCCGAATCTGCCCGGACGCTTTCTTCTCCCTGATCCACTCTTCCATCCCCAGTTTTTTCAATTTCTCCCAGGTTGGAATGTCCGTCAGCATATGCATGAGGTAATAATCAATGTAATCGGTCTGCAGGCGGCGCAGTTCCTCCTGAAACATTTTTTCCACGCCATCGATCGACTTGATCAGATAATGCGGAAGCTTTGTGGCAAGGTTGATTTTCTCCCTGCAATGATTCCGGTGTAAAATTTCTCCCACTGCCACTTCATTTCCGGCATACACGTAGGCAGTGTCAAAATAATTGACCCCCGCCTCAATTGCCGCCATCACTTCTTTTTCTGCTTTGTCAAGGTCTGCGCTGTTCCCCTTTTTCGTAAAACGCATACAGCCGTAGCCGAGCGCAGAAATATCGTTTCCATATTTATCTTTCCGATATTGCATGCTGCTATCTCCTCTCGGTGTTTAATGCCTCCAGTTCTTCCATCCAGATCCGTGCAGACGCATCCGAAGGCATACGCAGATCTCCACGCGGAGAGACAGCAACACTTCCGACTTTTGGTCCATCCGGCAGGCAGGAACGTTTGAACTGCTGTGCAAAAAATCTGCGGTAAAAAGTTTTTAACCATTTCAAAATGGTTTCATCATCATAAGTTCCCACAAAAGCAACTTTCGCCAGACGGTAAATCTTTGCCGGAGCATAGCCAAGACGAAGCATATGATACAGATAAAAATCATGCAATTCGTATGGTCCGACCAGATCTTCCGTCTTCTGGGAAATCTTCCCATCCTCCGGCGGTAAAAGTTCCGGTGAAACCGGTGTATCCAAAACATCGAGAAGAACCGCTTCTAACGCTTCATCGCCACAGGTATCTGCGTAATACCGGACAAGATGGCGGACCAGTGTCTTTGGCACAGACGCATTCACCGCATACATGGACATATGATCTCCGTTGTAAGTCGCCCAGCCGAGTGCCAGCTCCGACAGATCGCCTGTGCCGATGACCATACCACCGGTCTTATTTGCAATGTCCATAAGAATCTGGGTTCTCTCACGTGCCTGTCCATTCTCGTAAGTCACATCATGCACTTTCGGATCCTGTCCGATATCCCGTAAATGGATATTGACTGCATCCCTGATACTGACTTCCATAAAGTCCGCATCGAGGCATTTGATGAGGCTGACCGCATTATCGTAAGTCCGGTCAGTCGTTCCAAATCCCGGCATTGTCACAGCCTTAATATTTTTATGATCCATGCCGAGCAGATCAAATGCACGCACCGTCACAAGCAATGCCAGTGTAGAATCCAATCCACCGGAGATACCGATCACGGCAGATTTGCAGTGTGTGTGCTCCAGACGTTTTTTCAGTCCCATCGCCTGAATGGATAAAATCTCATCACAACGGCGCTCTCTGTCTGTCTTACTGCCCGGAACAAACGGCATTGGATCAATGTATCTGGTCAGTTCCGTCTCTTCTATTTTCAATGCAAATGGAATTTCCGTGTAACCGTCCATTCTGGTTTCAAATGTAGTCATTCTGCGGCGCTCTGCATTCAGACGCAGAACATCAATCTCCGAATAAACTGTTTCATTCGCAAAACGTTTCGCTTTCTTTAAAATCCTTCCATTTTCCGCAATGATATTATGCGCGGAATAGACGACATCCTGCGTGGATTCCCCATCTCCGGCACTCGCATAAATATAGCCGCACAGTAGCCTTGCAGACTGTCCGCCAACCAGCTCCTCGCGATAAATGTCTTTTCCGGTCGTCTCATCCGATGCTGACAGATTAACAATGACATTCGCACCGTTTAACGCATGACGGATACTCGGTGGTTCCGGCGTCCAGAGATCCTCGCAGAGTTCCACACCGATTTTCAGTTCCGGCATGGTCTGGCAGGTAAATAATAACTTTTTGCCCATTGGAACCACTTCTTCTCCAAGGCTTACCTGCACCATTTCTTCCATTCCTCTTGTAAAATGTCTTGCCTCATAAAATTCATTGTAATTTGGCAGATATGTTTTCGGCACAAAACCAAGCACTTTTCCATTGCTCACAGCGGCAGCCACATTATAAAGCTTTCCGTTGTATTCGAGTGGAAGTCCCACAAACACGATGCAGTCCAATGCAAAGGTAAACGCAGCGATCTCAAGGAGCGACTGTCTTGCTTCACGCAGCATTTTTTCCTGTAAAAACAGATCACTGCATGTATAACCCGTAATGCAGAGTTCCGGGAGTACAATGATCTTTGCCCCTTCCTTCTCTGCCTTTTTAATCTCTGCGCAGATTAATGCGGTGTTCTCTTTTGTATCCGCAACTACAATTTTCGGGGTGACGGCTGCCACCTTGACAAATCCCTGTTTCACTACTTTCTCATCTCCTTCAGTTCGTCCACTTCAAAATGATATGCCTTGTTACAGAACTGGCATTTTACTTCAATCGCTTCACCATCGTTGATAATATCGTCTAAATCTTTTTTGCTCAAGGTTGAGATTGCACGGGAAACGCGCTCTTTGGAGCAGTCACACTGGAATGCTGCCGGAAGTGTATCCGTGATCTCAAGTCCAAAATCGCCCAGAATGATCTCTAAAATCTGCTCCGGTGTGTTCCCCTCTTCCAACATCTCAGTCACAGACGCAATCTCACTGATTTTTTTCTCCAATGCATCCACAACTTCATCCGGGGTAAATGGCATCAGCTGAATGATAAATCCACCTGCCTGCTTTACAGAACCGTCCACATCTACTAAAACGCCCAGTCCTACTGCGGAAGGAACCTGTTCCGAAGTTGCAAAATAATAGGTTAAATCCTCTGCGATCTCTCCGGTCTGAAGTGCGATCTGTCCCACATAAGGCTCTTTTAAGCCCATATCCTTGATCACACTCATGACACCAAGCCCAAGTGCCCCGCCTACGTCTAATTTGCCCAATGCATTCGGTGGCAGTTCCACATCTGCCACTCTCGGAAATCCCTTGACATGTCCTGCGGAATCCGCTGTCACGGTCAGTCCCTGCGCCGGTCCCTGACACTGGATCTGTACTGTGAGAAGATCCTTCTCACCCTTCATCATGGTTCCCATCATGGCCGCACCAGATAATAATCTACCCAGAGCTGCTGTGATCACCGGACTTGTGTTATGGTCTTTTCTTGCCTCTTCCACAATGTTTTTGGATGTGATTGCAAATGCGCGGATGGAATGATCTGCCGCAGTTGCTCTTACAATATAATCGTTCATGTTTTTCCTCTTTTCCTGTTATTTTATATTAGGCAAGTGCCTGTTCTGTTATATCATATTCCTTAAATCACCTTCGGTCTTGCAATGATATACATGCGCTCACTCTCTGCCGTCACCGGATCATGGGTAAACGCGTCATACGCTGCCACAAACTCCATGCCTGCCTGCAAAAGCAGCTCTTTCACCTGCTCTAGTTCATAGGCTTTCTGATAATGAAGTTCCTCGTATTTCCGATAGAGGTCACTTTCCTCCCGGATAAAAAGCGTCAGGTCATACTCATTGACCATCTCATCCTCATAAAAATAGTTTTCCCAGATGAAACTGCTCTCTTCCCGGTTTTCACTGATGGTGCATTCTCCCATCAGATCCCGGTATTTATGCACGGTGTTCAGATCAAAAATAAACACGCCGTCCTCTGCAAGATATTCTTTGACCAGCCCAAATACTTTTTTCAGATCTTCTGATGTGGTAGGAAACTTTACCCATTCGCCTACCAACTCCCCTTCGTTATATTTTCCGAGATTCGTGATGTAAGCTTCAAATGGGCAATCGTGGCCATATTCATATGCCATGCTATTTCCTCCTGTTTCATTTTTCAGGTCATCACCCGGTTTTCGGCATCAAAAAAAGCGCCATACTCATCACCATTCCGACAATGAGCAGACGCTTTATATTTTGTCCGTATTCTTTTGCAAAAGAGAAACAAATGAAATGTAAGTTTGTAGCTCATGTCTCATTTGTCTATGATAATATTAGCACAGGTCAATTCTGAAAAAAAGAGGTAGAATGGTAGCAAAAGGATAGCAATTGGTAACAACATGGGAGTAATACGGAAACATGCTGCACATTCCCCTATCCTCTCAGATTTAAAAACCATCTATCAGGCTGCTTTAGACCGTGTGACAGAAAAATGGAGTCCGAAATATCCGAATTCCATGAAACGCTGGAAGGACAACAGGGATGCTGTTTCTCCAATTTTTAAGTTTTCAACCACTGTCCGGAAGGTCATTTATACAACAAATGCGATAGAATCACTGAACTCCACATACCGGAAACTGAATCGTCAGAGAAGCGTATTTCCAAGTGATACAGCGCTGTTAAAAGCCTTATATCTGGCCACTTTCGAGGCTACTAAGAAATGGACAACTACCATCCGGGACTGGGGCCAGGTCTATGGGGAGTTGAGTATCATGTACGAAGGACGACTTCCAGAATAAGTAAAAACATAATCTAAGACAGGCGGCCAGCCGCCTGCTCTTGACATGCCTATCAGTAACTGTTATATATAAAACAAGGGTGAAAAGCCTGATTTGTAAGCTTCTCACCCTTCATTATCATAGAAGAATCTAATTTACAGAGATTTTCTCATAGTCTCTCCGCAGACTCTACACATATAACCATAATCTGTTCATCTTGATCTTCTATCTCATCATTATGATGTTCTATAAATTCATCAAGTTTGTGTATAAATTTCAGATGTTGAACTTTCTGTGTAAATAACTTCTTATAATTAATAGATTCCATATACTGCTCTTCATCAGTAAAGTGTTTTACTGTATAATCACGAAGATTTTCCAATATTATGTCAATTCTATCATATTTATTCCATTATAATATTCTGGTTTCATTTCATACA
>ERZ833608.2370-NODE-2370-length-10145-cov-3.122993_pt1 | contig 10145 bp, 8 predicted proteins | sample MGYA00519694_ERZ833608 | MGnify/ENA primary metagenome ERZ833608 (study PRJEB31850, sample SAMEA3708742) | human gut metagenome | biome: human gut; feature: human-associated habitat; material: faeces | place: China | collected 2014 ... | reverse complement strand
GTATTCACGAAGTAATCCTGATTCCTGCATACGACCATGATTCTTATGATGAACTCACCTCTATGGTAAAAGAAGTCAATTCTACACAGTTATCCAAAGAAGAGATTTTATCCGATCATGTCTACTTTTATTCCCGTGAGACTGGTCAGATTTCTATGTGATCACTTCTATGTAACTTTATTCAAAATCGGTAAGTTTTTCGTATAATGCTTCATATTTACCGGCAGAACGATTCCAGGAAAAATCCTGCTTCATTCCCCTCTGGATCAATCCATTCCAGTCTTTCTTCCTGTCACGGAAAACAGAGATGGCATAGCGGATTGTTCCAAGCATCTCATGGGCATTGTAATTTGCAAAAGAAAAACCGGTTCCCGTATGTTCATATTCGTTATACGCTTCCACGGTGTCTTTCAGACCGCCAGTTTCCCTTACGATTGGCACGGTTCCATACCTCAAGCTCATCAACTGTGATAATCCACATGGTTCAAATAAGGATGGCATCAGAAAGGCATCGCAGGATGCGTAGATACGATGTGCCCGCTCCTCGGAATAACCGATCGTAGCCTGAATTTTATCAGGATATTTCTGTGCAAAATAACGGAACATATCCTGATACTGATCCTCACCCGTTCCTAACACAGCAAGCTGCACATCCTCGGTTGCCAGCAATTCATCCATGATATAAGCTACCAGATCAAATCCTTTCTGGCTTGTCATTCTCGATACAATACCGATCAGCATGGTATTCTCTTTCACCGGAAGCCCGAGCTCTTTCTGCAGTCTGGCTTTATTCAGCTTCTTGCCTTCCTGAAAATTATGCTCATTGAAATGATTATAAATATATACATCTTTCTGTGGATCATATTCTTCATAATCCAATCCATTTAAGATACCATACAGATCATTTTTTCTGGCACGCAGCAGTCCGTCTAAGCCCTCTCCTCCCTGCTCTGTTGTGATCTCACGTGCATAAGTCTCACTGACAGTCGTCACTGCATCCGCATAGACAATGCCACCCTTTAAATAATTGGCCTCTCCGTAAGATTCCAGTTTGTCCGCCGTAAAAATCTGTTCCGGCAGACCTGTGATATCCATAACTGCCGGAAGACTCCAGCGTCCCTGAAACTTCAGATTATGGATGGAAAATACAGTCCTGATCCCCCTGTAATAATTCTCATCTCCATAAAGAGTTTTCAAAAATACCGGGATCAGACCTGTCTGCCAGTCATGGCAGTGGATAATATCCGGACAGAAATCAAGAAATGGCAATGCCTCTAAGATTGCTTTTGAAAAATATGCAAACTTCTCAATATCCTGATACAGTTCATTGTACGGCTTATCTCCGGCAAAATAAAATTCATTATCTACAAAATAATAGGTGATACCATCCTGTTTTGCTTCAAAAATGCCGGCATATTGTTTCCGCCAGCTTAGATTCACATAAAAATGACATTTAAAATGAAGCTGTCCCTTAAAACGTTCGTCCATGCACAGATACTTCGGTAATATGATACGCACATCATACTTTTTCCTGTCAAAATACTTTGGCAGGGAACCGGTTACATCTGCAAGGCCTCCTGTTTTGATAAAAGGAATAGCTTCTGAAGCAGCAAATAGTATTTTCTTCATGTTATAACCCCTCCAAACCCCGAAATACTTCGAAATCTTAAGAATATTATAACTCTTTTTTTTCGCTCTGAAAAGGTATTAATACATTTTATATTCCAGCCGGATACGGTCTGTGATCAACGCGATAAATTCAGAGTTTGTCGGCTTTCCTTTGCCATTGTGAATGGTATAGCCAAACATCTCATCAATCGTATCCATCTTACCTCTGCTCCATGCCACCTCAATTGCATGACGGATGGCACGCTCCACGCGGCTTGAGGTTGTCTGGTATTTTTTTGCAATGGTCGGATATAAAATTTTTGTGATGGAATTTAACATATCCATATCATTGACCGACATGACAATGGCATCACGCAAATACTGATACCCCTTGATATGTGCCGGAACACCGATCTCATGAATGATCTCAGTCACATCTGCCTCAAGATTCTTCTCGCTGACATCCTCTGCCTTCTCGTAGGCATTCACCTTGCGCGGCTCCGTGCTCTTTCCTGTTTTTGCTGTCTTTGCCTTCTTGATCCGGTTGATCACCATGTCATTGTCAAACGGCTTCATAATATAGTAATCTGCACCTAATTCAAATGCATCTTCCGTAATTTTTTCCTGACCGATTGCACTGATCATAATAAACGTCGGATGTTTTTTGATTGTCTTATCATGATTCACACGGTCTAATACTCCAAGTCCATCTAATTTTGGCATTACAATATCAAGCAAGACAACATCCGGTTCCTTTGTCTTGATCACATTGTAAGCCTCTTCCCCATCTTTAGCAGTTCCAACGACATTGAGTTCCTCATCACTCTCGATGATAGCCCCCAATAACCGCAACATTCTCTCATTATCATCTGCGATTGCTACATTCAGTTTCTCCATGCTGGTCCTCCTGCTGACTTATTTCAAACATATGTAAAAGCCACGTCTTCCCTTTTCCTGGCAAATCTTTACATGTGTTATCAGCATACTCATTTTCCTCTCGTAAATTTTGTCGAACTTCGTCGGCAAGTGTACCAAAGGACTTTATTTTACAATTTCTTTTTTCATTCTACCATATTCTCAATAAAAATCCCATAGCCCATGGACGAATCTGAGACAAAGACATGTGTCACGGCGCCGATTATTTTTCCATCCTGAAGGATGGGACTGCCACTCATTCCCTGCACAATACCGCCTGTCATGTCTAAAAGCTGCTCATCCGTCACCCGGAATAGAATTCCTTTATTCGCCTCTCTTCCACTGTAATCAAGACTCTCTATCTCAATCGCATACTCTTTCTTCTCTCCGGTAAAACCACAGATGATCGTCGCCGGTCCCTGTTTAATATCCTGCTTGTAACAGATGTTATAGTAATCTCCACGCGGCAGTGCTGCAATATTTCCATCCAGTTTTCCATAAATACCAATGTCTGTATTTTCCTCGATTGTTCCAAGGCAGTCAGCACTCTGGTAACGGATCATTCCCGATAATTCGCCCGGATTTCCTTTTTGTCCTTTTTTCACTCCGATAATCTGTGCATTGTATACATAGCCTTCACGCATCTGGATGCGCTCGCCGACATCTCCATCGCTGACGGCATGCCCTAAAGCACCATAGGTTCCATCTTCTTTGTAATACGTCAAAGTTCCTATTCCGGCAAGATCATCACGCACCCATGCTCCTAGCATATACGTTCCATTTTTATTTTGTACGGGTGTCACACCAACCTCAACCTCTTCTCCCTTGCGGTTAATTTTAAGAATTTCTTTTTCTGCACCGTTCTGCTGTACCAGGCGATGCTTGCTTCCTACAGCCTTGAGAGGATGAGGAACGGCAATTTCAGGGCTAAAAACAACTGAACTCATCATTTCACGTTGCTTAAGCATTTCAAGCATCCGGCTTTCAAAATGTTCTCCGCAGGTGCAGCTTCACTTCCATCCGGCCGTTCCACTTCACTGGTACCGATCACGAGGACACCTCTTGTCTTCACATAGATGCCGATCGGCATCCCGCCTGCATAGACCGCATCTCCGTCCACAAGTACAACTTCTATATCTTTCACCGGAAAAATACCAAACAGGCGGCAGGTGACAATGTAGGACTGCCTCACATTGGCATTATTTGTGCTTTTTGCTACAGGCGAGCTATCCTCCTGTATTTCCATTGTCACAGGTACCTGAAACTGGTAATCGATTGCTTCCCCTGCTTTCACATATATCTGATCCGGTATTGATTTTTCAAATGTATAGACCGCAAATAAAAATACGATACAATAACCTGCATATGCAATTCCACGAAAAAAACTTTTGTATCTGTCCATTTTTTATCTCCTGCACCCCAATGAATATCGGGCTATTTTCCTTGTCTCCATAACAAAAAGAGTACATATACGCTATGTACCCTTTTATTATGTGTCTCTTTCTTTTTTTCAAACTGTCTTTTTCGTGTCAATTAATGGCATTTTTTCTGATGTGCAAGTTCTTTCATCTCTCTTGCACTCTCCCGGACTTTCTCTGTGATCTCCACACCGCCGAGCATTCTTGCCAGCTCGTCAATACTCTCCTCCCCGGAAAGACACTTGATCTTCGATACCGTGGTCTTATTTTCCACAGATTTTTCGATCAGATAATGTGCATCAGCCATTGCGGCGATCTGTGGTAAATGCGTGATACAGATGATCTGATGATTTTTTGCAAGCACATTCATTTTTTCCGAAACCATTTGCGCGGTGCGTCCGCTGATTCCACTGTCAATCTCATCGAAAATGAGTGTCTCGATTGCATCCTGATCTGCCAATACCGTTTTGATTGCAAGCATAATTCTCGAAAGTTCACCGCCGGATGCGACTTTACCCAACGGTTTTACGGGTTCTCCAGGATTGGTGGAAATCAAGAACTCCGGATCATCTGTTCCGTTTGCCGTATAGTCTGCGGTCTGTCCAAACTCCATCTCGAATTTCACATCTAAAAAGTTTAAGTCTTTCAATGCCTCTGTCACAGCACCTGTCAGTTTTTTTGCATATTTTTTACGGATTTTCGATACTTTATCACAGTATTTCTTTAAATCCTGCTCCGCATCTGCAAGTTTTTGCTTCAAATTTCCAATATACTGGTCAAAATCCTGCAATTGTTGCAATCGGCCTTGTTTTTTCTCCAATTCAGACAATATATCTGCAATCGTGCTTCCGTACTTTGATTTTAAATGATTCAGCTCATCCAGACGTTTTTCCATCCGGTAAAACGTTTCATCGTCAAACTCCGTCTCGTCAATATAATCTGCAAGCTCACGATTAAAGTCATTTACAAGGTTATCGATTTCTAATAACTGCTCTTCCAGCCCTTTTACTTTTTCATCATATGCAGACGCCGCATTCAATTCCCGCAATGCCCTTCCGGTAAGTTCAGATACGTTGTCACTCTGATTTCCGGTATACTGATAGGCGGCATTCACCGCCTCCATAATCTTCTTTCCGTTGGAGAATTTCCGGTAGTCAGCCTCCAATGCCTCATCCTCGCCCTCTTTTAAGTCCGCATCCTCAATTTCTTTGATCTCGTATTCCAAAAATGAGATCTCCCGGAGCCGTTCTTCCTCGTCCACATCTGCCGCCTTCAGTTCTTCCAGCAGAGCACGGTAATTTTTGTAGGCTTCCCTTAACTTTTCCTTTGGATCAAAAATTTCTTCTTTTGCATAATCATCTAAGATTTCAAGATGTTTCTTTTTCGACAAAAGCGACTGATGTTCATGCTGTCCATGAATGTCGATCAAAATTGAGGCGATCTCACGCATTTTGGATGCCGGAACACTCTCTGCATTCACTTTTGCAACACCTCTGCCGTTGACGATCTTCCTGCTTAAGATGACTTCGTCATTCTCCGGGAACACGTCCAGCTCTCGTAAGAGTTCTTTCTGTTTTTCATCCGTCACAGAAAAAATAAGCTCCACCAACGCATAATCCGCATTTTCACGAAGCATCTCCTTCTGTACTTTTTCCCCTAACGCCAGATTGATAGAACCAATGATAATTGATTTTCCCGCACCGGTCTCACCGGATAAAATGTTTAACCCATTCCTGAAATCAACCTCTGTCTCGTCAATCAACGCCAGATTTTTCACATGTAGATTCTGTAACATATAGTCTCCTTCTACTCTCCCCAAAAGTATATGTTCTAATCTTCTACAAGCTTACGCAGACGACTCATCACTGCAATCGTGTCATCTACGCTTCGCACTGCACACATTATGGTATCATCACCGGCAATACAGCCGACGATCTCATGCAGATGCATGGCATCTATCGCTGCCGCAACTGCCATTGCCATTCCGGAAACCGTTTTGATCACCAGAATATTCTGCGCCATATCCATAGACACAAAAGCATCCCGAAAAACACGGGTATATTTTTCGGAAAGGTCTTCATTCGCCTCTGTCAGGGCAGCGTACTTCTGTCGACCATTACTCATAGCAACTTTCGTAAGTTTTAATTCCCGGATATCTCTGGAAACCGTTGCCTGTGTCACCTGATATCCTTCTTTCTGGAGATAATCGGATAACTCTTCCTGTGTCTCAATATCATGTTTTTTTATCAGTTCCAACATTTTTGTCTGACGTTTTGTCTTCATTTCCGGTCTGACCTCCTAAGCTTTGTGTTTATGTATAAGCTTTCATTTTTTTGCGCAGTATTTCCAGAAAGCTCATATTGTTGAGTTTACAGATTCTTGTTGTGGAATCTGCTTTCCGGATCAGAAACTTATCTCCAACCTCTAATCCCACAGCATTGTCCCCATCAAAGCTGACTTCCACTGTCTCGTCCTTCTGGGAACGTCTTTCGCCAATTTCGATCATCACTTCGTCTTCAGCACCGATCACAATACTTCTGGAATTCAAATTATGCGCATTGATTGGAGTGATAATGATCATGCTTGCCTTCGGATCGACGATCGGTCCGCCTGCGGACATATTATAGCCGGTAGACCCTGTCGGCGTGGAGATGATGATTCCATCTGCACGAAATGTATTCAGATATTCCCCATTGACAAAAACGATCAGATTTACCACTGACAGCGCCCCTGTCCGGTGGATGACGATATCATTGAGTGCCACTTTGCGCTCTGTCTTCTCACTCTGCTTGATTCCATAACCGCAAAGCATCATGCGTTTCTCAACGGTATAATGTTCTTCCATCAGTTCATCCACTGCTGCAAAAACATTTGACTCCTCCAGTTCGCAAAGATATCCGAGTGTTCCAAGATTGACTCCGATGAGCGCCATATTTTGTTCCACCAGTTTGGAAGCAGCCCTGATCAGTGTGCCATCTCCGCCTAAAACAAGCACACACTCCGTCTCCTGCGCAATTGCATCCGCCTCAGGCGCTGCATGTTTTGCATCGTCTCCGGTACTCGTAAAGCACTGGCAGCTGCCACCTTTTTTTTCGATATACCCTTTGATCTCATTGGTCAGTTTTAAGTTTTTATCTTTGAATGCATTGGTGATAATCAAAAAATGTTTCATATTATTTGTCCAGTTCTCCATGTGCAGCCTCTACCACTGCATGAACATCGACGGATTCCTCTCTGCTGCCTTCGGCTTCTTTTCTGATATAGACAAGATACTCAATATTTCCCTCAGGTCCCTTGATTGGCGAATACTCCAGATTTAAAATGTGAAATCCAATCTCCACCGCATGATCGATCACTTTGTGGATGACTTCCTCATGAACCGCTTTATCGCGGACAACTCCTTTTTTTCCTACCTTTTCCCTGCCGGCTTCAAACTGCGGTTTAATAAGGCAAACCATCTCGCCATTATCGTTTAACAGCTCCCTTGCAGGTCCTAATACTTTGGTCAGAGAGATAAAGGAAACATCCACTGACGCAAAATCAAGGCGGTCTGCGATATCTTCCGGTTTCACATAACGGATGTTTGTCTTTTCCATACAGACAACCCGTTCATCCTGCCGCAGTTTCCACGCAAACTGACCATATCCCACGTCCACAGCATAAACTTTGACCGCGCCGTTCTGGAGCATACAGTCCGTAAAACCACCTGTGGAGGCTCCGATGTCCATACAGACTTTTCCCTCTAATGTGATACCAAAATGTGTCATGGCTTTTTCCAGTTTCAAACCGCCACGGCTTACATACTTTAAGGTGTTACCTTTTACCTCAATATTGGCATTCACGTCAAACGTAGAACCGGCCTTGTCCTCACGGTTATTGTCGACAAATACATTTCCCTCCATGATCATCGCTTTCGCTTTCTCTCTGGATGGCGCAAGTCCTTTATTTACAAGTAAAATATCTAATCTTTCTTTCATTCTCTCCGCTCTCTCTGCTCATTCTATTCATTATCTTAGAATCTTTTATTCTGTCACGTTCTGATACGCTTCTATCGTGCGCGCTATGATCGTATCCGCATCCAGACCGACTTCTTTTCGCAAAAGTTCCACATTTCCATGTTCCACGTATTCATCCGGAATTGCAATATTTACAATGCGGATATCTTTGCAGTTCTCATTATTATAAAACTCGGTCACATGCTCTCCAAATCCACCGCTGATCACGTTTTCCTCCATTGTGACGATCACTTTATGGTGTTCTGTAATGTACCTCAATGCGTCTTCATCCAACGGTTTTGCAAAACGCGCATTGATAATGCTGCACGGATATCCTTCTGCTTTCAATGCATCCCGGACTGCAACCGCAGTTTTTACCATTGATCCCAATGCAAATAATGCGATCCCGGATTCCCGGTAAATCCATTCACACTTTCCAATGCTGATCGGTGCGCGGTACTCTTTCAGTCCATCATATGCCTCACCTCTCGGGTAGCGTACTGCAACCGGTGTACCAAAATTCACTGCATATTTGATCATATCGGACAGTTCCCACTTATTCTTCGGTGCCATGATCGTCATATTCGGAATGGATGACAGATAGGAGATATCAAAAATTCCCTGATGTGTCTCCCCATCGCTTCCAACTAATCCGGCTCTGTCAATGGCAAATACCACCGGCAGATTCTGAATACAGACATCATGTAAAATCTGGTCGTATGCTCTCTGTAAAAAAGAAGAATACACCGCAAAAATCGGTTTCAGCCCAGCCGCTGCCAGCCCTGCCGCAAACGTCACTGCATGCTGTTCTGCAATCCCTACATCGAAAAACCGCTCCGGGAACATGTTATGAAAACGTTTTAATCCTGTTCCATCTGTCATAGCTGCCGTAACTGCCACTACTTTTTCATCCCGGTCACCAAGCTTTCGCATGACAGTAGAGAAAATATCAGTATAATTTGCCTTCACTCTTGGATTCTTCGGAAGCCCTGTTTCAATATCAAACGGTTCTGTTCCGTGGAATCTTGCAGGATGTCTCTCTGCCGGTGCATACCCCGCACCTTTGTGTGTCATGACATGGATCAATACCGGTCCATCGATGTGCGAAGCCTCTCTTAAAAGCTTCACAATACCATGAAGATCACCGCCGTCCACCGGTCCTAAATACACGATTCCCATTTCCTCAAAAAACATTCCCGGAATCAGAAGCTGCTTGATCCCACTTTTTGTCTTACGGATTTTAGAAACCATCTTGTCTCCATAAGGCATTTTATTCAGGGAATTTAACACATTTAATTTCAGATTCAGATAGGCGTCTGCTGTCCGGAAACCGGCAAGATACGAGGACAGACCGCCTACATTCTCTGAGATCGACATATTATTATCATTTAAAATAATAATAAAATTGGATTTGAGCCTTGCCGCATTATTGAGTGCCTCAAACGCCATTCCTCCGGTCAAAGCACCATCTCCGATCACAGAGACCACTTTGTAGTCCTCCCCTGTGATCTCTCTTGCCAGCGCATACCCAAGTCCTGCGGAAATCGATGTGGAGCTGTGACCGGTGTCAAAGCAGTCACATTCGCTTTCTTTCCGTTTTGGAAAACCGCTCATTCCACCGTACTTACGCAGTCCGTCAAAACCTTCGCGTCTTCCGGTCAGAAGCTTATGCGTGTAAGACTGATGTCCCACATCCCATATAATCTTATCTTTTGGAAGATCCAGTGCAAGATGCAGTGCCATGGTCAGTTCGACTACCCCCAGATTCGATGCCAGATGACCTCCTGTCACTGAAATCTTTTCTATTAAAAATATTACGCTTTTGAAGTAAGAACCAAATAAATATTGGTATTTGCGAATAAGCCATAGCCATCCTACTCATATATGGCAAAAAAAGAATATCAAAAACAGAAAAATGAAATAGAAATATCTCAATTTGAGAGATAGAAAACTTAAATACCCTATTTAAATATTTTTCTCCAAATCTTGTAACACACATATTTAATCATATCAGGAACATACATTTTCATCCGTAATGTTTCCTTTTTAAGTATTGCTAAACTCTGTTTTTTATACTCGTTTTTGGTAGTCAAATAAAAAAAGCCTCCTCCTTCATTTGTTAAAATATTATATTCAAATGGAATATGAATAGAAGCAAAAGAAATTATTGGCTTTTTTATAGTTTTCGATGTTATGACATAATTAGTAT
>ERZ833608.2364-NODE-2364-length-10161-cov-3.424797_pt1 | contig 10161 bp, 8 predicted proteins | sample MGYA00519694_ERZ833608 | MGnify/ENA primary metagenome ERZ833608 (study PRJEB31850, sample SAMEA3708742) | human gut metagenome | biome: human gut; feature: human-associated habitat; material: faeces | place: China | collected 2014 ... | reverse complement strand
ATTGCATACGGATTTAAAAACGGATATGCGCACATCGGCATGATCATGTTCCTGCGGGGGCTGTTTACAGGACTCTGGATGTTATTATTTATCATTCCGGGTATCGTGAAAAGTTATGAGTATATGATGATCCCATATCTTTTAGCAGAGCATCCGGAGATGACCAGACAGGAAGCCTTTGCAGAAAGTAAACAGATGATGGATGGAAACAAATGGGATGCATTTGTGTTAGATCTTTCATTTATCGGCTGGACGCTGTTAGGTGTCTGCACATTTGGTATTCTTCTTGTTTTTTATGTAGAACCTTACATATATCTGACACGCGCAGAACTGTATCATGCATTAAAAAATAATAATAAGTCGGTAGAATTTTAAATTTACCCCAAAAGAGTCATAAAATCCCCCCAAGCTGCATTTCTAATAAGTAAGGAGTGCGTTTGCGGGGGATTTTTATGTCCAATGAGAAAATGGAAAATCTGTTAAATCTTGCACTCGATGCGACAGAGCGGGAGAGGGAAAAATCGTTAGATCTCGATACCGGGTATGACAGAGCGGAACGGACCTGGGAAGTTATCGTAAAATTCGGAGGCACGGAAGAAGCGTTGAGGGGACTGTTTGCAGAAAAATTTCCGGAGGAGTATGACCGGATCAGGATTACAAATCTGCGGAATGAATATGCGATCCTGCTTTTGCCAGAGCATATTGTGGAACTGGTGGCGGCACTGACAGAGATCGAATACATGGAGAAACCGAAACTTTTGTTTTTTGCAGTGAATAACGGCAGACGTGTATCATGCATCAATCAGCTGCAGACGGTGGGGACGGAGCAGGGAACATTGTCGTCTGGCAGAAATTTAAGTGGAACCGGCGTGATCGTGGCAGTGATCGATTCCGGCATCGATTATACACACCCGGATTTTCGGAATGCAGACGGAACCACCCGGATTTTAAATCTGTGGGATCAGACGATACCAGCAGACAGCGTGGCAGATCCGTTTCCTGCGGAGAATGGAGAAACGTCATTTTTAGGGGCACCGTCAGGGTACTTTCTTGGAACTGAATTTACGAGAGCGGTGATAGACCGCGCTTTAGAGCAGACAACGGAGAGAGAGCGGTTTGCGTTGTGTCCCAGCCGTGACATCTCCGGTCATGGCACCCATGTGACGGGGATCGCAGCCGGAAATGGCAGAGCCTCACAGGGAAGATACCGCGGAGTGGCATATGAAAGTCCGCTTCTGATCGTAAAATTGGGAACGCCGGGGGAACGGTCTTTTCCAAGAACGACGGAACTGATGCAGGCAGTAGATTACTGTATCAGAAAAGCCCAGGAATACGGGATGCCCATCGTTATAAATTTGAGCTTTGGGAATAACTATGGTTCCCACTCCGGCAACTCCCTGTTAGAGACGTATCTTGATGATATGGCGAATTACTGGCGGACGTCGATTGTTGCCGGCAGCGGAAATGAGGGGGCGTCGGCGGTGCATGCGTCTGGAACCCTGCGGGAAAATATCACGAAAGATGTGGAAATCGCCGTGAGCAGTTATGAGCCGTCTTTAAATCTTCAAATTTGGAAAAATTATTCCGATGAGATTGCGGTCTCGCTGATTCATCCGAATGGTACGAGAGTGGGACCAGTCCGGCAGATTTTAGGTCCGCAGCGTTTTAGGCTGGGAAATACAGATATTCTGCTTTATTACGGAGAACCGAGTCCCTACAGTCCTTATCAGGAAATTTATTTTGACCTGCTTCCGGTAAACGAGTATATTGACAGCGGCGTCTGGACGATACAGCTTGTACCACAGAGAATTGCAGCCGGAAATTATGATATGTGGCTTCCAGCGGGCGGTGTTTTAAACGAAGGTACGGGCTTTTTGATGCCGTCGGAGGAGACAACACTGACGATTCCGTCGACGGCGGTGCGGGTGATCACCGTCGGAGCCTACGACGGATATTTTGACCGCGCGGCGGCATTTTCCGGGCGCGGGTATACGCGGGAGACCAATCAGGTCAAACCGGATCTGGTCGCACCGGGGGTGGATATTACTTCCTGTGCGCCGGGCGGCGGGTATGTGACAAGAAGCGGAACATCGATGGCGTCTCCCTTTGTGACTGGCGGGGCAGCACTTCTGATGCAATGGGGGATCGTGGATAAAAATGATCCATATCTGTATGGGGAAAAAATGAAAGCGTATCTGATCAAGGGGGCAAGAAGGCTTCCGGCGATGCGGGACTATCCGAATCCGGTGTTTGGGGATAATGGTATTATAGTGTCAAGTTAGTGAGAAGCCAGTAAAATCAAGGGGTTCCGCTGATTTCGTCCAAAACAGAAATTGCTGTGAAAACGGCAAATTGGGATGAAAACAACCTGGTTTTCATTCTGAAAAAGGAAAATCGGATAACTTGACACTAAAATACCATAAGGAGTTAAAAATCTATTTTTCAAATGTATTTCAAATTTACCATTTCTAATCAATCTCAGTTTTAGTGCAAAATCTATTTTCCAAATTGTAACCGATAGTGTTCTTACATGGAAGGAGGTAAGTGAACAGTCCTACTTTTATCCAAGTGTCATATGAAATTGATACCATGGCAGTCGCCAAGGTTCAGCAAGCCTGGCCTTGGCTCGCTGCCTGCATGAGAATCCAATGTAACCAAAATAACAAATTCAACAAGAGAAAGGAAGCAAACGTATGGGCAAGGTTTTAGGAATTGTAAACAGAAAGGGCGGAGTAGGTAAGACCACGACCGCCACAACCCTGTCATATCTGCTGTCTAAGGAGGGCTGTAAGGTCGCATTGATTGACTTTGACGGGCAGAGGCACACAACAAAACTTTGCGGAGTGACCGCACCAGAGCAGCTTTTCGTGACAATTTATGACATTTTGAAGTGTATCGTGATGAACGAAGAACTGCCGGATAAAGAGTCCTACATGATAAGGACAGAGACAGGAGTAGATTTAATTCCGGCGAATAACAAGCTGGATAACTTTGATAAGCTGATGTGTGATACTGATTTTGCAGAATACAAGCTGAAAGAGTTTGTGGACACCATTAAGGGGCAGTATGACTACATCCTCATTGACGGGATGCCTAAGATGGGGACAGCCATGATAAATGTGATGATATGCTGTGACAGTCTGATTATTCCGGTACAGTCGGCAACGCTGGCGGTAGAGGGAATGGCAGAGTTTCTAAGGGCTTTCCACAGAATCAAGAGCCACGCAAATGCAGAGACGCAGCAGGAGAAAACTAAGCAATGTCAAAGGAAACAGACTGATAAAAAGGAGATTTGCAGAACAGACACAGCGTATGGAAGAGTGGACGAAAGAGACACCTTTTGGGGGTGGACTGGGGAGGAGGTCAGTTTGATACCACCTTGAACGTTCATTTTAACTAAAAGACTAAAAAGTGAAAAAAAAAGTATTTAGGATAAAATAGAAATATAGTCTGGTTACACATTGGTAATAAACGTAAAATGACGTATATGTTAAGCTTAAAATGATAATTTTGCAAATAAAATAAAAAATTTCTTGTAGATTATTAAACCATAGCAAAATAAATTAGCATATAAAGCATTCTTAAATAGTCAAAGAAAAGATATGATAAAGGAAAATGAGTTTCGGAGATAGAAATGAAATTAGACTATTGCGCAATAGGTATGAGAATAAAAGAGCGTCGGATGAAGAAAGAATGGTCGTAGGAGATGCTGGCATCTACTGTTGGAATTTCTAATCCACATATGAGTAATATAGATCGGGGAAAGACAAAAGTAAGCTTGGCAACTTTGATAGATATTGCAAACGCTCTGGATACGACATTTGACGCATTGATTTGTGATAATCTGGTGAAAGGGAAAGTTGTTTTTGATGAAGAAATTTCACAGGAATTGGAAGAATGCAGTGAAGAAGACATCAGAATTGTTTATGATATGGTAAAAGCGTTGGTTAAGAGTCTGGCAAAACGGCAACATTAGTTGTTACAGTGGGGGCAAAGATATATGATAAGGATCGGGATTTGTGATGATTTAGTAGAACAACTTCAGATACAGGAAGAGATGGTTAGGAATATCGTTTGCCGTTTGGGGCTGAATACAGAAATAAAATGTTTTCAAAGTGGAGAAGATTTGCTATGGGAAATGGAACAAAAAGGCAATATGGATATCATTCTTTTGGATATTGAAATGGGCGGGATAAACGGAGTTGAAACGGCAAGACGGATTCGGGAAAAGGATAACAGGGCAATTTTGTTCTTCATTTCCTACTATGAACAGTATTGTAAGGAAATCATTAATGTACAGCCATTTCGGTTTATAGACAAGCCTGTTTCGGAGGAGGAACTGGATCGTGGGTTTAGAGAAGCGTTTAAGGCGATGAGTCAAAAAGAAGAAATTTTTGAGTATACATATAAAAAAGTTCCATATAAGATTTTGGTAAATAAAATTCGTTATTTTGAGAGTGATAAGCGACAGGTGAATCTTTACAGTACAGACGGTGTTTCTTCCTTTTATAAAAAACTGGATGAAGTAGAAGCACAGTTAGAACAGATGAATATCAAGTTTTTAAGGATTAGTAAATCTTATCTGGTCAATGTGAACTATGTAAAGGAATTTCGGTATGAAAAAGTAGTGATGGATGACGGCAAAGAATTTAAAATAGGTCCCAGATATAAGGATAAAATACGAAAAAGTTATATTGAATTGATGAGGATAAGCTAAATGATGAAAGTAATGCTGGCAGCCATTGAAATTTTTTCTTTAGTGTATCAGAGAATTTTTGCACAAAAAGTCCTGACACAAAGAAAGCATGGCAGAGTGTGGGAGTGTTTTGTATGGGGAATGTATTTTGTTATTTCTAATTTTTTTACTTACAGTTTTGCAAAAAGTGCGTGGGACAATACAGGAATATTTGTTGTCTCATTTTTTTTTGCTTTACGTATTTTATATATAGATTCTGCATGGGTTTTATCGGCAGTTACTGCTTTTATGGCAATTAGCGGAGCATTATCAGAAGTATTGACTTATTATGGATGGCAGATATTTGTTCAGAAAAGTGGAGTCAAAGTAGATACGGCAAATGAGGATTACTTACTATTGCTGGTTTCCAAGCTAGTTATGTTTTTCTTTATAAAAATATTGCTGGCGCTTATCAAGCGGCATAAAAATATCAGGTTGAATACACAGGAATGGGTTGAAATTTTTATGATTCCCGGAGGAAGCATTGTCATTTTAGCTGAAATGATCTGTCAAAAGGAAAGCATGAGCGAGACATTGGATTTTGTGGCAGCGCTTATGGTAATGCTGATAAATATTTTTACATATTATTTGTATGATAAAATTGGAGAAACAGCAGAAAAAAGAGTACGGGAAGAGGTTTTACAGGAGCAAAGTGAATATTATCTCAGACAGTACAATGAAAACATGAATCTGTGGGTAGAAATGAGTGAGTTCCGCCATAATATGACGGAACGGTATCTGATGGAGAAAATGTATCTGGAGAAAGGAGACTATGAGGCACTCAAAAAATATTGCGATAATTCTTTAGAAAAGTTACATAAGCAGAGAAAAGTATCTAATACAGGGTGTTTCTATTTTGACAGTATTATTAACTATAAAGCGGCGGTTGCTGAGACATTTGATATTAAATTTGAAACAAAGCTGATGATACCGAGAGATTTAAAAGTGGAAACAGAAGATATCTGTATCTGTCTTGGAAATTTGTTGGATAATGCGATAGAGGCATCCAAAAAAGTGAAAGCAGAAGAACGTAGTGTTTGCGTAGAAATACGAGTGGATAGAAGAAACCTTATGATGATGGTTTCTAACCATTACGAAGAAGAACGGAAAAAGAGCGGAAATCATTATATGACAACAAAAAAAGAAAAACACAGGCATGGATTTGGACTGAATATAATAAGGAAGATAGCCAGACGGTATGATGGGGAGGTTATCATTGATGATGGGAATCATCAATTTGTGGTGACAGTATTATTGTATGAGATTTTTTCTATGTAAAAAAATGTAAAGGGAAATAAGAGATGCGTGAGTGAGAGACAGGCGTCTCTTTTTTTTGCATAAAAATAAAAAAGTTACAGATAACCATACGATTCTTGACGTTTTGAAGATTTTGTGTCGAAAAATGGTATTATTAGGAAAAAAGAGAGGGGGAATCAAGATGAGAAATCTGTTAAACCGCTATTTGAGCAATTTAATGACATTTGGACTGGAGAAAGTAGCAACAGGCGCTGCAACAAAATGCTGCTATTTTATTCTGCATCAGCCCAAGGTGCCGGAAAATCTCAAAAAGTTTTCTGAGAGTAAGAAATGAGAAAACTTTTTGAAAGAATCGTAGACTTCATGGAAGAAAATGGAAGCATTCAATCGGAGTACAGGGATGTATATCTATTTGCGTTGCAGACCATTGCTGTATATGCTTTCAATATTGGAACGGGTGTTGTCATTGGCGCAGCCTTTGGGGAATTGTTATATTGCATGATATTTCTGATTGCATTTATGCTGTTGCGGCAGGAAGCAGGAGGATATCACGCACCGGGATGGATGAGCTGCTATTTTCTTTCATGTGGGATTCTGGTTTTAACCTTGTTATGGATAAAAGCAGAATTTGCTTATCAGACCTGTCTTACAATCGCTGCGGCGTTGGCTGCGGGGATGGGGATATTTCTATTTGCTCCCCTGGAGGATAAAAATAAGCCTCTGGAGGAAGCAGAAAAGAAAGTAATCGGAAAAAAGGCGCGAATCATAGTTGTAACAGAGCTGATACTCGGAATGGTATTCTTAGCGGTAAATCAGAGAGCTGCATATGCGGTTTTGGGCGCAGTTATCTGGTGTGGAGTGAGTTATCTGGCATGGTCAGTAAAAAGATATACGGAGAAAAATGGGAAAAGTAGAGAAGATAACAATTAAATTGGCAATGCTGTTCATAGGGCTTTCTTTGCTGTTTCCGGCAAGGGTTTTGGCAGCGGAGAAGAATGAAATCAATGAAATCACCGAAAAAAAGCAGATTATATTTTTGCTGGATGCAAGCAAATCAATGCAGGGAGACGGACAGTGGATTGAGGCAGCGGACAGCGCATGCATGATAGCGTCGGCGTTGCCGAAAGAATACGAAGTGGCATTGCTGGTATATAACACGGAAATTGTTTATGAGGAAGATTTCGGAAACATTAATCAGAAAACCAGACATGCACTCGAGACGGTAGAACTGCAGGGCTACACCACCCCAGCGGTGGCGTTGGAAACGGCGGCTGATATGTTTGACAGTGCGGCGGCAGATAAAAGAGTGGTATTTATTTCCGACGGGGAAATTTCTCTGCGGGATCAAAGCGAAACAGAAACTGCAATCAGGCAGTTTGAAAATATGGTGGATCAGATTGCAGAACAGGGAATAAAAATTGACATGTTTGCAATCCCCAATGATAAGACGGAGAATGAGGTTTCGTATGGAACGAAAGTGACGTCAGGAGAGCAGTATACAGTAGGCGAAAACCAGACGATTGAAGAAATCACTGCAAAATATCTGTTCCAGACGTTACAGATAGAAAAAATAGAACTTGGCGAGGCGGTTTCCGGAGAAGGAAATATGACAGTGGATCTGCAGGATACTTATATGCAGAATGCAAAGATACTTCTCGTGTCAGGGGAAAACATCGAGGATTTTCATGTTGCAGGACAGTGTGAGAGCCTGAATATGCTTCAGGGAAACAAGTTTGCGGTTGCTGAATTGGAAAATCCATTGGAACGGCATATTACAATGGACTATTCGTTGGAAAACAGAGGAAATGTCCATACTTATCTGATAAAAGAATATTTTTTAAAAGCTGATATGGAGAAATCCTATACATCAGAGGAAGGGACATTTACCCTGAAGGTAAATGTTGTAAACCATCAGGAGAAGCCGGTTTTGGATTCGGAAACTTTAAAAGACAGTATTTCTGTTTTGATTAATGGCAAGGAAGCGTCTTACCGTGTGGAAAATGGCACGGCGATGGTTCCGTATCAGACAGACGAGACGGCAAAAGTGAATGTGGAAATTGCAATTCAGCCGTCGGGAAATGTGGTTCATTACATAAAAACGGCAGATACGGTGGAATTGACAGTTCCGGTTGTAGAGGAGGAACCTGATTATACGGTTCTTTGGATTGTAATTATATCTTTATGTGCAGTGGTACTTTTGCTCTCTGTTTTATATGAAAGGAAAAAGCAAAAAAAAAACGATGGTGAGACGGGGTCCATTATCATAGAGAAATCGGAACCTCCTGTGCTGCCGAAATATGATTTCTCGGGACAGTTGGCGGTATATTTGTTAAAGGGGGAGCAGGAAGACGACGTTGCGCCCTGCAGTATTAAGTTATTCGGAAAATCACGAAAAAGTATATCCTTTGACTGGATCAAAGACCGCTGCGGGATTGACTATAAATTATCGGATGCAGATAAAATCAGGTTTACTGGCGGAAAAGACCATGCACTGTGTTTCAAAAACAGTGGTTATGCAACAATCGTAAAAGAAAACCAGATTTTGAAACGGGAGAGAAAGTATTCTTTATACTATGGAGAAAAAATATTGCTGATTTTTAATAATGGAGGAACAGAAATTGAACTTCATTATAAAAATATGAAACCAAGCGAAAGGTAAGGAGGAACAAAGTGAATACAATAACACAGACAAACAGGACGATTCTCTTTGAGGAAATCAATCCGGAAAAGCTGAATCTTCTGACACTTGTTGGAGACGTCAGGGGGGTAAACAGCGTAAGTGACGACAAAATCAAAGAAATAAACGATGCCTTGCTGGTGAGAAGTTTTGACGAATTTTTGGAGAAATTTGAGCCGGTGGTGTATTCGTATTTTGACGCAAACAATCAGAAAGTAATCTATACGCTGAAAAAACCTGAAACGATTGAAGATGAGTTACTGAGTGAAATTCATCTGAACCGCCAGAATGATTATCTGAAAATGCTGATGACGCTTGTTGAGGCAAAGCGGGCGGAGGGAAGCATCAACGTAGATTTTAAATTTGAGAAACTGACGGATATGATTTCACCCAAAAAGGTCATGGACGATATCCGACAGAACCGAAAAGAACTTCAGTATACCTACAGCGAATATGCGAAACTTGAGGACGGCGATCCGAAGAAGTTAGATACGGCAGATAAGCTGAATCTGATGTTTGAAGAAGCAAGTGTCAATTACAACAATGTAATGGCAATGCTGCCGCTTGCGATAGAGGATATCAAGACAAGGCTGTTGTTGGGCGATGGACAGAAGAAAAAAGACGAAGCGCCGTTAAGCATTGGCGTGCTCAGTATGGATGAACACGGAGAACTTAAGATTTTAGAGGCGCCGAAGGAAAACAAAAAAGAGCTGATGGTATTAGACGACAATGCCAACGCCGGACTGATTCAGGCAATCGAGAAAGACTATATGGATTTGAACGAGGACGGAAATGAGTATGTTATGTCGTTGGTTGCAAGAACTTTCTGTCCGCTGGCATCTACGATGGAGAGTGTGGTAGATATTGAGAAAGAAGTAGCGAACTACAATTCTTACCTTGAGTTCTACAAGCGGAGCAAGGATGATTTTATCAAGACAGTAAAACCGTTGGTGGAAAAAATCATGGGGGTATGGGCTTTCTTCGAGCAGTATCCGAGAAACTGCAAGGGAATGAAACCTTCTCTGGTGGTATCGAATGTGAGCAACGATATGCTGGCAAAGAGCAGCAACATTCCGCGACTTTTAGCATATCTCAATACGGTAAACGCAAAAAATGATTTTGAGAATACCATCTGGTATGCCATTGTTCCGTCGGTTTCCTTAAACAGCAGTTCTAAGCTGAAGGCGGTAAAGGAGCGTTTTAAAGGAAATGAGAACGTAGAGAAAGAGGATGTGAACAGCATGGAATCGCTGGTTCGGATTCTGGATGCGCTGAAAGATTATGAAGTGCAGTGTTTCTTCAGCTATGAGACGGGGGACAAGACCACCTTTAATGTTATGGCGACAGAGGGAATTGAAAAATATGAAACAAAATGCACGCAGTTGATTGGCAAGCCTTTTAGTGAATATGCAATTCCCTGTATCCCGAATTTTACCGTAATACCAAAAGACAAGTCCGGCGTCATTCTGGATAACAAAATGTACATTACAGA
>ERZ833608.2362-NODE-2362-length-10166-cov-41.571061_pt1 | contig 10166 bp, 7 predicted proteins | sample MGYA00519694_ERZ833608 | MGnify/ENA primary metagenome ERZ833608 (study PRJEB31850, sample SAMEA3708742) | human gut metagenome | biome: human gut; feature: human-associated habitat; material: faeces | place: China | collected 2014 ... | reverse complement strand
GGTCGGTGCCGGGCACCCACAGGGCGGCATAGCCCTGCATCCGCTTGGTGCGGATGAGGATATCCTGCATGGTGTTATCCACCGCATGACCCATGTGCAGCTGACCGGTAACGTTCGGCGGCGGCATCACGATGGTGTAAGGTTTCTTGTCCGGATCGGCTTTCGTGTGGAAGTAGCCGCCATCCAGCCAGAACTGGTAGATACGATCTTCCACCTGACTGGGATCGTACTGCTTTGCAAGTTCTTTCATAGTGTCCTCCCAAAAAAATTGATGAAGTGGGACGCAAAAAGCCGCCCCACGGAGCGTTCCATGGGACGGCTGTAAATACATGACCGCGGTACCACCCAAATTGCGCGGAAAACTCCGCGCCCCTTGATGCCCCTGTAACGTAGGGCAGACCCGAAAGCGGCTTACCGGCTCAGCTCACCGCTTCTGCTCCAAAGTGACAGTGCCCCGCCGGTATCCCGCCGGGTTTTCAGCTGCCCCCGGCTCTCTGTGCGGTCCCAGACGATGCACACTCTTTTTCAACGCATTTATAAAAAGAATATAGCGTTTTTTGTGGGATTTGTCAATCAGTTTTTCAAACCTTTCACCCAACGCACCAGCTTCCATACCTTTGCGCCCAGACGTGGGCAGTAACCCATCATCAGCGCCTGCAGCTTCTGGCTTTTGTGCTCCGATGGGATCTTCCACGCAGCGTGGCGGTGCGTGGAAGCCAGCTCCAGCAGTGTTTTTTCCTTTTCCGGGTCCCGCTCCGGCTGGTTGACCAGCCGGAAATACACCTCGGCGCAGGACATGATGCAGCGCTGATCCGTAGTACTGCGGAAGGGGTCCGGCTGCTCCTTTGCCAGCTGCCAGACCCGTTCCCATGCCAGTGCCGCCGTATAAAAGCGCAGGCTCGGCTTCTGCCGTACGGCAGAATCTGGTCGTTCAAGATAGGCATAGAGAGGGCAGTTCAAAAACGCCAGACTGCCAGCCTTGAGAAATTCCATCACAAAAAACAGGGTATCCTCCCCATAAAGCAATGCCGGATCAAAACGGATATCCCGTAATATCTCCCGGTGGGTCAGCATCCGCCAGCAGTGCCCGCCGCTCCATTCCCGCATCCACGAATAATTTTCCGCCGTGATCCTCTGCGGTGCCGGGCATTCCGTCACCGTCCACAGGGGCTCGTTTTCCCGTATGCTGCGGTAGCGGCACATAGCCATGCGAGTGCCGCTACTGCACAAGGCATCGTACAGCCATTCCAGATACTGCGGCAGCACAAGGTCGTCGGAATCCACAAAGCCGATATATTCGCCCATTGCCACATCCAGCCCAAAATTGCGTGCCGAGGACACTCCACCGTTTTCTTTGTTGAAAATGCGCACCCGGGCATCCTGCGCCGCATAGCGCTGCATGATCTGCCAGCAGTCGTCCGGCGAACCATCATTCACAACGATCAGCTCAAAATTCCGGTAGGTCTGCGCCAGCAGGCTGTCCAGACACGCGGGCAGATACTTTTCCACCTTATAGACCGGTACGATCACCGAGATCAGGGGGCTTTTTTCTGTATTCATCCGGCTCTCCTTTTTAAAATTTCCAACCCACGCCGCTTCAGCTCCGTGTACTCCGCGCTGCGCCGGTAGAGCAATACGATCACTCCTGCAAACACCGCCGTATAAAGCAGCCCGTCCAAAACAAAAACGCCGAAATTGCCCACCGGAAAGCGCTTTACCCAGAGCATGGCTGCCGCCGAGACCGCCGCCACGATCATTGCACGCTTCAGGTACTCCGCAAAATAAACCCGGAGCTTCTTCTGCCATGCATCCTGAACGCCATACTTCAAAAAGATATAGGGCTCCACCCAGACACAGGTGCACAGGCTGCTGATGATGGTACCCCCGATAATGCCGACCACGCCGTACCGCTGCACCAGCGCCAGAGAGACCACCAGATTGATGATGGACTCCGCCACAGCCTTATAGCGGTCGTTCCAGAACAGACCCATGACCTCCCGGAACAACAGGTTCGTCTGCCGCATCCGCGAAATATAGAACTCTGTCACAATGATCGCCACGGTTGTCATCGGGAAACAGTATTCCCTGCCAAACAGCAGCTCGATCAAGGGGTTGAACAGCATCATCAGCCCGCCAGTCAGATAGGCAGACTGCACAAAAAAGAGAAAGTCCATCTCTTTATATACTTGGTACAGCCGGTCAGAGTTTTCCAGCGCCGCAAAATTACCCACGCTGCCGGAAAAAGCCGTAGCAAACTTGTTCAGCAGGTTGTTCAGCGCGTTGAGTACCAACCGGTAATTGGAGTAAAGCCCCACCGTTGCCAGACCGATGAAGGAGGACATCAGCAGGCTGTCCGTGTTGCGCACGATGACGGTAGCCAGCTTGTGCATACTCATTGCGCCGATGTTTTTCAGGATGCCGTTCCGTTCCTCCTTTTCCGGCAGCTCCCGGCATTCCTTCAGATAGGGAAATTCCTTATCCGCCATGTGGGAGATGATGATGTTGGGTATGAACTGCACCACAAGCTGGATGGCAAGGTACAGGATAAAGTTACCGGTCAGCAGTAAAGCCACGATCTGCACGACGGTGCGGATGCACTCGCATACCAGCGTCCACCCGGTGCAGATATAGCTTTTCTGGTAGGCCTGATAAATAGAGCTTTTATAGTTCAGCAGGTAAGAGCAGGCAGAGGAAAGCACATACATCATGTAGATCAGGGTGATATGCTCAATGCCTTCTCCATCCTTGATGAGGTACGGCAAAAACGGCAGCAGCACCAGCCCGAACAACAGCACCGAAGCTGCCACCGCCCGGTACATCCACTTATAAAGATTCATCAGCCGCGCCAGTTTCTGCTCGTCGTTCCGGGCGGCTGGCTCGTACATACTGAACACCATAGCCGTACCAATGCCCAGCTCCGCAAAGTTAAGGATACTGAGCACATCGGTAAACAGACCGTTGACGCCCAGATATGCCGCCGAAAGGCAGCGGATAAAAACCATTCGGCTGATAAAGGACAGCAGCATCGTCAAAAACTGCCCGCCGATGTTGACCAGCACATTGATGATAGAATAGCGTGTTCTCATGCGTTTTTTCTCTTTCTCCTCAGCCCTTGAACCCCCGCAGCCGGCTGTATGTCTGCGGGCAGCGCCACAGCAGCCAGCTTTGCAGCCAAAGCCCGCCGGGGACGGCGCAGTACCTCCGGGTGCGGCTGACTACCTCAAACTGCATCCGCAGCATTTCCCGGCTGCGGGGTGCTTTGCGCAGCGCCGGGGGCAGCTGCCGGTACACCCGGCTTACACTACCCATCGTAAACTTTGCCGCATTTGCCAGCGCATCGTATGCAGCGTTTTCCACAAGACAGTCCCAATACCGCTGTGCTGCCTCGGCAGCATCGAAATGGCGCAGCGTTTTATTGCCGCTCATAATGCTGCCGCCGCGCTGCACATAATAATACAGTGCTTTTGGCACCACCACGGCCTTTTGGATCTGCAAACAGACCTCCGGAATCAGGAACAGATCCTCGTTCAGCTTGCCCTCCGGGTAGCGCAGCTGTGCAAAGATGGCACGGCGGTACAGCTTGTTCCACGCAGGCTGAATCGTCGAATCCGTAGCATTTTTCAGCAAATCCCGCCCAGTAAAGTCCTTTTTTTCAAGGCGGATGTGCATCGACTGGCATGGCGCGCCCGTCTCGTCCACCTCGGCGTAGTCGCACAGGGCAAGGTCCGCCCCGGTGCTTTGCACAGCCTTATACAGTGCTTCGTACATTTCCGGTGCAATGTAGTCGTCTGAATCCACAAAGCCGATCCATGTGCCCCTTGCTGCGTCCAGCCCGGCGTTGCGGGCGGCAGAAAGCCCCCCGTTCTTCTGGTGGATCACCCGGATGCGGGCATCTTTTTCGGCGGCGGCATCGCACAGCGCAGGGCAATTATCCGGCGAGCCGTCCTCCACAAGGATCAGCTCAAAGTCCATAAAGGTCTGCGCCAGAATGGAATCAATACATTTTGGCAGATAGCGTTCCACATCGTACACCGGCACGATGATGCTGAGCAATGGTTTTTCGCAGGGCACAGTGTGTTCCTCCCTCTTATTTTCAATCCGTCACCTCGGTGCGCAGGCTGGCAATGAGCCGCTCCATCAGCGCTACCCGGTTAAAAGGGGTCATCAGGTAAAAGCCGTCCGCATAGGGCGCAGCCGCCTTGGCAGCCTGCACCGAGACTTCCAAGCCCAGCTCCTCGCCTGCGGTACGGTCCAGCCCTTCAAACTTCTGGATGATGGCTTCGTCCACATGGATGCCGTTGACTTCGTTTTCCATAAAGATAGCGTTGCGCTGGCTGACCACCGGCAGGATGCCTGCCAGAATCTTTGCCCGCTCGCCCAGTGTTTCCCGGGTCTTTTTCAGGTTTTCCACTGCCTGTGCCGACAGCAGCGGCTGGGTGAGAAAGCCGCTCATGCCGTTTTCCAGCTTTTCTGCGGCGCGGCGCAGCTCCACCTCAAAATTGCGGGCGTTCAGGTTCAGCGCACCGAACACCGTGATGGGGCTGGGCATCTCCCGCCCCTCTCCGGCCAGCGACACGATATACTGCGCCAGCTTGCGGGAGTTGAACTGGTACACATTCTTCACCTCGTCCCGCTCGGCGGTGGGGATGGGGTCGCCGGTAATGGCCAGTACCTCCCGCACGCCCTCGGCGTACAGTCCCAGCAGCAGCGCCTTGGTGGCGTTCAGGTTGCGGTCCCGGCAGGTCATGTGGGGCAGCACGTTCAGCCCCAACTCCCGGTGCACCCGGCACGCCACCAGCGAGGAATCCATCCGCGCCCGGGCAATGGGACAGTCCGCAATGGTCAGCAGGTCGGCACCGGCGGCCTGCAAACGGCGGGCACCCTCGAGATAGGCCGTCAGGTCGGCATCCTTGGGAGAGTCCAGCTCCACCGCAATGACCCGCTGTCCGGTGCGCAGCTTGCGCAAGAAGGCATCGTCCGTTTCCACTGCAGGCTTTGCCGCAGCGGCGGGCTTTGCCGCCGGGGCAGCGGGCAGTGCTTCCGGCAGAGCATCCAGCGCGGTGCGCAGGGCAGCAATATGCTGCGGCGTCGTGCCGCAGCAGCCGCCCAGAATGCGCACGCCCTCGGTAGCAAGGCGGCTCAGTTCCCGGGCAAAATACTCCGGCTTGCCCTGATAGCGCACCTGTGCCCGCGCCACCACCGGGTAGCCCGCGTTGGGCATGACCGAAAGCGGCAGTCCCGCATCTCCCAGCTGCTGCACTAGTGCCCGCATCGCGCCCGGGGCAGACACGCAGTTCAGACCTATGGCATCCACCACGCCGCTCTGTGCCATGCGGCGCACCAGTTCTGCGCAGTAGCGGCCCTCGCGGGTGTAGCCGTCCGGCAGCACCGCAAAGGATACCAGCACAAAGGCCTCCGGCACGGTCTGCTTCAGCGCACGAATCGCTTCCAGCACACCGTCCTCGGTGCTCAGGGTCTCGAACAGAAAATTCTGTGCACCCAGCAGTGCAAAGCGCTTTGCCACAGCAAGATACACCTGCTCCGCCGGGAGATTTTCGGTATCCGGTGCGGGGCCAAGGTCGGCAAACACCGCCGCGCCGGTCTCCCCTGCAGCCTTTGCTGCCAGCTGCCAGCCCGCATCCGCCAGCTGCTCCCAGCCCGGCTGCTGCGCCGCCGCCAGACGCGGCAGGCTGAAGGTATTGGTCTTGATGGCGTCCGCTCCGGCGGCAAGATACGCCCGGTGCACCGCCAGAATGCCATCCGGGTCGGTCAGGTTTGCCTGCTCGCACTCCTGCCCCGGCTTTGCTTTATAATAGGTACCCATGCCGCCATCGAACAGCAGCGGACGCTGGGCTAACAGTTTGCGCACATCTAACATCGGTACTTTCCCTTTCCTATAAAAGATTTCATCTTTCAGTTTATCGTAGTTCACTCATCCGGTCAAGCGGTTTTCCTGATTTATCTTGCGGCGCAGCTGTTTTTGTGCTATCTTAAGGTGTATCTGAAAACAAAGAAAATGACGAATATTTCGCAAACACAAGCGGGATTTAAGGCAAATAGCCGCAGGAATCCTTTGTGGATTTCAAGGCTCTTTAACGCAAAATCCAGCTGTGTTTGTAGAAATAGACTAAATTTTCGACTTTTCAGATACACCCAAGGAATAAGTTTTTATAAAAGGGAGAGGATGGATCATGCGCCACACCGGCACACTTGAGCTGGAAACTGACCGTCTGCTGCTGCGCCGCCTGCTGTCGCAGGATGCCCCGCAGATGTACGAAAACTGGGCAAACGACCCGGCTGTGACCCGGTTTTTGCGCTGGGAACCGCACAAAAGCCCTGCCGAGACCCGGGAACTGCTTTCGGCGTGGGCAGAGCTGTATCCGAACCCGGATTATTACCAGTGGGCCATAGTGGAAAAGGCCACCGGACAGGTGTTCGGCTCCCTCTCCGTGTACAACGCCCTGCTGGGTGAGCCGCAGCAAAAGACCAAATGGCAGGGACTGGAGCTTTCCGGCGGCATCTGGGAGCCGGGCTACTGCATCGGGCAGAAGTGGTGGGGCAAAGGCTTTACCACCGAAGCGCTGCAAGCTGTGGTGGATTTCTGGTTCAGACAGGTGGGCGGTGCCTTCCTCACCTGCTGCCACGCGGTGCAGAACCCCGCCAGCGGCCGGGTGATGGAAAAGGCTGGTTTTGTGTACCACCACAACGATGTTTACCACAAATTTGACGGCACACCGGTGGAATGCCGGTGCTACCTTCTGACAAAAGAACGCTATGATAACAGAAAGGACTTACTTTGAGCGAGCTTTATGATATTTTGACCGAGACCCCTCCCACAAAGGTAGTGCTGCTGGCACTGGATCAGGGGCTGTGGGACTGTGAGCGCAGTCTGGCAGAGCTTTCTGCCCTGTGCGAGGCCAATCACATGGAAGCCGTGGCACAGATCACCCAGAAACGCCAGACCCCGGAGACCGGCATCGTGCTGGGCAGCGGCAAGCTGGAGGAAGCTTCCCTTGCCGCCCAGACGCTGGGCGCGGAATGCGCTGTGTTTGACGGCGAGCTGACCGGCAGCCAGATCCGCAACATCTCCAATGCGCTGGGCGGCTTGGAGGTCATCGACCGCACCATGCTGATTTTGGAAATTTTCCGCAGCCGCGCTGTGACCAACGAGGGCAAGCTGCAGACCGAGCTGGCGCTGCTGCGCTACCGTCTGCCCCGCCTGCAAGGCATGGGCGAAGCGCTGAGCCGTCAGGGCGGCGGCGGTGGCGGCGGCGGCGGTGCCCGCCGCGGTGCCGGTGAGACCAAGCTGGAGCTGGATCGCCGTCATGTGCACGCCCGTATTGACGCGCTGGCTGAAAAGCTGGCTGAGATGGAAAAGCGCCGGGGCGAGAGCCGCAAGGCCCGCGCCAAGACCGGAATGCCGGTGGTAAGCCTTGTGGGCTACACCAACGTGGGAAAATCCAGCCTGATGAACGCCCTGTGTGGTCCCAGCGTGGCCGAAGCCGATATGCTGTTTGCCACACTGGACCCCACCAGCCGCAAGCTGGTGCTGCCCAGCGGCATGGCGGTGCTGCTGGTGGACACGGTCGGCTTTGTGTCCCGCCTGCCCCACAATCTGGTGGAAGCCTTCAAATCTACCTTGGAGGAAGCCGCATGGTCGGATGTGATCGTCCGAGTGGCAGACGCCGGGGACGAGCAGCGCGAGGAACAGCTGTCTGTGACCGATGAGGTGCTGGACGGGCTGGACTGTGCCGACATTCCCCGCCTGACCGTGTACAACAAGTGCGACAAGCCCAACACCCTGAGCTTTGACCCCGATATCCTGCTGACCAGCGCCAAGACCGGCTACGGGCTGGACAAGCTGCTGCAAAAGCTGGACGAGGTGCTCAGCGACCGGGTGCACACCATCCGGGTGCTGCTGCCCTACGACAAGCTGGGACTTGCCGCCCCCATGCGGGAGCGCGGCAGCGTGCAGGCAGAGACATACCGGGAGGATGGGCTGTATCTGGAAGGTATCGTCAAGACCGAGGATCTGCACTGCTTTGAGGGTTATCTGGTCTGAGCGGCAGGCAGTTGCTGATCATCTCACATTATAGCAATTCAACTTTTTAATGCAACAGCAACAGCGTTGAATTGCATATCGCAAATATGCTGTTTGAATGCTGCACTAATTTCTTGTCTTGCGATAAAACAGGCGGCTGCGCAAAGTGCTGTGCAGCCGCCTGTTTTTTCATTTAACCAACATTGATATGCCCCACCGGCATGATCTTGCGCTTGTTGTCGTCCGGTTTGGCGGTCAGGCTCATGGCAAAGGCCACCGGGCCCACACGACCCATGAACATGACCAGCATATACAGGATCTTTGCCCCGTTATTCAGCTGGCTGGTCACACCTACGGAAAGTCCCACCGTGCCAAAGGCCGAGCAGGACTCGAAGATGGCGTCCACCACCGACACCGCGTCCGAGGTGTTGTAGTACACCACGATAGCCGAGCCGATTGCTGCCGCCGCGCCCAGCACGATAATGGTCAGCGCACGGTAGACCGTCTTAGACTCGATATGATGGTCGGCGATCACGCAGTCGTCGCGCCCCTGCGCCACGCTGCGGATGGTCAGGATGATGACTGCGAAGGTGGTCACCTTCACACCGCCGCCGGTAGAGCCGGGCGCTGCGCCGATGAACTGCAGCACGCTCATGAGCAGCTTGCTCAAGGTACCGCAGGAAGCCAAGTCCACGGTGTTCATGCCGGCGGTACGGGTGGATACCGACTGGAACAGCGAAGCCATCACCTTGCCGGGCACCGACAGCCCGCCCAGCGTGGCGGGGTTGTTCCACTCCATCAGTCCCAGCCCCAGCGCACCGCCCAGCCATAAGATCACCGAGAAGGACAGCACCACCTTGGCGTGCAGGGACAGGCGGCGTTTTTTGTACCACTGGCACAGTTCCACCCAGACCATAAAGCCCAGACCGCCGGAGATGATCATGAATATGATCACTGCCTGCACATAGTAGTTGTTAACATAGGGCACCAGCGAGGAGTACGCCCCGAACCGTCCGAACAGGTCAAAGCCCGCATTGCAGAAGGCCGAAATGGCGGTGAACACGCTGATCCAGACACCTTCCGGCCCGAACTGCGGCACAAAGGCGAACAACAGCAGCAGAACGCCGATGCCTTCAAACATCGCCGCCAGTCCCACAACGATCTTCAGCACGTTTTTGGCCTGATCGTAGCCGTCTGCCGAGACGCTCTCGCCCAGTAAGCGCAGGTCCCGGAAGCCCATGCGTCGGCGCATGGCCAGCGCAAAAAAGCTGGTAAGGGTAACAAGGCCAAGGCCGCCCACCTGAATGAGCAGCAACACCACCGCCTGCCCGAACCACGTGAACTGCGTCCATGTATCCCGCACCACCAGACCGGTGACGCAGGTGGCACTGGTGGCTGTGAACATGGCATTGAGCACATCCAGCCGTCCGTGCCTGCTGGAAATGGGCAGGGTGAGCAGTAGCGTGCCCAGCGCGATCACGATAATAAAGCTGACGCAGATGATCTGGGTCGGGGTGCTCAGTCCCAGCTTTTTCCACCGGAGCGACCTCTGATGCCGCAGCTTTTTGCGGATATTTTTCATTTTTTCCATAGCATCCTCCCTGCGCAGCACGCAGCCGCTTTGCATTCCCTTATAGCATACACCATTTTGCCCGCAGGTTCAACTTGATTTTACAGCCCGGTTGCGGTATTATAATATGGTACTGTATTTGGGGCGGCTGTCCTGTGCCCCCAAGGATGCAGGCTCCTGTCTCCGTAGCTCAGCTGGATAGAGCGTCCGCCTCCTAAGAATTCGGTCAACCTGATACCTTGGGGGCAGAAGTGATTGCTCTAATCAAAAGCAAGACCGGGAATCGAAGTTTTCTCAACAATTTTTGATGCAACAAGTTTAACACCGTTCCGGTTGCAACGCAGTCGGTCACTTCGTTGTGAAAAGCATTCCATACAAAGTGCAGAAAAGTCAAAAATCAACGATAATACATATATGTCTCTATACCTCAGCTGGATAGAGGGTTCGCCTCCTAAGCGAAACGCCCCCGGTTCGAACCCGGGTAGGGACATCCTTTTAAGAAATGCGAAGGTCATTTTTCCATGTGAAAGACGATCTTCGCATTTTTCATTTTGA
>ERZ833608.2352-NODE-2352-length-10202-cov-2.818666_pt1 | contig 10202 bp, 6 predicted proteins | sample MGYA00519694_ERZ833608 | MGnify/ENA primary metagenome ERZ833608 (study PRJEB31850, sample SAMEA3708742) | human gut metagenome | biome: human gut; feature: human-associated habitat; material: faeces | place: China | collected 2014 ... | reverse complement strand
CGCGGTACGTGAAACCGGACACATGCATGGAGAAAGGGACTTTATAGTCGCGTGGAAGGGCATTGACGATGCGATGCATTTCTTTCAGGTCGTAGGCGCCTTCGGTACTGGCAAAACCGGAATCTTGGGGCATGCTGAGGTGATACTGGTTGTCTGTCTGGTCTACAAAAGTTTGTTCGCGAACTATTTTACGGTAATTATTAATAAAGATGTTACGCATAATGGTATACATCCAACCTCTGAAATTGGTCTCGGGTTCAAATTTTGTCTTCGTTATCCAAAGCCTTGAGAGACGTCTCTTGCAACAAATCATTCGCTTCTTCCCGGTCGGCTGTCAACTTGTATGCAAAGCGAAGCAGTTCTTCTTGCACTGCAAGTAAATCTTTTCTAAAACTGTAAGTATTCATACTTTGCTCAATTTTTAAATAGTTAATAATGGTTTAGGTTTTACGGTTGCAAGTATAAGGAAGATTTGAAGCTCTGGGGGACGGAATACGGTTTTTATTAGGGGTGAAAACTATCATTTGACAGTTTATACCCCCCTCGCTGATAGTTTACGGGTGATATTATGTACTGAATGCCATCATTTTTCCGAAGATTTCGTAAATGTTACGTGATTTTTTTATAGCTTTGCCTACATATAGGAAAACACTTTTATTACATAAAAACACTTTATTTTATGAAATCATTTCAATTTAAGTCACTTCTTCTACTGGCTGCCCTCATCATTTCCCTGCCCTCCTTTGGACAAGGACTGAAGGCTTTCAAGCTGAAGAACGGTCTTTCCGTATATATATGGGAAGACAACACGAAATCAGACGTGTTTGGTATTGTCGGCGTACGCACGGGCTCAGTGAACGACCCTCAGGAATACACCGGACTCGCCCACTATCTGGAGCATGTCATGTTCAAGGGTACCGACAAAATCGGAGCATTGGACTGGGCTGCCGAGAAACCCATCTATCAGCAAATCATCGCCAAATATGACGAGATGGCCGTAGAAGCAGACCCTGCCAAGAAAGAGGCCATCAGCAAAGAAATCAACGAACTGACGGTAGAAGCCGGCAAGCTTAGCATGCCCACCGAGTTCTCCAACCTGATGGAAAGCATCGGAGGAAAGAATGTAAACGCAGGAACCAGCTTCGACCTCACTTACTATCACAACTCCTTTCCCGCATACCAAATCAACAAATGGCTGGAGATATCCTCACAGCGCTTTATGCATCCGGTATTCCGTTCCTTCCAGTCCGAGCTGGAGAATGTATACGAGGAATATAACATGTATCAGGACAACCCCAGCAGCGTGAAAAGTAACTTCATCCGCAGCAAGGCATTCGAGGGACACCCCTATTCACGTGACATCATCGGGCTGCCGGAACATTTGAAGAACCCGCGCCTCAGCAAGCTCATCGAGTTCTACGACAGCTGGTATACGCCGGAAAACATGGTACTGATTCTCGTGGGCAACGTAAATGCGCAGCAAATCAGCGGGCGCATCAACGCCGCTTTCGGACGTTTGCCCAAGAAAGCCACTCCTGCCCGCAAAACGTATCCGGACCTCGACATCAAAGGACGTACCCAATATACAGCCAAAATCGGTTACTATCCCAGCGTAGTGCTGGTATATAAAGGTGTACCTGCCGGTCATGCCGACGAAAAGCCATTGGAAATCGCCATGTCCCTCTTGAGTAATGGCAGCCACACCGGTACGCTGGACAAGCTGACCCTGGACGGTGAACTGACCGACGGCGGAGCCTCTTCACAGAATTTCCGCGAGCAGGGCCGCAACATCGTGGAGGTCATCCCGTTGTACGACGAGAACCAGCGCCGCTTCGAGTCCAACAAAAGCGCCGAGAAGAAGGCGCTGAAAGCTATCGAGAAGATTGCCAACGGTGAATTCGAAGACTGGCAAATCAATGCCATCAAGACGAACATGTGCCGCGACTTCGACCTGCAGATGGAATCGAACCGCTACAAGGGTATGGTCCTGATGGACGCCTTCATGAACGAGGAAGACTTGGGTAAGGTGCTCAACTATAAGGAAGAGGTGATGGCCATCACCAACGAAGACGTGAAACGCGTGGCCAAAGAATACCTCAACAACAACTATCTAGCCCTCTATGTAGAGAAAGGCAAGCTGGACAAGGGCAGCAAGATACAGAAACCGGGTTACAAACCCATCGAACCGCCCGTCGGCAAACAGTCACTCTACGCCACACAGTTCAAGACGATGCCCTTCGGACATGTGGACGAGAAGTTCATAGACTTCAGCGACGTGAAAATAAAATCGCTGAACGACCGTTCCAAGATGTACTACACACAGAATCCCGAGAACAACGTATTCAGCCTCACGCTGCGCTACGGAGTGGGTGAACGTGAATTCCCGAAACTGGGCATAGCCGCCGACTTAATGAACAGCGCCGGTATCATGGGAACCTATGAGCCGCAACAACTGAAGGAGGAACTCAGCAAGCTGAACGCCGCCTGCCAGGTTTGGGCCAGCGACGACTACCTCTACATTATGATGAGGGGATACGAAGAAACCTTACCGCAGGCCTGCCAGCTTCTCTCCCGCCAGATATTGATGCCGAAGCTCGACGAAAAGCAGTTGAGCCGCATCAAAGGCTCGCTGATGGGTACACGCCAGCAACGCAAAGACAATGTGAACACGCTTGCCAATGCCTTGTCGCAGTACATCCGCTACCAGGACAAGTCTTCCTACATCGACGAGCTGACGGACAAGCAACTGTATGAGCTCCAGATTTCCGAACTGACCGGCGACATCAACCGCGCCTCCAACTATGAAGCCGAAATCTTCTACTGCGGCACCATGCCGTTCGACAATGCCTACGACATCCTCAGCAAGAACCTTCCGCTGGTGGCCAACGAACGCCCGTCCTCCTCTCCGCAGGACAAGCCGATGGCTGCCGTCAGCGAGAACACCATCTACTTCCTCCCCAATTCGGATGCCGAGCAGGCACAGATATTCCTATATCTGCCTATGGACAAGTATGACAAGCAGGACGATGTGCTGCGCGATGCCTTCGACCAGTACTTCTCCGGTAGCTTCAACGGACTTATGATTAACGAAATACGCGAGAAACGCTCCATGGCCTATTATGCAGGCGCCTACATCATGACGCCCTCCCTGCCGGGCAACCAGACCTATCTGTACGGACACCTGGGCACGCAAAACGATAAGGTGAACGATGCCATGGACGTCTTCATGGGCCTGCTGACAGACATGCCGAAAAACCCCGAACGTATAGACAACATCAAGAGTTACCTGCGCCAAGAGGCCTTGAGCAGTCATCCGGACTTCCGCGACAAAGCCCAGTATCTTAAAATCTTCGAACGCATGGGCTACAAGGGAGACCCTGCACAAGAAAACCTGCCGAAGATTGACGCACTGACCTTTGATGACATCGTAAAATTCTACGAACAGCACATCAAGGGAAAGAAATACAGCATAGGTATCATCGGCAATCCCAAAAGCATCGATACCGAAAAGCTGGGCAAATACGGCAAGGTAGTGAAGCTGAACGAACGCAAGATTTTCAATACCAAAGATACGTTGTTCTAACCGTCCGTTTCGTCAGAGACGGTTCATTGAACGGATGAATCCTCATCCCGAGAAACGGATACAATAAAATTCCCCGGCATTCACGACTGAAATGCCGGGGAATCTTATTTAAAACACCTGGAATGCTTCTCCGGAATGTCTCGAGGTTTGCCAGAGAATCCCGGAGGTTCTCAGGCAACGGATAACGGACTACCCTTCCTGCTCCTCTTCATTGCCCGAAAGGATAGGCAGGCAAATCCTATACTTCACCGCCAGTATGCGGGTAACGAACACCGTCACACCGCCCACAATCTGACACACGAAAGACTCCATCCCCAGAAGATGGCACATCCAGTAGAAGGTTCCTCCCACCACACAAGCCATCGCATAAATCTCCTTCCGGAATATCAGCGGAATTTCGTTAATGAATACGTCACGTATCACACCTCCCGCAGCCCCGGTGATGCTGCCCATAATGATGGCCACCCAGAAGGGATAGCCCAGCGCGATGCTCTTGCCCACGCCGACCACCGTGAACAGTGCCAGGCCGATACTGTCGAATATGAAGAACGTATTGTGCAGATGGATGAGATGTTTACCGAAGAGGATGACCCACAACAAGGCCAGTCCGGTACAAATCAAGTAAATGGGATCCGTCATCCAGCCCGGGGTGACGTCCAGCAACAGGTCGCGTATCGTACCGCCACCAATGGCCGTCACAAAACCCACCACATACGCTCCAAACCAGTCGAACCGCTTGGCCGAGGCCAGGCGTATGCCACTGATGGCAAAGGCAAATGTGCCAATGAAATCGAGTATCTGAACAAATGTTGGCATTATCACTTTGAGAATTAAAAATTATAAATTATAAATTAAACATTGAATAAGTGTGTATTTTCAACAGACACTCTGAAAATAATAGGCAAAGTAACAAATAATTTCCCTAAGAAAACGTATTTTTGTCGTATCATTTTTCACCAACTACGACAATGAGAATAACAATCGTATCGGGCGCACGCCCCAACTTCATGAAAATAGCCCCCATCTGCCGCGCCATCGACGCCGCCAGAGAGGCAGGAAAGAACATCTCCTACCGCATCGTCTACACCGGTCCGCAGGATGACACCAGCCTGGATGCCTCGCTCTTCTCCGACCTTTCCATGAGGAAACCGGATGCCTACCTCGGTGTCACCGGACACAACCATTCGCAGGTGGCAGCCTCCATCATGCTCGCCTTCGAGCGGGAGTTGGACGGGCATCCGGCACAAGTCGTACTGGTGGTAGATGACATGACCGCCACTATGAGCTGCTCCATCGTCGCCAAGAAGCGCGGACTGAAGGTGGCGCACGTCATAGCCGGCACACGCTCTTTCGACATGAACATGCCCCGCGAGGTGAACCGCACCATCGTGGACGCCATTTCCGACTATCTCTTCACCGCCGGCATGGTGGCCAACCGCAACCTCAACCAGGAGGGCATGATACCCGAATATATCCACTACGTGGGCAACATACTGATTGACACCATCCGTTTCAACCGCCACCGCCTGGTGCAGCCCATGTGGTTCTCCAGCCTCGGCCTGCGGAAAGGGAACTACCTGCTGCTCACCCTCAACCGCCGCGACCTGCTGGAGAAGAAAGCCGTACTGCACTCCCTGCTCCAGACCGTCATCGAGAAGGCCGGCGGCATGCCTATCGTCGCCCCGCTACACCCCTACGTGCAAAAGGCGGTGAAGTCGCTGGAAGTGAATGCTCCCAACCTGCACATCCTGCCTCCGCAGAGTTACCTGCACTTCGGATTCCTCATCAACCAGGCACGGGGCATCGTCACCGACTCGGGAAACATCGCCGAAGAAGCTACCTTCCTCGACGTCCCCTGCATCACCCTCAATACCTATGCCGAGCATCCCGAAACCTGGCGCATCGGTACCAACGAGCTGGTAGGCGAAAATTCCTTCGCTCTCTCCGCCTCGCTCGACAAGCTGCTGCACGGAGAATGGAAGCACACCACCCTGCCCGACCGCTGGGACGGACGAACGGCGGAACGCATCGTACAGACACTACTGAACGGCAACAATTCATAATCCTCCATAAATTCTATCCCAAGCTTGCAAACGTCTATCCCAAACCTACGGACGCTTATCCCAAGCTTGGGTCTTTCTATCCCAAGGCTTGGGATAGAACTTTCTCCATACGTTGTGCAACTTTATCCTTTATATCCGGCAACTTTTCTATAAGGATTCTGTACGTTTTTTATCTGTATCCGGCAAACAAGACATACGACTTTCACGTTCATTTAACCATATCTCCCGTTTCTTTAGTCTATATTTGCTTCTTGATTAACCTTAATTTGTTAACTTTGCGCCCGAATTATCTGTAACTTATGAAGCAAAGATATACAATTTACGCCCTTTTCCTGCTGTCACTGTTCGTCTCCATCAGCGCATCCGCCCAGATAAAGGGTGTCATCACAGACTCCCTCACGAACGAACCGCTGATGTATATCACCGTACAGTATGAAGGGAAAGGTGTAGGCGGCATCTCCAACGCAAACGGTGAATACCAGGTTGAAACCCACAAAGGCTGGGATGAGCTGACATTCTCCGCTGTAGGTTATATCACCAAGAAAGTGAAACTGAATCCCGGTACCCGGGTGCTGAACGTCAAGTTGCAACCGGACGACATCATGCTCTCCGAGGTCGTCGTGAAGCCCAAGAAGGAGAAATATTCCCGCAAGAACAACCCCGCCGTGGAGTTTATGAAGAAGGTCATCGAGAACAAGAAGGCCCTGAAACTGGAAGAGAACGACTACTATCAGTATCAGAAATATGAAAAGATGAAGATGTCGCTCAACGATGTCACCCCCGACAAAATGGAGAAAGGTATTTACAAGAAATTCTCCTTCTTCAAAGACCAGGTGGAGGTATCGCCCAAGACCAACAAGATGATTCTACCCATCTCCATCAAGGAGACGGCGAGCAAGACCATTTTCCGTAAAAGCCCCAAGAGCGAAAAGACCATCATCGAAGGCATGAACTCCACTGGTATCGAAGAGTTCTTCAACACCGGAGACATGCTGGGGACCATCCTTACGGACGTATTCTCCGACATCAACATCTACGACGACGACATCCGGCTGCTGCAACGCCGCTTCGTCAGCCCCATCGGTCGCGGAGCCATCAGCTTCTACAAGTACTATCTGATGGACACACTCATGGTGGACAAGCAGGAGTGCGTGCATCTGACTTTCGTTCCGCAGAACCCGCAGGACTTCGGTTTCACGGGGCACCTCTACGTGGTGAAGGACTCCACCTATGCCGTGAAGAAATGTACCATGAACCTACCCAAGAAGACGGGTGTCAACTTCGTGGAAAACCTCGACATCGTGCAGCAGTTCGAACAACTGCCCGACGGAAACTGGGTGCTGACCGATGACGACATGACCGTGGAACTGCACTTTGTGAAAGGCATCCAAGGCCTGGAAGTACAGCGGACCACCAAGTACAGCGACTATCAGTTCACAGAGATAGAACCCCGCCTCTTCCGCCTGAAAGGAAATGTCATCAAGGAGGCGAACATGCTTGCCAAGAGCGACGAGTATTGGGCGAAAGTGCGCCAAGTGCCTCTCACCAAGAAGGAGAGCACGATGGACGTATTCATGAACCGTATCGAACAGATTCCCGGCTTCAAGTACGTCATCTTCGGAGCGAAAGCCTTGATTGAGAACTTCGTGGAAACGGGCAGCAAGAAACATCCCAGTAAGTTCGACTTCGGTCCTATCAATACAATGATAACCAGCAACTACGTCAACGGCACCCGTTTCCGTCTGAGCGGTATGACAACCGGTAACCTCGACCCGCATTGGAGCCTGAGCGGTTACGGCGCCTACGGAACCAAGGACAAGAAATGGTTCTACTCCGGGCAGGTGGCCTACTCCTTCAACAAACGCGAATACGTATTGTGGGAGTTCCCGAAGCACTACATCGCCTTCAAGTACACCTACGACGTGATGTCTCCCATGGACAAGTACCTCGCCACGGACAAGGACAACTTATTTGTCGGCTGGAAATGGACCACGGTAGACCAGATGTCCTACATGCGCGATGCCACGCTGACCTACGAGCTGGAAACCAATACCGGCTTCTCCGTACAGGCCATGGCACGCCACCGCAACGACCAGCCTGCGGGGCAACTGCAATACTGGAAGAACAACGGAGAAACACCCGGACAGTGGGATGAAAAGAATACGCTGGTGCACGACATCACCACTACCGAGCTGGGTGTGACCCTGCGTTACGCTCCCGGCGAAACCTTCGTCAACACCAAACAGCGCCGCGTGCCCGTATCGTTGGATGCGCCCACCTTCACCCTCTCCCACACCGCCGGATTCAAGGGCGTGCTGGGTGGAGAGTACAACTTCAACCTGACGGAAGCCAGCATCCGGAAGCGCTTCTGGCTCGGCTCGTGGGGCAAGCTGGACGTAACGGCACGTGCCGGTGCGCAATGGAACACCGTTCCCTTCCCCCTGCTGAACCTACCGATGGCAAACCTCTCGTACATCACGCAGAACAACGAGTCCTTCAACCTCATCAACAACATGGAGTTCCTGAACGACCGTTACGCCTCCCTCAACCTAAGCTACGACATGAACGGAAAACTCTTCAACCGCATCCCGCTCATCAAGAAGCTGAAGTGGCGTGAGATGTTCCGCATCCGTGGTCTGTGGGGCACGCTGACGGACAAGAACAACCCATACAAGAGCAACAATCCCGACTTGTTCCTCTTCCCCATGCGCGACGGTGTACCCACCAGCCACGTCATGGGCAAGACTCCCTATGTGGAAGCCAGCGTAGGTATCTACAACATCTTCAAGCTGCTCCATATAGAATATGTACGCCGGCTGACTTATACCGACATCCCCGGAACAAAGAACTGGGGAATACGATTCATGATATTGACAGTGTTTTGATTAGTAATTAGTTATTAGTGATTGGTGATTAATTATGGGATGAGTAATAATGATGAAAGAAAGTATATTAAAAGATAAATCGATGGATTTTGCAGTACGTATAGTAAACCTATACTATTATTTAAATGATAAAAGGCAAGAGAGAGTGATGTCTATCACACCCCAACAATACGATTCCCTCAATGAAGATTGTGTAATTCTTATAAAAATGATAACCGCTACTATCGTTACTTGCAAAAAGAACAACTCAAAACCACCAATCACCAATAACTAATCACTAATAACTAACAACCATGCCTCCATTAGCAGAACGGCTTCGACCAAGAACATTAGACGAATACATCGGACAGAAACATTTGGTGGGTCCGGGTGCGGTGCTGCGCAAAATGATTGACGCAGGACGCATATCCTCATTCATTCTGTGGGGTCCTCCGGGAGTGGGAAAGACAACCCTGGCACAGATTATCGCCAACAAGCTGGAAACCCCTTTCTATACGCTCAGTGCCGTGACCAGCGGCGTGAAGGATGTACGCGACGTGATAGAGCGTGCCAAGAGCAACCGTTTCTTCTCGCAAGCCAGCCCCATCCTCTTCATCGACGAGATACACCGTTTCAGCAAGTCGCAGCAAGACTCGCTGCTGGGTGCCGTGGAGCAAGGCACCGTGACGCTGATAGGCGCCACCACGGAGAACCCGTCGTTCGAAGTCATTCGCCCGCTGCTGTCGCGCTGCCAGCTCTATACCCTGAAGTCACTGGAGAAGGACGACCTGCTGGAACTGCTGCAACGCGCCATCACCACAGACACCGTGCTGAAGGAACGGAAAATAGAACTGAAAGAAACCACCGCCATACTCCGCTTCAGCGGAGGAGACGCCCGCAAGCTGCTCAACATTCTGGAACTGGTAGTGGAATCCGAAGCCGGAGAAACCGTCATTATTACCGATGACATGGTGACCGAGCGCCTTCAACAGAACCCTCTTGCCTATGATAAAGATGGAGAGATGCACTACGACATCATCTCCGCCTTCATCAAATCCATCCGGGGCAGCGACCCGGATGGCGCCATCTACTGGCTGGCACGTATGGTCGAAGGCGGTGAAGACCCTGCCTTCATAGCCCGCCGCCTCGTCATCTCCGCCTCCGAAGACATCGGACTGGCCAACCCCAACGCGCTGCTGCTTGCCAACGCCTGCTTCGACACGCTGATGAAGGTAGGATGGCCCGAAGGACGTATCCCCCTGGCAGAAGCCACCATATACCTTGCCACCAGCCCCAAGAGCAATTCGGCCTACATGGCCATCAACAAGGCGATGTCGCTGGTCGAGCGCGACACCACGAACCGTCCCGTGCCGCTGCACCTGCGCAACGCCCCGACCCGCCTGATGGACAAGGCGGGCTACGGCAAAGGCTATAAATACGCCCACGACTACGCGGGGCATTTCGCCGAGCAGGAGTTCCTGCCCGAGAGCCTTTCGGGCACGAAGTTCTACGAACCCGACACGCAGAACGCCGCCGAAGCCAAAATCGCCGAACGGATGGCGCAGCTGTGGAAAGACAAGTACCAATGAAACGCATCGGCATTATATCCGACACCCACGGAACCTTCGACGACACGCTCCGCGAATTTCTGAAAGACGTGGACGAAATCTGGCATGCGGGCGACATCGGCTC
>ERZ833608.2344-NODE-2344-length-10243-cov-3.130055_pt1 | contig 10243 bp, 9 predicted proteins | sample MGYA00519694_ERZ833608 | MGnify/ENA primary metagenome ERZ833608 (study PRJEB31850, sample SAMEA3708742) | human gut metagenome | biome: human gut; feature: human-associated habitat; material: faeces | place: China | collected 2014 ... | reverse complement strand
ATAAAAAACGATAAATCCCATCCGAAAAGCTCGTATGGGATTCTTTTTTACGTTGATTTTTGCGGTAAAATCGTTTGAGAATGCTGTGCCGGATGAGATATATGTGAGAGCGGGAGAAACGGTATCTTATGATTTTGATGTTCCGGTCAGTGTTGTGCTAAAGCAGGACAGTACGGAGGTATTTGAATATCTGACAAAAGATTCACCGCTTACGTATTATGTAAATTGCAGATTATTTGGAATTTTTCCCGTTAAAGATATCACGGTTATGCTGGTGGAACCGGAAACGGTTTATGCCAGTGGAATGCCGGTTGGAATTTATGCGAAAACAAAAGGAGTACTTGTGATCGGGAATGGGGAAGTGGAGAGGGTGGATGGACGGGAGGTAAAGCCGTCAGAAAATCTTGTAAAAAGCGGAGATTATATTGTCAGTGTCAATGGGATGGCAGTCAGCGAGAAAGAAGACCTTGCTGCAGCAGTGAACGAAGCCGGAGGAGGAAAAGATATTCTTGGAATCATGCGTGGCGAGGAATATATTGAGGTTTCCCTGGATCCGGTAAAGAGTGTCAGTGGAAAATATATGCTTGGTGTCTGGGTGAGGGACGACCTTGCGGGAGTAGGAACACTTACTTATTACAAAGCAGATGGAACCTATGCAGCACTTGGACATGCAGTGAGTGACAGCGATACCGGAACAATCATGAGTATGGCGGAAGGGTATCTTTATCATACAGATATTGTAGGCATAAAGAAAGGAAAGTCAGGCACTCCGGGAGAACTTTCCGGTATTATTCAATACGGGGACAGTACAAGAATAGGTTCGATCATGCAAAACACCGGTCTTGGGATTCATGGAGTCTTAAACGGAAACTTAAAGTGGTTAGAAACCGGGGAGTGTTATGAGGTGCGTTATAAACAGGATATCAGGACCGGAAGTGCGTTTATTGTATCGTCTGTTTCCGGGGAGAGTAAAAAATATGAAGTGATGGTGGAAAGTGTTGATTACAGCGGAAAAGAGGAAAATAAAGGAATCCTGATCCGGGTTACAGACCCTGAACTTTTAGAGCTGACAGGCGGGATCGTACAGGGAATGAGCGGCAGTCCGATCATACAGGACGGGAAACTGATCGGGGCCGTTACACATGTGCTCGTCAATGATCCGACCAGGGGTTATGGGATATTCATTGAGAAAATGCTTTAACATCACAGGCAAATATGGTATTATGAAACAAAAAGTGACAGTTTTTGTAAATGGGTGGCATATGCATACAGAGAGTGAAATAGAGAAATTAGCGGCGGAATATATGGAGGAAGGCCGGACAGCCTTTTTTTCAAAAGAATTAAATAAGGCGGCAACTTTAACGCAGAATGCAATCGATATCTATCGGATGGAAAAAAATTATGAACAGTATGCATTTGCGCAGAATATGATGGGTGTCATCTATGTGTCGCTTGGAAATGAATCGGCTGCAATGGATTGTTATTTAGAAGTGTTAGAGTGTTCAAAAAGACATGGAATAACATCCGTTCTGGCATTGGCGTATAATAACATAGGTTCCAGATATCAGGAGTTACGGCAGCACCAAAAGGCGATTGGATATTTTGAAAGGTCTGCAGATGAACTTGAAAAAGTGACAGACACAGAGAATGAGAATTTTCAGATCAGGTATCTGATTACACACATGAATCTCATGAAGTCCTATGGGGAACTTGACCGGCTTGACGATGCACGCAAGGAACTTCTTAAATTAGAAAAATGCAGCCAGGGTATTGTGAATGAAATGTATCGATACTCTTATCTGACATTGAAATCAAGACTTTACTGGAACATTGGGGAAAAAGAATATGTGTATGAGCATTTGGATGAATTGATAAAGGGTGGAATTGATGATTCAAATGCAGCAGATTATATTGAAGATGTAAGTGACTTGTGCGGCCTGCTGAAAGATATGCAGGAGTTTGACAAGTGGAAAAGAGTGATTCTGGCATTTGAGCAGCATGCAAAGAAACAGAACAGCATTTATTATGAAATGATTCTCAATGAAATGTGGCTGGATTACTATAAGGAGCTTGGGGACAACGAGCAGTATGTAAAGCTCTGCATTCACTATGTAGATGTGGCTCAGCAGCAGAAAAAAGCAGACAATGAGGAACGTGCATGTGCGATCGACTTAAAGATTGAACTTCAGGAAAAGGAAGAACAACGCAGACATGCGGAGATACGTTCCAATCAGGATGCACTGACAGGTCTGGGCAACCGTTATATGTTAGAGAAAGACGCTGTGGATGTGATTGAACATGCAATGAAAACAGGCGAAAAGATTGCTGTCGGAGTGATTGATATCGATTGTTTTAAACAGCATAATGATACATATGGGCATATTCAGGGGGATCGTTGTCTTCAGCATGTTGCTGATGTTTTGAAGAATGCCGTGGAAAAACGTGGGAAAGCATACAGATTTGGCGGAGACGAGTTTGTTCTGCTCATCCAGAACGGGGAAGAAAATACGATCACTTCCATTGCAGAAACGATAAAAAAAGAACTGCAGCAGCTGCATATAGAAGATAAGGATTCTGGCAGACAGGCAGCCGTCACGATTTCACAGGGATATGCAAGTTTCCTGCCAAGCAGACAGGAAAGCAGAAATAGTCTGATTGAACATGCGGATAAAGCATTGTATGAAGTAAAAGAAAACGGAAGGGATGGATTTCGTATTATTGTAGAATAATTCATAATTTATGTAAATTTTTGCGCTTGACGACTACATTCGACAAAATAATTTGAGTGAAAATAAGTATCATCAATTTACAAATAATTTATGATAATAGAAAGTTCGCGAGGCGCACTTTCTATTGTTTTGTCACAGGAGGGCTTGAAATGGAAAAATTAAGTGTAGCAATTGCTGATGATAATGAGATAATGTTACAGTTATTAGGGGATATTATCGAAAGTGATGATGAGTTGAATGTGGTAGGAACAGCAAAAGACGGTGAGGAAGCTTATCGTGTGATAAAAACAAAAGAGCCGGATATCGTGCTGCTTGACATAGTAATGCCAAAGTTAGACGGACTTGGGGTACTTAGCCGTGTGAACAAGGATAAAACGATCAAAAAACACCCGGCATTTATCATGATCAGTGCAATCGGACAAGATCGTATCACGGAAGATGCGATCAACATGGGGGCATCGTATTACATTATGAAACCATTTGATAATGATATGATCATTGACCGGATCAAACGGATCAAAAACCGCAGTGTGCCCGGAATGGAAAAACGTAAGATAAATGCATATGAAAAGGCAGAGCCGGTCAGCGAGCGCAGTCTTGAAGCGGATGTGACGGAGATCATCCATGAGATCGGAGTTCCGGCACATATCAAAGGATATCAGTACTTAAGGGATGCCATTGTTATGTCCGTGAATGATATGGAGATGTTAAATTCCATCACAAAGATCCTATACCCGACGATTGCAAAGAAATACCAGACAACATCAAGCAGAGTGGAGAGAGCGATCCGTCACGCGATCGAGGTAGCATGGAGCAGGGGAAAGATGGATACGATCGATGAGATGTTCGGTTATACGATCCACAATGGAAAAGGAAAGCCGACCAACTCAGAATTTATCGCGCTGATCACAGACCGTATTCGTCTGGAACATAAAATGTATTAATACTTTTCAGAAAAGTAAAAAAGAGTTATAATATTCTTTAGATTTTCAAAAGTTTATAGAAGAATAAATTTTTGGGGCTGGAGGGTTTATGACATGAAAAAAATATTATTTGCGGCTTCAGAAGCTGTGCCTTTTATGAAAACCGGAGGACTTGCAGATGTAACAGGCTCATTGCCAAAATATTTTGACAAGAAGAATTATGACGTGAGGGTCATTCTTCCCAAATATGTCTGCATGGAAGAACGGTGGAAAGGACAGCTTCATTTTTTATGCCATTTTTATGTGAATTTAAGCTGGAGGAAACAATACGTTGGGATTTTTGAAACAACGTATGATGGAATTACTTACTATCTGGTCGACAATGAATTTTATTTTGCGGGAAATGCACCGTACAACAATATTTATGAGGACGTGGAGAAGTTCGCATTCTTTTCAAAAGCAGTGTTAGAGGCATTGCCGTATCTTGATTTCTGTCCGGATATCATCCACTGTCATGACTGGCAGACGGGACTGCTTCCGGTATTTTTGCGTACTTTATATGGAGATGAGGAATACTATACGGGTATAAAGACGGTATTTTCCATCCATAATCTGAAATTTCAGGGAAGATGGAAACTGCCTGCAGTTATGGATATTACCGGACTGCCGGAACAGATTTTTACCTCAGATAAGTTAGAGTCTTACGGTGAGGCGAATTACTTAAAAGGCGGTGTGGTCTATGCAGATGCAGTCACCACAGTCAGTCCGACTTATGCCTATGAGATCACGACACCAGAGGGCGGTGAAGGATTAGAAGGACTTATGTATGCGTGCAGGGATAAACTTTCCGGTATTTTAAATGGCCTGGATTATACAGAATATGATCCACAGAAAGATGTCTATCTGACCAATCATTATAACGAGGTGAATTATAAGGAAGGAAAGGCACTCAACAAAACACGTCTGCAAAAAAATGTGTCTCTTCCGGTAGACGGGGACGTATTTCTGATCGGTATGGTATCGCGTATGACAGACCAGAAAGGGTTTGATCTGATCGCATATATCATGGATGAACTGCTCAGTACCGAGCGTGTCCAGTTTGTTGTGGCAGGAACCGGAGAGGCACGATATCAGGATATGCTGTCTTACTTTGCGGGAAAATATCCGGATAAGATGAAGGTACATATCGGCTATTCAGAGGAACTTGCCCATCAGATTTATGCCTCCTGTGATGCATTTTTGATGCCGTCTTTGTTTGAGCCTTGTGGTTTAAGCCAGCTGATGAGCCTTCGTTATGGCACGGTTCCGATCGTGCGTGAAACGGGTGGTCTTAAGGATACCGTCATTCCGTATAATGAATATACGAAAGAGGGAACCGGATTCTCCTTTGCAAATTATAATGCGCATGAGATGTTAGCGACAATCCGTTATGCGTTATCCGTATTTTACCAGCATAAAAATGACTGGGATATACTGATAAAACACGGTATGAGTCAGGATTTCTCCTGGAACGCATCGGTGGCAGAATATGAAAAGTTGTACGACAGTCTGGTGACAAAGTTTACATGGTAATACGGTCACTTTTTTGAAAAATAATTTACATGGTAATACGGCTGCTTTCCCTTGAATAATAATATACATGGTCGGAGAGAATATCCTCTGTGGAAAGCTGTGTGGCATTGACTTCCTGAACCATTTCCGAGAGTTCCCGATAGGACTGCTGACGGGTATCTGCGGGACTGTTTGCGGAGGATAGCAGAGGATCGGCCGGTGTGGCAAAAGAATTGACGGGAATGATGAGAACTTCGTGGATGCTGCTTGGAAGGATATAAAGATCACTTCTTAAGTGCTCTGCGAAGTTTTTTAGCAGATCCTGATACAGGATACATGCAGAGCCGTTTAATTTTGTATGATTGGACAGCACATACATCGGAAAAGGTGCCGGTGGAGCAAGGATGGCGGAGCTGTCGTCATCGGAAAGAAGTTCTTTTAGCACGTCGCTCATATTGCGAAGCTCATAATGCTGGAGATCCGGTGTGTTTTTGCATGCAAGTGCATACAGGTCATCTTTTGTGATATTCCAGAAGGAAAGATGATGGTTATGGATCAGGATCGTGGCAGAGCTGCCAGAGGCTGACGGAGAGCAGGAAATCTTTTCTTCTGAAAATGACTGACTGATATCGTCCGGATCAATGCCGATCAGACAGTTGAATACGATCGCCAAATCAAGAAAACGAAAATGGGGAACATCTGTTAACAGCGCCTTGTTGCGCTCGTAATTGATCAGCTTAAAGATAATGCGGGACTGAACCTTCTCATAGCATGTGAAAAAGGAAATATCAACACTGTGGGCGGGTTTGTTCTGCTGATAAATGTCCCTGATCTCGGTGCAGATATCAGAAATGGGCCGGCCGTTTTCATATGCATGAAAATAGTCATTCAGATAAATGGTCGGTGAGATATTGCAGCCCGGAGTTAAAACGGTCAGACCGTCTAAGTGGGTATTGTTATTTTTTAAAATGTCCTGCAGGATAATGGAAACGTCAGAACCAAATGCGTCCTGTAAAGATTGTCTGATCTGCTGTTTAAATGTCTGATATGTCATAAAGACCTCCTGTAAATACGAATCTATCCACGATAAATCCGCGGTGCAGGAGAAGATATTACTGTTTCTAAAATGGGGAAAGTCCACGCAAAACACTGCGTGGACTTACTATAACACATGCATACTACAAATGCAAGAAAAATTATTCGGATTTTAATTTTTTCCAGAGATAGCTGTAAAGCGAAGTTGTGGATTCATCAAACTGTTTGTACACGGTACAGTTATCCAGTGTTTCCTGTGGCGGGAAAATGGTGGTATCACTCAGAGTCTCATCGTCAAGTGCATCAATCACAGCAAGGTTTGGTGTGGCATAGCAGACATAATCAAAATTTTTCATGGCAACGTCCTCACGGCATAGGAAATCGAGAAATTTTTCAGCATTTTCCTGATTTTTACAGCTCTTTGGAATGAACCAGGAATCGATCCAGAGGTTGGAACCTTCTTTTGGAACCGTATAGGAGAGGTCATCATTTAATTCCATCGCAGTGGCTGCTTCCCCGGAATAAACTAATGCCATTGCCGCATTTCCGGCAGCCATTTCATCGGAAGTCTCATCCACATAATAGGCGTACACAAGAGGTTTTTGTTTGATCAGAAGATCAACGGCATTATTCAGTTCGGTCTTGTTTTCTGTATTGATGTCATAATTTAACAGGCGAAGAGCCGGGACAAACGAATCACGGACAGAATTCTGCATAATGATGGAATCTTTGTAGTGTTCATCCCACAGGATATTCCAGGAGGACACCTCATCATCTGTGACCATCGTGGTATTGTAGAGGATGCCGAGCGTTCCGTAAAAATAGGGCATGGAGTAAGAGGCATCCGGGTCAAAGATCCTTGCCGCATCGATGATCGACGGATCAATATTTTGGTAATTCGAAAAACTGCTGAAGTCGATCTTATTTACTTCGCCCTCCGAGATCAGACGTTCTACCATATAGTCGGAAGTGCAGATTAAGTCATAACCGATCGAACCGGCTTTATATTTCGTATACATTTCCTCCGGGCTTTCATATTCTTCTAATTTAACATGGATGCCGGTTTCCTGTTCAAACAGTTTTAAAACAGAACTGTCCATATATTTTCCATAATTTAAAACGACCAGCGAATTATCGTCAGCGGTATTTTTTGTTCCACAGCCTGCGGCAAAAAAAGCGCCGAGAAGTAAAAGCGGAAAAACAATATATTTTTTCATGATATCCTCACGATCTGCCGGATAATACGGCGTATCTGTAATTACTGGCTGTTCTTAGACGATCTGCGGTTCATGACAAGCAGCAGCAGAAATGCGGCAAAAAACAGTAGTGTGGAAAGTGCATAAAGCTCCGGACGTACACCTTTTCGAAGTTCTGTGTAGAGCATGGTCGAAAGTGTGTTCACACCGGCACCCTTGGTAAAAAAGGTGATGGAAAAATCATCCAGGGACATGGTGACAGCCATTAAGAATCCGGAAAACACACCGGATTTGATATCCGGCCAGGTCACTTTATAAAAGGCATAAAGCGGGGAGGCACCAAGATCTAAGGCCGCTTCATAGGTGTTCCGGTTTACCTGCTTTAATTTTGGAAGTACATTTAGAATCACATACGGGATATCAAATGTAATGTGTGCAATGAGCACCGTTACAAAGCCCAGATTTAAAAATTTTACAAAAAGCAGCATGAGTGATATTCCGGTCACGATATCCGCGTTTAACAGCGGGATGTTGGTTGCACCGAGCATCAGTGTGGTGCCACGTTTTTTCATCGCACTGATGCCGATGGCAGCGAGTGTGCCGATCAGCGTGGAGAGTACTGCGGCGCAAAGTGTGATCTGCAGCGTCATGATCAGTGCGTTCATGATCGTTTTGTCTGTAAAACAGGAGGCGTACCATTTTAAAGTAAATCCGCCCCATACGACTCTTGATTTGGAATTGTTAAAGGAAAGAACGACCAAAACAAGAATCGGAAGATATAAAAATAAAAAGATGACCGCAAGATAAATGCGGGATGCAGCCTTCTTTACCATACAGCAGTTCCTCCCTGATCTTTATCAAAAATATTCATGACCGCCATACTTGCGATGACGAAAATCATAAGTACAACGGAAAGTCCGGAGCCCAAATTCCAGTTGCTTCCCTGCATAAATTCCTGTTCAATGACATTTCCGATCAAAAGCACTTTACCACCGCCGAGCAGATCGGAGATCACGAAAGAGGTAAGAGCCGGAACGAAAACCATGACGATTCCGCTGATCACGCCGGAGAGTGTCAGCGGAAAGATAATGCGGATCAGTACGATCCTTGAATTTGCACCCAGGTCTTTTGCAGCTTCGATAACGTCCGGTTTGATGCGCGCTATGGAGTTATAGATCGGCAGGATCATAAATGGCAGAAAGTCATATACCATGCCGAATACAACGGCGGTCGGTGTATTTAACATTTTCACCGGGCCAAAGCCAAAGAGACCAAACAGTGCGTTTACGATACCGTTGTTGGAGAGTAAAAGCCGCCAGGCAAGGATACGCAGCATAAAATTCATCCACATCGGAAGTACAAATAAAAATACGACAAAACTCTGATGCTTAAAATGAAAACTGTTTAAGATCATCGCAAGCGGATAGGCAAGCAGCAGACAGACTACTGTACAGAAAAATCCGAGCTTTAAGGAAAGCAGAATGGATTTTACATGTACCGGGTCTGCAATCGCTGCGATATTGTCCCAGGTAAAAGCACCCGAAGTATTTGTAAACGCATAATATAAGATAATAACGATCGGCAGCAGGATAAATCCGATTATCCATACCAGATAAGGTCCTGCTAAAAGCTGTCTGCCTAATTTACGCATCGATCTCCACGGCCTCCTCATCCTCAGATTCCGGTTTGTTCATGATCTGGATGTTAAACGGGATCACGTTGATGCCGACATGCGTGCCCACCGGATACATTTTTGTGGTGTGAACCAGCCATTCAAAGCCGTTTGCGGTTACTTCCATTTCATAATGAACGCCCTTAAAGATCAGATGTGTTACTGTTCCGGTCAGCGTTCCTTCTTCCGGTTTGACCAGATCCACGTCTTCCGGACGGATTACAACATCGACCGGCGTATTACAGCCGAATCCCTCGTCGACACATGGGATCTTCACACCTAAGATCTCCACAACTTTATCCTGGATCATGGTTCCGTTTATGATGTTGCTGTCACCGATAAAGTCGGCAACAAATGCATTGACAGGCTCATTGTAGATCATCTCAGGTGTACCGATCTGCTGGATGTACCCCTGGTTCATGACAACGATCGTATCGGATATGGTAAGTGCTTCTTCCTGATCATGGGTAACGAACACGAACGTGATGCCAAGCTCATTTTTCAGGCGGATCAGCTCGTACTGCATGTCCTGGCGGAGCTTTAAGTCGAGGGCACCGAGCGGTTCGTCTAAAAGGAGAACTTTCGGTTCATTTACAATGGCGCGCGCGATCGCGATACGCTGCTGCTGGCCGCCGCTCAAAGAATCAATAGAGCGGTTTTCAAAACCTTCCAGATTCACTAATTTCAGTGCATAACGGATTTTATCATTGATATATTCTTTGCTTTTTTTCTTGATCCGCAGACCAAATGCGATATTTTCCGCGATTGACATATGCGGGAAAAGGGCATATTTCTGGAAAACGGTGTTTACCTCTCTCTTATATGGAGGCAACTTGGAAATCTCAATTCCGTTAAACAATACTTCGCCGCCGCTTGGCTCCTCGAAGCCTGCAATAATACGAAGGGTTGTGGTCTTTCCACAGCCACTTGGTCCCAGAAGGGTGAGAAACTCGTTCTCATAGATGTCCAGATTGATTCCGCGGAGAACCTGCTGGTCATCAAAATTTTTTGTGAGGTTTTTCAACTCTATGAGTTTGTTCATTCGTGTGCTCCTTTCCGTCCCTAAGTGGAAATATCCATATATTTCCTCATGCCGTGAAAAAACCGGCTTTTATCAGGTGATTTTCTTCGCTGATT
>ERZ833608.2342-NODE-2342-length-10244-cov-2.950633_pt1 | contig 10244 bp, 10 predicted proteins | sample MGYA00519694_ERZ833608 | MGnify/ENA primary metagenome ERZ833608 (study PRJEB31850, sample SAMEA3708742) | human gut metagenome | biome: human gut; feature: human-associated habitat; material: faeces | place: China | collected 2014 ... | reverse complement strand
ATATAATTGGGTATGAAATTCGGTTTTAAGAAAGGTTTATCATGGCAAGCGCACTTGACATACTCGATGACCTTGCTCCAATCAGCGAGCTCAGCAATGGTCGTACTTCCGCATTGTTGCAGCGGGCCGACCACGATCCAGTCATTCTGATCAAACGAAACAAGCCGTCCTACGTTCTCATGAATATCGAAAACTATCGCGCTCTCATGGAACGAATCGAAGACAACGAAGACTTGCTTCTTGCCGAAAAAAGACTCGACAACAGTACTGGCACAACTATCAGCAACGAAGAGGTCATGCTCGATCTCGGCATTTCCCCAAGCGACCTCGCCGAGGCACCTGAGCCGGAACTCGCATGAACTGGCAAGTTGAATGGCTTGACGAAGCCAAGAAAGACATGCGCAAACTCGGCAAAGCCGAGCAAATCCAAGTACTCAAGGGAATCGAGAAAGTTCGCACAAACCCACTGCCCACCTCGCAAGGCGGGTATGGCAAACCGTTACGCAATGCCGAACGAACGAAACTTTCCAGGCTTTGCAAAATCAGATTCAGGGATATCGGCATTCGCGTTGTTTACGAACCGTTACTGCGAAATGGAATCATGACCATCATCGTCGTTGGCATTTGTTCCGATAGTGACGCTTACATCAAAGCCAACAAGAGACGCAAAGAATATGGACTATAAGATGCGTCCGCCAATTTTCAGCGAACGTTACTTTTTCTTCAAGATTAGCCGATGATTTTACAAAAGAAGTGACGATCGTCGCATGACATTGTCGATTTGCCCGACGTAAGATGAAGGCACAACAGAAGAACGAAGAAAAGAAAATAGACAACAAACACAGACTTACGGCAGCGGCCAGAGGAATGGACAAGAAAACAGATACGCGCCGCCAAGCCGAACGAAAGGAAACATCATGAAGAACAACACTTTCAACCAGGTCATCAACGCCAACCTCGCTTCCATCGATCCGGGCTTCGGCCAGTTCGCACTCGCCAAGGCTTCCTCCGACCTCTTCAAGAAGGTCCTCAACAAGTAAGACCGCTTCCTAGACGGGAGGCAAGGCGCAGGCGCCACAGCACCTCGCCCCTCTTCTTTCCAATCCTTAAATCACATAGCGGGAGGCCGCGGTTCCAAACGGAATCGCGGCCTCCCGCTTTTCACGTACGACCGCTACAGTTCCTCCATCGCGAGATTGCGGGCTGCGGCGCGTTCGCGGGGGCCGCGCGTCACGTAGAAACCAATCGCCACGATGACGAACATCACCGTGCAGCAGATCCACAGCACACGGCTGCCGAACGCGTTGAGAATCCAGCCTCCGACCAACGGCGAGAACGCGTTCGACAGCGACCACACCAGGTTGTATAACCCTTGGTAGGTGCCGCGCACATCCTTTGGCGCGATGTTCGCCACCGTTGTGGCGGCAATCGGGAACGTGCCCAGCTCGCCAAGCGTCCACAGCACGGTCGCGATTGCGAACGCCACCCACGAATTCGCGCCGATCTGGAACGCGTATCCGACCGCCGTGATGGACATGCCGAGCACCAGCACTCGGGAGTTGCTCATCCGCTGGAACAGACCGATCGCGGGAATCTGCAGCAGACACAGTAGGCCGCCGTTGATGGTCAGCAGACTGGAATATTCATCCGTGCCAAGGCCGATCTGCGTCATGGAAATCGGCAGGCCGCTGACGATCTGGTAATACGCCAGCGTGTACAGGAACATCAGCACCACCATCGACATCAGCGCGCCGTCGGCGCATGCGCGACGATAGCTGCGCCATACGGAGAACCGCTGCGGCCGCTGCGATTCGCCGGTTTGTTTCACAGCATGTTCCACGGCATTTCCCGCAGCTGATTCCGCGGATTGCGACGCCCGCGCCGGCGCGACCTCGCCCCGCGGGCGCTTGCCCAGCCCGACTTCCTTGAAGAACACGATCATCAAGATCGTGGCGAACACCAGCACCGCGGCTTCCGCGTAGAACATCAGCGCATAGGAGATCTTCACCAACTGGTTGGCGATGATCGGGCCGATCGCGAAGCCGAAATTCGCGGCCCACGTCTGCAGCGAATACGCGCGCTTCTGTTTGCGGAACGGCACCACGTCGGACACGTACGCCGCGACCGCGGGCGTCGGCATGGATGAGATGGCGCCGTAGGCCAGCAGCGCGATCGCCATGATCCACGGATTGCCGATGAACGCCAGCAGGACCAGCATCGCGGCGGAGCCGAGATTGCCGATGACGATCATCGCCGGGCGGCCGAAGCGGTCGGACAGCGCGCCGCCATACAGGCAGCCGAAGATGCCGCCGAAACCGTACATGGAGACGATGGTGCCGGCCACGCCCGCGCTGACATGCATGTCAGACACCAGATACATGGAAAGGAATGACGTGACGAAGCGGCCCATCCACAGGATAAGCAGCGTGACCCACAAGCCCCAGAACATGAGGGGCAATCCGAAAATCTCTTTGTTCTTCTCCATTCTTGCCATCATATCGAGCAATATCGAGCGGACGCGACGCCAGTAGCCTTTTCCCGGGGTGCTGGGAGAATGGACAACTATGGCAATGAAAAAAGGACCGACCAAGGGGTCGGGTGGAAAGCATCGTAACGCGCTGAGGGGCAAGGGACCGACCCCCAAGGCCGAAGATCGCGTATATCACAAGGCTTACAAGGAAAAGCAGGCTACCAATCGTCGTAAGATGGCTGATCCGCGACTGGCGGCACGCCGTCGCGCGGCAAAGTTCAGCTCAGAATCCGACGATCTCGTCATCGGTCGCAACGCCGTTCTCGAAGCGTTGCGCTGCGGCGTGCCCGCGAGCACGCTGTATGTGGCCGCACGCATCGAGCACGACGATCGCACGCGCGAAATCATTCGTCTCGCCGGTATTCACGGACTGAACCTCATGGAAGCCGACCGACTGGAAATGGACCGTATCGCACGCTCCTCCAACCATCAGGGCGTGGTGATGAAGGCGCAGCCGTTCCAGTATTCCTCGCTCGCCGAGCTGGTGGAACGCGCGGACAAGAAGTCTCGTGCCATGGAAGCGGCCAACTCCGCAAGCGCACGCATTGCGGCACGTCCGCTGTTCATCGCGCTTGACGGCGTCACCGATCCGCAGAATCTGGGCGCGGTCATCCGTTCCGCAGCCGCATTCGGCGCCAACGGCGTGATCCTGCCGGAACGTCGTTCCGCTTCGGTCACCGCAGCCGCATGGAAGGTGTCCGCAGGCGCAGCCGCGCACATGCCGGTCGCCCGCGTGGTGAACCTCACCAAAGCCATTGAAAGCCTGAAGGAACGCGGATACTACAGCGTTGGTCTCGACGGTGGCGGCGACGCCCTCGTTGGCGAAACCGGTTTCGAAACCGATCCGCTGGTGGTTGTGCTCGGCTCGGAAGGCAACGGCCTGAGCCGTCTCGTACGCGAGACATGCGATTCCATCGCCGGCATCCCAATGTCGAACATGGTCGAATCGCTGAACGCTTCCGTCGCAGCGGGCATCACGCTGTATTCCGTCGCACGCGCCCGCCGCGAGGCCGGTGCCGCCGCTGACGCGAAGTAATCAACACGAAGCGACAGGAAGTAAACACAGCGAAACTGCAGAAGTAAGCACAACAAGGCAGCAAGTCCGAAATACATATGAGCGGATAGTCCATACGGATTATCCGCTCATTTTGTTGCGCAAATCTGTACTTGGATTGATTTTGCGCTTACCGCAGACCCACTCCCCCGCCAACGATCTCTCGCAACACGTTCTCTCACTTTCAAAAGTCAAAATTTTTTTGAGTTTTGAAAGTGAGGAGTGTGAAGGGATAACAAAAAGCGGAGGATTATTAGTGGTCCTCCGCTTAACGGCTCGGCCCTGCAATTTTTGACTGCGGCTACGCCGCAGACTCAATACTGCCTTCGACTCGGCTATCGCCTCGTCTCAGGGCATATTGATAGAAAAAGCTCCAGTGGAGCTTTTTCTATCAATGCGCCCATACAGCTGCGTCGGGATCGTCGTCGGGGTTGTAGCCGTCGTCGGGATCGTCGTAGGTGTATTCGTCGTCGATCACACCGGAATCGGCTTCGGCGTTCAACGCGTCCACATCCTTCGTGGTGAGCTTGTACTGCGGAAGCACCTTCTCCACATAGCTTTGCACCGCCTCGGCCATCGGCACATCATGACCCGCCTTCTCGGCCAGGAACCAACGGTGGTCAAGCACTTCATGGAAGAACTGAGCCGGTTCGATCTGCGAACGGTATTCACGCGGAATCATGCGCACGGTCGGTTCGAACACTTCGCGCATCCAATCAGTGGCGACAATCTCAAGATCCTCACCCTCACGCCACGTCGAAGCGCGGTAGGCATCCAAATCGTTCAACAGTCGACGAGCCTGATTCTCCTGCACATCAAGACCAGTCAATCGCAGCAGCTTACGATTCGCATAGCCGGCATCGACCACACGCGGACGCACCAGCACACGCTTGCCATCTTCGGCGGTCTTCATTTCCAGCTCATCCACATCAAAACCAAGCTCATTGAGCTTGTTGACGCGCTTCTCGATCTTCCACATTTCGTCCGGACCGAACTTGTCGGTATCAGTCAACGCGCTCCACAGCGAATGGTAACGATCCACCAAACGGTTGCCGATCGCAATTTCGTCAACACCGCTCGGCAGCAGCGAACCGGACGAAAGATCCATCAATTCGCCAATAATGTTCGTACGGGCCAAATCAACGTCGTACTCGCGCTGGCCTTCCGTCAGATTAATCTGCAGATCACCGGTTTCCGCATCAACCAAAAATGCGGAGAACGCGTAGGCGTCGCGCAGGAACAACACGTTCGACAGTGACACATCGCCCCAATAGAAGCCAGCCAAATGCAAACGCACCATCAGCACGGCCAACGCGTCGATCAGTCGTTCCGCGGTATCAGGGCGCAGATTACGCGCGAACAGCGCACGATACGGCAGTGAGAACTTCAAATGCTTGGTGACAAGGATCGCTTCCAGCGGCTCGCCTTCACGGCTATGACGGCCTGTGACCACGGCGATCGGCTGCACGGTCGGCAGTTCCAGCTTCTGCAGGCGACGCAGCAGCTCGTATTCTCGTTCCGCCACATTGCGCGTGATTTCCTTCATGGCGTACACTTCGTCGCCTACGTGCACGAAACGCACCACATGCCTGGAAATACCACGCGGAAGATTAGCCAGCAGGTCTTCCGGCCAAGTAGCCAGCGGCTTTTCCCACGGCAGGGTGAACATCTTTGGATTCGAGCTTGCGGCGGTGATTTTCAGCGCATGCGGCTCCGGAGATGAGGCAGCCGGATCTTCGGCCTTCACGGAAGTTGCTTTCAGCACACGGGGATCCATCTGTGGCAATTCAAGAGATTCCATGAATCAACAATTTACCTGTTGACCTACCCGAAGAAGCAAGTATGGACGAATCCGTTTCACCTGCCGATATGCGATGATCTCAATACTGGAATCTCACTATCCCTCTCATATTACGATCGAATATTGCGATCGATGCTACAAACAGACATTACAAGCCGATATCGTGCTTGCGGAAAACAAAAGAAGCCCCGCACCGACGCGGGGCTTCTCCAACGAGACGATAAGAGAGGAAGAGCACGTCTCGTTTAATGGTTGACGGAAGTTCGAGCTTCCGCCAAGTTTTTATTCAGCCACCCGCCAGCCGATTTCCGTAAAGGATATTCCCTTGAAGAAACAGCCAACGGTTGGTTACTCGATATCAGCTCAGTTCAGACGCAGCTCGGTCGACGGAGCGAACAGGTGCATCTTGGACGGGTCGATCTTGATCTTGACGGTATCGCCGACCTTCGGGAGAGCACGCGGGTTCACGCGGATCGTGGTGAGCTTGTTCTGATCGGACATCATGGTGGATGCCTCGGCAGCGGAGCCATCGGTGATGATGTTGCCGTAGATGTAGCCATCGGAGCCCAGATCCTCAACGTTCATGACCTTGAGGGAGAAGGCGTTGGCGTCATCCGGGGCGGCCAGGGAAGCGTCTTCCGGACGGAAGCCGACGACGATCTGGTTGTTGTCTTCAGCGGTGAGCTTGTTGACGGCCTCGGCCGGCAGATCCACGGTGTCTTCGCCGATCTTTGCCTTGCCGTTGACCACCGGGTGGGTGTTGATGTTCATCGACGGGGAGCCGATGAAGCCAGCGACGAAGACGTTGGCCGGGCGATCGTACAGCTCGGTCGGAGCGCCGACCTGCTGCAGGACACCGAGCTTGATGACGGCGATGCGGTCACCCATGGTCAGAGCTTCGGTCTGATCGTGGGTCACGTACAGGGTGGTGACACCCAGCTGGCGCTGCAGAGCAGCGATCTGGGTACGGGTCTGCACGCGGAGCTTGGCATCAAGGTTGGACAGAGGCTCATCCATGAGGAAGACCTTCGGCTCACGGACGATTGCACGGCCCATGGCCACGCGCTGACGCTGACCACCGGACAGAGCCTTCGGCTTACGATCGAGGTACTCGGTCAGGTCGAGGATCTCAGCGGCCTTCTCGACGCGCTTGCGGATCTCTTCCTTCGGGGTGCCGGCGATCTTCAGAGCGAAGCCCATGTTGTCGGCCACGGTCATGTGCGGGTACAGAGCGTAGTTCTGGAAGACCATCGCAATGTCGCGGTCCTTCGGGGGAACATCGTTGATCAGGCGGTCGCCGATGTACATCTCACCGCCGGAGATCTCCTCCAGACCGGCGATCATGCGCAGGGTGGTGGACTTGCCGCAGCCGGAAGGACCGACGAAAACGATAAATTCCTTGTCGGCGATCTCAAGGCTGAAATCGGGAACAGCAACGACATTGCCGGGATAAACTTTCTTGACGTGACGGCAGCTAATGGAAGCCATAATGCTCATCCTCCAAAATATATTCAGTGGGTTTCAGCCCGGGTAGAGCGGGCTGTTTTTCTTGACAACACTATAATAACAGGTTATAATCGGTTTGAAAATAGCATTTTATTGATATAGAGGTGCTGAAATTGATATTTGACCCGGAAATATATTGCAGCGCTGCCGAAGCTGCTGAACTGGACGGCACGGAGCCGCTTACCCTGACCGGCTCCGGCCTGTGGGTGGGGGTGCTGTCCCGCGGGGTCTGCCTTCTGGACGGCTTTGACCGCCCGGGGCAGAGCGGGGATATCCTGCTGGGGGCCGCGCCGCTGACACTGACCCCCCGGGCAGACTGCCACCTGCTGGCTGTGCGGCTGACCGGCCACTGCACGGACGCCTACCTATTACAGTCGGGTGCGGCCCGCTGGGCGGACGGTGCGGCCTGCCCCGGCGCGGCCGAGCTGCTGGCCCAGCTGCACGGCGCCCGCACGCCCGCAATGGCCTATGCACTGCTCTGCGCCGTGGGCAAGGCCGACGAGACCGCCCGCCCCCTGCCGCCCCTGGTGGCCGAAGCTGTGGCAGCCATTCGGCAGAACTACATGGCGCTTTATGGGGTCGAGGAGCTGAGCGAGCAGCTGGGCGTGACCAAAAGCCATCTTGTGCGGGTGTTCAAGCAGGAGATTGGCGTGCCGCCGGGCAAATATATGACGAATGTCCGCATCGAGGCCGTCAAGTCGCTGCTGCTGACCGATGAGTACAATCTGGAGATGATCGCGGGGCTGACCGGCTTTTCGGGGGCAAACTATCTGTGCCGGGTGTTCAAGCGGGAGGTGGGCCTCTCCCCTGCTGCGTGGCGCGCCGCAGCCGCTCCGCTGCCCGCCGTCCCCAAGCTGCCGCCGAGAAGTCAGGAAATGTATGTGTAAAAGAGAGGCTTCCCCCCTCGGGGGAAGCTGTCAGCGGCCCCGCCCGCTGACTGATGAGGGGCGACCTTGCCATTGCAACCCGTTTACGGGCAGCTGTGACAGACCCGCCCCTCATCCGGCCTCGGTCGGGGCCTCGGCCACCTTCCCCCCTCGGGGAAGGCATACAAAACAAATGCCCGATACGGCGTATCACCGTATCGGGCATTCTTACTTTATGCAGTTTTATTTCGCGGTCTTATATCCATCCGGGTTGTGGCTCTGCCAGTTCCAGCTGTGGGCGCACATCTCCTCGATGCCGTACTGCGCCTCCCAGCCCAGCTCGCGCTTTGCCTTGGAGGGGTCGCACCAGCACTCGGCAATGTCGCCGGGGCGGCGCGGGTCGATGACATAGGAAATCTCCTTGCCGCAGGCCTTGCTGAACGCATGGATGACATCCAGCACGCTGTAGCCGTGGCCGGTGCCCAGGTTGCAGATGAAGAGGCCGGGCTTCTCCGCCAGCTTCTTGACAGCCGCCACATGGCCGCGGGCCAGATCCACGACATGGATGTAGTCGCGCACGCCGGTGCCATCGGGGGTCGGGTAGTCGTTGCCAAAGACATGGACCTTTTCCAGCTTGCCGACAGCGACCTTGGCGATGTAGGGCACAAGGTTGTTGGGGATGCCGTTGGGGTCCTCGCCAATCAGGCCGGACGGATGGGCACCGATGGGGTTGAAGTAGCGCAGCAGCGCAACATTCAGCTCGGGGTCAGCCTTGCAGCAGTCGGTCAGGATGCGCTCGGTGAACACCTTGGTGGTGCCGTAGGGGTTCGTGGTGCCGCCCACGGGGAAATCCTCGCGGATGGGCACGCTGGCGGGGTCACCGTAGACGGTGGCAGAGGAGGAGAAGATGATGTTGTGGCAGTTGTGGCGGCGCATGACATCCAGAATGTTCAGCGTGCAGGCCAGGTTGTTGGAGTAGTACTCGATGGGCTTGGAAACGCTCTCACCCACAGCCTTGTAGGCGGCGAACTGGATCACGCAGTCGATGTCCTCGTTCTCGGCGAAGATCTTCTCAACGGCAGATTTGTCGGTCATGTCAGCCTCGACAAAGCGGAAGTCCTTGCCTGCGATCTGCTTGACGCGGGCCAGAGCCTCGGGGCAGGAGTTGTAGTAGTTATCGGCCACGACAATGTCGTACCCAGCGGCCAGAAGTTCCACACAGGTGTGGCTGCCGATGTAACCGGCGCCACCGCTTACCAGAATTGCCATAACATTCGTCTCCTTGTAATTTATGATTTTGTTGCCTTCAGATGAGCGGCTCATCTGTCTTTACTTTGTATTTTACTCTTTCTGCGGGCTTTCTGCAATAGGCGTTTTTGATTCCGGTTTGCCTTTTTGTTGCCTGTTTTGCCGCCGGGCGGGCAGCCCCTGCTGGATGCGGCGGTAGGCGGACGGCGTGTGGCCTGTGGCGGCGCGGAAGCGCTGGCTGAAATACGCGCCCGAGCAGTACCCCATCTGGGCGGCAACCTCGCCGGGGGAGGCGCCGCGCGCCAGCAGCTGGGCCGCATACTCGATGCGCATGGCGGAAAATTCCTCCATCGCGGTGCGGCGCAGCCGCGCGCGGAACGCCTGCTGCAGCTGGGTGCGGGTGCAGCCCAGTGCTGCGCATACCTCGTCCACCTTCAGCTCCCGTGTGAGGTTGGCGGCAAAGTAGGCGCGCGCATCCTCAACCAGCACATACTGGCGGCGCTCCCGCCGTACGCGGGCCACCGGACGCTTGGTGCGGCGGCAGCGGCGGGCCAGCAGAATCAGAAGGTTTTCGAGATGGATGATGAACTGCTGCATGACCCCGAAGGGCAGATCCTCCTTTGCAATGGGGGGCTCGCCCCGCACGGGGGCGGCGTCAAACACCGTGTTGGCGGTATCGGCCAGCCAGTCCAGATCGTGCTGCTCGGTCGGCTCAGCGTGCAGGATCGTACCGCGGAACCGATCCATCGCCGCGCCGGTACAGTAAAAATCAATGCGCAGTGTTTCGGGCGGGACCTCCCCCACCGTGGTCATGGCGAACACCTCGCCGGGCTGGTGGAACAAAAGGCCGCCCGCCCGCAGCAGCACGCGGCGGTCATCGCAGCGTTCCTCGATGGTGCCGCTGCGCACATAAATCAGCTGCCACGCCTGCGTCTGGCGCGGCGGAAAGGAGTCATCGGCGCGCCACTCCGAGGCGCGCGCAGCGGGGACGGCCTCCACCCGCAGCGGAAAAACATCATTCAGCATGTGGGGCTCCTCCCAGTTTCATTGGACGAGTGGCTTCCCCCTTGGGGGAAGCTGTCAGCGGCTCCGACCGCTGACTGATGAGGGTGGCCTTGCCGCTATTGCCCGTTTACGGGCTGCTGCGGTACACGCGCCCCTCATCCGGCCCTGCGGGGCCACCTTTCAGTCTACGCGCTAAGAGCCGCCTTCGGCGGTTGCGCTCCGACACGCGCCTGC
>ERZ833608.2337-NODE-2337-length-10258-cov-2.727139_pt1 | contig 10258 bp, 10 predicted proteins | sample MGYA00519694_ERZ833608 | MGnify/ENA primary metagenome ERZ833608 (study PRJEB31850, sample SAMEA3708742) | human gut metagenome | biome: human gut; feature: human-associated habitat; material: faeces | place: China | collected 2014 ... | reverse complement strand
CCAGCGAGAAGGGGGCCATGGGGTATTACCTGGACGGCCGGGCTCAGGCCGTGTGGGGCACCCACACCCATGTCCCCACCGCCGATGAGCAGATCTATCCCAAGGGCACCGGCTATATCACCGACCTTGGCATGACCGGTCCTATCCGCTCCGTGCTGGGCGTGGAGCCGGAGCAGTCCGTAGAGTCGTTTTTAGGCGGCCTGCCGGGGCGCTACCGCAACCCCAACGGTCCCTGCAAGCTGCAGGGCGCCGTGTTCACGCTGGACAGCGCCACAGGGCTCTGCACCGCCGTGGAGCGGGTGGACATCCGGTAAGGGGGCCGTTGTATGACAAGACCTGAGCATTACCGTTTCTATTCCGCTGTATTTCCCATTTTGCTGCGGGAGGGGGCCAACGGGCAGGAGGTGCTGCTGCACCTGCGGCAGAACACTGGCTATATGGATGGCTGCTGGGACTTTGCCGGCAGCGGCCATGTGGACGAAAACGAAACCGCCCGTCAGGCCGTGGCCCGGGAGTGTTTGGAGGAGTTGGGTATCACAGTGGACCCCGCCGACATGGAATTTGTCCACCTGTGCCACCGGGTCGCCGGAGGCGATGGCCGCACCTATTACGATCTCTGTTTCGTCATTCGGAAATACGACGGCACACCCGCCGTGATGGAGCCGGAGAAAAACGCCGGACTTCGCTGGTTCCCCACGGAGGCCCTTCCGGAAAATACCAGTACTGCCGTGGAGGTCATGCTGCGCCCCTGTCTGCGGGGCCAACCTTACAGTGAGGTCATTCATGACCTTCCGGTCACATCAATCTAAAAAGAGGAAATCACTATGTCTATTCAAAAGGTAAGAGAGTATTTCAAGCAGTTCGGCATTGAGGACCGCATCCGGGAATTCGACGTTTCCTCCGCCACGGTGGAGCTGGCGGCGGTGGCCGTAGGCGTGGAGGGCGCCCGGATCGCCAAGTCTATGAGCTTCAAGGTAGGAGAGGAACCCATCATCATCGTGGTGGCGGGAGATGCCAAGGTGGACAACAGCCGCTACAAGGCCCAGTTCCACACCAAGGCCAAAATGCTGACCTTTGACGAGGCCCACACCATGATCGGCCACGATCCCGGCGGCGTGTGCTCCTTTGCTCTGCCGGATAATGTAAAAACCTATCTGGACATCTCCCTGAAGCGGTTCGAGACCGTATTCCCCGCCGCCGGCAGCAGCAACAGCGCCATTGAACTGACCTGCGAGGAATTGGAGAAGTATTCCTCCAACTTCGTCTCCTGGGTGGATGTGGCAAAGGGCTGGCGTCCGGAAGAAAAGGAAGCTTGAGGGGCTTATGCTGAGATTTATTCACGCGGCGGACTTCCATCTGGACAGTGCCTTCGCCGCCCTGACCCCCCGGCAGGCGGCCGCCCGCCGCCGGGAGAGCCGGGAGCTGCCGGTGCGGCTGGCTAACTACGTCAACCAGAATAACATTGATCTGGTGCTGCTGGCGGGGGACCTCTTTGACAGCGCCGCCTCCTACCGGGACACGGCAGAGGAACTCTCCGCCGCTCTGGGGCAGATGGAGGCACAGGTCTACATCGCCCCCGGCAACCATGACTGGTACGGCCCCGGCAGCCCCTACCTGACGGTGAAGTGGCCGGAAAATGTGCATATTTTCACTCAGCCCCGGTTGGAAACAATGGAATGGCCGGAAAAAAATCTGGTGCTCCACGGTGCGGCCTTTACCCACGGTGAGCAAGCCGACGGCTTCCTCACTGGCTTCACCGCCCCCGCCGATGGGAAGCTCCATATCGGCCTGCTCCACGGGGAGATCGACCCCTCGGAGGCCCGGTACGATCCCATCCGCAAGGAGGAGATCGCCGCCAGCGGCCTTGCCTATCTGGCGCTGGGACACATCCACAAGCGGGCAGAGCCTTTGACCTTTGGCGGCACCGTCTGCGCGTGGCCGGGCTGCCCGGAGGGACGGGGGTTCGACGAATTGGGGGAAAAAGGCTTTTATTCCGGCACGATAGACGATTCCGGCAAGGTCAGCCTTACCTTCGTCCCCTTCGTCCGGCGGCGGTATGAAATTTTGACGGTGGACGTCACCGATCAGGACCCCCGCGCCGCCATCGAGGCGGCTCTGCCCGCCGACACGGCACAGGACCTGTACCGTATTCTGCTCACCGGAGAGACCGGTGAGGGCGGCGTCCATACGGACGCGCTGAAAGCGGCGTTGGCGGACCGGTTCTACGCATTGGAACTGCGGGACCGGACCCGGCTGGCGGAGGACCTGTGGGCCAAAGCGGAGGAGGACTCCCTCCGGGGCCTGTTTCTGAGGGATTTAAAGCAGCAGCTGGCGCAGGCTCAGACGGAGGAGGACCGCCAGCGCGTCACCATGGCCGCCCGGTTTGGGCTTGCGGCGCTGGATCACCGGGATTTGGGATAAGGCGAGAATTTATGAAAAAAATTTTATTGATCGGCACCGGCGGTACCATTGCCTCTGATGTCACGGAAGACGGCCTGGCCCCAGAGTTGACCTCTGAGCAGTTATTGAACCATCTCCCCGCCATCTCCAGTATCTGCGATGTGGAATGCATACAGCTTTTGAATCTGGACAGCACTAACATGCGCCCTGAGCATTGGTTGGATATGGTGCGGTGCATCCGGGAAAACTATGACCGCTATGATGGCTTTGTCATCACCCATGGTACAGACACCATGGCTTATACAGCCGCAGGTCTCAGCTATCTGATCCAAGGCAGTCCAAAACCTGTGATTCTCACCGGTGCACAGAAGCCTATCGGATTTGATTCCACAGATTCCAAGATCAACATGACGGACGCTTTTCGCTGTGCCGCCTCGGATCTCCCCGGAGTGTCTATCGTGTTCAACAATCACGTGATTTTGGGCACACGGGCCCGCAAGACCCGCACAAAGAGTTTTCAGGCATTTTCCAGCATCAACTATCCGGATCTGGGGATTCTGCGGGATGGAGTACTGCTGCGGTATATCCGCCAGGACTGTACCACTGTACCTACTTTTTCTGACACTTTGGATAATAAAGTGGCCCTTTTGAAGCTGACACCGGGGCAGGACCGTTCTGCCGCCGACTTTTTCTGGAACGAAATGATGCTCTGATCATCGAGAGCTTTGGAGTCGGCGGTCTGCCGGAGCACGGCGGGTTCTATGATTGTCTACAAAGCTGGATAGAACAAGGCAAATTTGTGGTTCTTACTACTCAGGTCCCCAGTGAGGGCAGCGACGTAGGCGTTTACCACGTTGGACACAGTCTGAAAGCAAACCTCCGCGTTTTGGAAGCCTACGATATGACCACGGAGGCTGTGGTAGCCAAGCTCATGTGGATCCTGGGACGGACCCATAACCGCACTGAGGTAGAAAAGCTATTCTATACACCGATAGCAAAGGACATTCTCTTCCCTGTCCACGGGTTGGGTTTATAGGATTTACCATCTGCAGCACTACATAGAAACCTGCCGGAGCAGTCCACGGACTGTTCCGGCAGGTTTTTTCCATATAATACAACCTTAATCGTACCGCAGGGCGTCGATGGGGTTCAGCTTGGCCGCCTTGTTGGCGGGCAGGTAGCCGAACAGAACGCCGATGCCTACGCTGACGCCGAAGCTGACAGCAATGTCGGAAAGGGTCGGCACCGCGCTGAAGGTAATGCCGTTCATGGAACTGGACATAATGGCCCCCACCGCAATGGTGGCAGCTCTGGCCAGCAGCAGGCCGAATACGATGCCCAGCACCCCGCCCACGGCGGAGGTGGTGCCCGCTTCAATGACGAACTGGCCCCGGATGTCCTTCTGCTTGGCACCCAGGGATTTTCGGATGCCGATCTCCCTTGTCCGTTCCGTAACGGACACCAGCATGATGTTCATAATGCCAATGCCGCCCACCACCAGGGAGATGGCGGCGATGGCCACCAGTACGATCAGCATGGTGTTCATCATGGTGTTCATGGCATCCATCATCTCTGCGGAGGTCATGACCATGTAGTAGTCCGAGGACTGATAGGTTTTATACAGTCGCTTTTCCACAATGCCCTTGGCAGCGGACGCCGTATCCCGGCTGGTGGAGGTCAGCAGGAACACTTCGTTGGTGCCCATCATCATGGTGCCAGTGCCCATCCGCTGGGCGTTTTCATAGGGGATGTAGATCACATCGTCGGCGCTGCCCTCGCTGCTGTCGCCGCTCTTACTCAACACGCCGATGACGGTGTAAGGCACACCGCTCAGAGAGATGGTCTTACCCAGTGCGTCGCCCCGAAAGGCGGCCTGCGCCAGATAATCGCCGATGACGCAGACATTCTGATGCCGATCCACGTCGATGTAGCTGAGGAAGCGCCCCTCCGCAAGAGTCTCCCCTTGCATGGTGCCCTTGGTGTCCTCCTTGAAAAACGCCTCGCTGACGCCGTAGACCGAGGTGCGGTCATAGTCATCCGTCTGGTAGCGCACCTTGGCAGAAGCGGAGACATAGGGGGTCACGCCGGTGAGGTACTGGGGATATTTGTCCACCAGTTCATAGAGATCCTCCACATCCACGTCACGGGTGCCGCCGGTACCCCGGCCATAGGTCATGACCTGAATCAGATTGGAGCCCATTTTTTCAAACTGGCTGTTCATCATATTGGTCATGCCGTTGCCGAGAGACAGAATCACGATCACGGCGCCAACTCCGATGATAATACCCAGCATGGTGAGAAACGCCCGCATCTTGCTGGTTTTCAGAGATTTCAGCGCCAGCTTGAAGGATTGGGTAAAGTTCATACGCCCACCTCCCCGTCCGCGCCGGTCTCCTCCGGCTGTACCACGGCGGCAGGATCGGAGGCGTCTCCGTCATAGATGATGCGGCCGTCCTGAAGGCGGACGATGCGCTTGGCTTTTACGGCGATGGAGTTATCGTGGGTGATGAGCACCACGGTATCCCCCTCCTGATTCAGCTTCTGGAGGAACCCCAGCACCTCCCGGCCCGTCCGGGAATCCAGCGCGCCGGTGGGCTCATCCGCCAGAATGACGGAGGGATTCCCCGCCAGCGCTCTCGCGATGGACACCCGCTGCTGCTGACCGCCGGAAAGCTGGCTGGGCAGATTTTTCTGCTTTTCGGCAAGACCCACACGGCCCAGAGCCGCCACAGCCCGCTCCTTCCGCTCCTCCGCGCCCACACCGGCATACAGCAGGGGCAGCTCCACGTTTTCCAGCACGGTCAGTTTGGGGATCAGGTTATACTGCTGGAAGATGAACCCCAGCATTTTGTTCCGGATCTCCGCCTGCTGGTCATCATCCATGGTGGATACGTCCACGCCCCCCAGATGATAGGTGCCGCTGGTGGGAACATCCAGACATCCGATGATGTTCATGGCAGTGGATTTACCGGAACCGGACTGTCCCACAATGGCTACAAACTCCCCCTTGTCGATGGTGAGGCTCACGCCGTCCAGAGCGTGAACGTCCTCGTCGCCCATGTGGTAGATCTTGTAGACGTCTTTTAATTCAATGAGATGCTCCATGGCTTACATCCCCATCATTTCGGCCATCATGTTAGAGCTTTGGTTGGGGATTAGGACAGTGTCCCCCTCTTCCAGACCGCCGGTAACCTCGATGAAATCACCGTCGCTCTTGCCCAGCGTCACTTCCCGTGTTTCCAGCTTGGAGACATCCGCCACGGTGGTATTGTCCGCGTTCATGGCGCCGGGACCGGGGACCGTCACAGTGTTGCCCCGGTTCACAGCGTCCACGGGGATGCACAGGGCATTGGGGACCCGGTCGCCCTCGATGGTTGCGGAGACATTCATGCCCGGCTTGAGGTCGCCGTAATCCTTGATGAGGATGGTCACGGGATAGCTGGTGGCGCCGCCTGCCGTGGTGCCGTTGATGCTGACGTTGTCCACCACTCCGGTGAAGGTCTGCCCTTCCACCGCGTCCGCAGTGATGGTGACGGACTGGCCCGCCTCCACCTTGCTGATATCCAGTTCATCCACGGCCATTTCCAGCTTCAAGTAGCTCATGTCATAAACCACTGCCAGAGAGCCGGAGTTCATGCCCTCCACTTTGTCACCGGCCTTGAAATTCTTTTCGATCACGGTGCCGGTGATCTGAGAGGTGATGTTGTAATCATCCAGACTGTCCGCTGCCATAGAAGCCGCCAGTTCCGCATTCTGCAGACTCAGCCGGGCGTTCTCCACCCGGTTCCGGGCATCGGCGGACTCCACAGTGCACAGGGGCTCCCCCTGCTTGACGGTGCTGCCCGCCAGCTTATTCAAGCCCTGAATGGTGCCGCTGGCACCGGCGTAGACAATGGTGGCTCCACCCAGATTGATGGGCGTCTGGCCGTAGCTGGCGTAATTGCCGATCCGGGCAGAGGCCGTGAAGGAATCCGAGACAGCGCCGGGATTCGCCAGCTTCACCCGGACGCTGACGGCGGACAGGCCGTTGCTGGTAATGCTGGTGGAGTTGGACACGGAATCCACCGTGCCGCTCACCGGGGCATCATAATTGCCGATATACACCGTGGCCGCCTGACCCGCATAGAAGTCCGTGGGGCTGGCGTAGGGGAACAGGAAATCGATGGACAGGTCCATGCTGGAGGTGATCTTGGCGATCTGAGCACCTGCGTTCACACTGTCGCCGTTGTGGACATACAGCTCCTGAATCGTACCGCTGATGGAAGCCACGGGGTTCAGCGCCTCCTTGGCCTGCTGATAGGCCATTTTGGCCTGCGCCACGGAAATCTCCGCCCGATCCACATTGTTCTGAGCGTCGCTGCTGTTCAGGGCAAACAGCAGATCCCCCTTATTCACCAAATCGCCCAATTCAAAGGGCGCGTTTTCGATCTCGCCGGAGATCAGGGTGGTGACGTTATAGGAATCTGCGGGCTTCAGGGTCGCCGTTCCAGTAACGGACAGCGTCAGATCCTGCCGGGTGGCCTGAGCCACCAGATAGCTGCCGCCGAGATAGGCGTTTGCCTTTTTGGATGCCCTGGCCATGCAGCCTGCCGCCAGTGCGGCGATCACGGCCGCAGCTGCGGCGATCTTCATCCATTTCTTCGCTTTCTTGCTCTTGGGCAGGCCGAATTTCTTTTTCGGCTCCGTTTCGGACGCAGGCGCAGACTGACCTGCCTTCGTTTTCTTCATCAGTTCTTCCATATAGACAACTCCTTTATGAACGCTGTGCGGGGTGGGTCTTTGCCCCCATGCCCCGCCGCAGAATTTCCAACGCGCGCTCCAGCTTTTCCCGGTCCTCCGGGTCGGTCTCAGGCCGAATGCCGTTATACATGATGGGGACTATCAATACAATAAGCATCCTCAGAATGCAGTTCAGGTCCTCCGGCTCCCGCAGGTCCAGCAGATCCGGGTTCACGCAGCCCTCCATCCGCTTCAAAATGTGATCCGGGTCCAGAAACTCCAGCAGGCCGCCCTTCTGCAAGCCGTCGTTGCGGTTGACGATGGCGGACATCATACCCATGCCCCCCAAACTGCGGTCCGCTGACCGGCGGCTCTGAAGATGATCGTACATGGCCGGCAGGGCTGCGAAGATGTCGCCACCCTGACTGCGAAGCACCTCCTCAAACACCATAAGCATCTCGTTGATGCTCTCCTCCATCAGATAGTGGAACAGGTCCTCCTTATCCCGGAAATACATGTAAAAGCTGCCACGGGGAATTCCCGCCTCCCGGACGATTCGGTTGATGGACGCCTCGTTATAGGGCCGCTCCGTAAATTCCCGGACTGCCGCTGACAGCAGCTTTTCCTGCTTTTCCGGTGCCAGATTCAAAAATGTACTGCTAGGCAAGCCGCCAGCCTCCTTTCGATCCGTAATGATCTCCCTAATATCTGGGACAGGGTCCCGCACACCCCTTCCTCCCGTTGAGAAAGCCTGTGCGGAACCGGATACTCTTCCTAATATGACAACCTGTCGGGTATGATACCCGACAGGTTGTCATATTGCAAGTATTTCCTTCAAATGTTCACAAACTTTTCACATTGTATGAGTCAGCTCATACAGCGGCACCCGCCGGTCGTAGGGCTGGGGGCAGTAGGTCACGGAGGAAATTTTCTTTCCGCTCAGGCCATACTTGGGATGGGTTCCGAACAGATCGATGTACCGCATCAGGTCATCCTTCTCCGCCGCCATGGCCTCCAAGAGCAGAACAGTGGCCCGGGCGTCATCCACTGCCCGGTGGCTGTTTTCCGCCTCCGTCAGCCCGTAGGCCTCAATGGCGTTGCACAGCTTATGGGGATAGTCCCGCCGGTCGCGATACACCGTCAGGGCATCTAAAAACCGCGGCTTTTTCAGCACGGAGACCAAATCCAAGGGTTTCAGCAAATAGTAGAGGAAATTCAGGTCAAACTGAGCGTTATAGGCCACCAGCAATGGCCGCTCGGCCCCCTCCAGTAAACGGCAGAAGCCCTCCGCCGCCGCACGGTCATCCACGCCTTCCCGGTCCAACTGCTCGTCCGTAATGCCGGTAAGCTCCGTAATGAAGGTCGGCAGCATCTGTCCTGCCGGAAGGCGGACAAGGGCATTGAAATTCCCCCGCTCCGCGCCGTTTTCCAGCGCCACAGCGCCGATCTCAATGATCCGGTCCCGGCCGAACTCAATTCCGGTAGTTTCCGTATCGAACACCACCAGCCGGTCAAAATTCTTCCAAAGTTCCATTATGCCTCCCAATTCTCCCCGGTGGCATAGTCGATCTCCACACCGGGCTGCACGTTGTAGCAGTAGACATGAAAGCAGACGCCCCGGCCCTGATCTTCCACGGAATATGCCTCCATCTCCACGCCCCGGGCCACCAATTCGGTATCCACAAAGGCGGGGGTCACCCGGTAGAGCACATGATTCCCGGTGGAGGCCACATAGTCCGCCACCTGATTTTCAAAGGGCAGCATCCCCTCCACGTTCATGTACCGGGTGCCGGTAACGAGATTTTTTTCGTTGGCGTTTTCACCGGTAAGCTGAAAGCCGATGAGGTGACAGCGATTATAGAGACTCCCGCCGTCCACAAAATCATATTGGTGCTGCACCCAGCCGGTGGGCTTCACCTTGCTGATGCTCTCCCGCTCCTCCGTGGGCATCAGATCCACGCCGACGCAGGCCTCCGCGACGCCGCAGCGGCCCAGTCTGTCCAGCTCGCTGTAATACTCATAGGAATCGGTGGTGTATTCCTCCTCCGTAAAGGAAGGCTGATTCCGGTCGATGACGGCGTAAGCGCTGGTGCCGTCATAGTCCGGGATATTCGATAGATCATAGCTAGGGGCCAGCATTTGTCGGGCCAGACCGACGAGCATCGCCAGGATGATGACTGCCAATGCCTCCTTCCGGCCGGGTTTTCGAGAGGTACGCCGTTTCTTTGCCATTTTGTTTCTCCTTTGGGTCCTGCGAAATTTTCACTGCCACATCATAACAGCTTTCGCCGGGTTTCGCAACCGGGTATGAAGGGGTTTCCCTCCGGGCAGACTAATGAAAATCCATTCTCAGGAGGAACGCCATGCGCAAACGTCTGCAAATTTTCTGTCTGCTGCTTCTGCCCTGTCTGACGCTGATGGGGATCCTTGGCCGCGGCTCCCCCGCCGCCCTGTCCACGTCCAGCAATGCCGCCATCCCCGCCTCCGCCGATAACTGGGGACTGTCCTTCCCTGCGGAGCACGAAACCCCCATCGGCAATGCCACAGCGGACTTTCTCACCCAGTATGACGCCTGGTATGTGGGAGACACCAGCCAAAAGGTCATTTATCTCACCTTTGACTGCGGCTACGAAAACGGCAACACCGAGGCCATTTTGGATGCGCTGAAAAAGCATAGTGCTCCGGCGGCCTTCTTCGTGGTGGGCCACATGATCGAATCCGCCCCGGACATCGTCCGCCGGATGGCGACGGAGGGACACATCGTAGGCAACCACACCTATCACCACCCGGATATGTCCGCCATTTCCGACAAGGCCAGCTTCCAAAAGGAGCTGGATTCTCTGGCGGCGCTGTATCAGGAGATCACCGGGCAGGAATTGTCCCACTTCTACCGGCCCCCGCAGGGGAAATACAGTGAGCAAAACCTGAAACTGGCTCAGGAACTGGGCTACCAGACAGTGTTCTGGAGCCTTGCCTACGTGGATTGGTATGCCGACAACCAGCCCACAGCGGAGCAGGCCTACGCCAAGCTGCTGCCCCGCATCCACAACGGAGCCATCGTGCTGCTGCACTCCACCTCCTCCACCAATGCCGCCATCTTGGACGATCTGCTGACGAAATGGGAGGACATGGGCTACCG
>ERZ833608.2319-NODE-2319-length-10336-cov-1.994261_pt1 | contig 10336 bp, 10 predicted proteins | sample MGYA00519694_ERZ833608 | MGnify/ENA primary metagenome ERZ833608 (study PRJEB31850, sample SAMEA3708742) | human gut metagenome | biome: human gut; feature: human-associated habitat; material: faeces | place: China | collected 2014 ... | reverse complement strand
CCAAACTTCAATGCCAGGTCGGGTGACGGAGAGAGGTCGATACCGCTTCGACGGACACGTGTCACGGTACAACCGAAATTCTTCATCAGGTTCAGGTCGCCCAACTGCTTATTGATCATATCCTTCTTGGTCAACAGCAATGATTCGATTTCTTGCGTGTTTTCCGTGTTTCTTAAAAATGTCACTGTTGATATGAATCAACGGTACTTATTTGTTAATAAAGGGCATTTTTATGAAATTGATGAAACATTTATTTAGTTCATTGTTTATTGCAGGCGCGATGTTGAGCACACAAGCGCTTGCAGAAGAAAAAACAGCTGAGCAGGCTCAACCGCAAACGCAAGTGCAGCAACAAACTGCTGTACAAGCACCATCACAAACTGTACAACAAACGGTGAGTGATAAATTAAATATCAATACCGCTAGTGCATCAGAAATTCAAAAAGCACTGATTGGTATTGGGGCGAAAAAAGCAGAAGCCATTGTACAATATCGTGAAAAACACGGTAATTTCACTGTGGCAGAACAACTACTTGAAGTACAAGGCATTGGCAAAGCCACACTAGAGAAAAACCGAGATCGTATCGTGTTTTAATGTTGTTATTTTTGAAAAGCGGAATAGTGATATTCCGCTTTTTTATTTTTTGAGTAGAAAATTTACCAAAACTTGCAAAATATCAAATTTTTTTGGAATAAGTCGGGGATTTCTTGCAATGGTTTTATAAGAGAGTAGAATACCAAATGGGTATAGGAATACCTATGTTGTAGTATAAGAAATAATAAACCAACTATTTGGAGTTAGATATGGCATCAGAAAATTTAAATCAATCTTCTGTTGCTCTCACACCAGTTGAAGCAACGGATTATGCTGAAAGCGTTGCTGCGTATAAAGCGCAAAAACGCCCATTTTTATCATTTCTGTCTGGTATTAGTGCTGGGGCTTGTATTGCTTTAGCCTTTGTATTCTATACGACGACACAAACAGCAAGCGCAGGAGCGCCTTGGGGATTAACCAAGTTAGTCGGTGGGTTAGTTTTCTCTTTAGGCGTAATTATGGTGGTAATTTTAGGATCTGAATTATTCACCTCTTCTACTTTAACCTTAGTTGCCCGCGTAGGCGGTAAGATAACCACAACGCAAATGATCCGAAATTGGATTGTGGTATATTTGGGCAACTTTGTGGGCGGTTTATTTATTGCTGCAGTGATTTGGTTTGGGGGGCAAACCATGGTAGCAAATGGTCAATGGGGTTTAACCATTTTGGCAACCGCTCAACATAAGATTCATCATACTTGGTTTGAAGCATTTAACCTTGGTATTTTATGTAACATTATGGTGTGTGTAGCGGTATGGATGTCTTATTCCGGTAAAACTGTTACAGACAAAGCATTTATTATGATCATGCCGATTGGTTTATTTGTCGCATCAGGTTTTGAACACTGTGTGGCAAATATGTTTATGATTCCACTAGGCATTATCACAGCTCATTCTAGTACGCCAGAATTTTGGCAACAGATTGGTGTGGATCCAATGAAATATGCAGATTTAGATCTCTATCATTTCATTGTGAAGAATTTGATTCCAGTAACGTTAGGAAACATTGTGGGTGGTGCGGTTTGTATCGGCTTATTCCAACGTTATTTAACCAAAGCTCACTAATGTACTAACGAACTAAACGAGACTTATTTTTTATCAATTAAAAAAGGAAATGACTATGTCAGAACTTAATGAAGCACAAAAAGTTGCGTGGGCAGGATTCGTTGCCGGTGATTGGCAAGAAAACGTCAACGTGCGTGATTTTATTCAAAAGAACTACACCCCGTATGAAGGTGATGATTCTTTCTTAGCAGGTCCAACCGAAGCGACAACAAAACTTTGGGAAACCGTAATGGACCGCACACATGCGCCATTAGACTTTGACGAACATACCCCTTCAACGATTACTTCTCACGCACCAGGTTATATCAACAAAGACTTAGAGAAAATCGTAGGTCTTCAAACTGATGCTCCATTAAAACGTGCCATTATGCCATTTGGTGGGATTAAAATGGTGGAAGGATCATGCAAAATTTACGGTCGTGAATTAGATCCTGAAGTGAAAAAAATCTTCACTGAATATCGTAAAACCCATAACCAAGGTGTGTTCGATGTTTATACGCCAGACATTTTACGTTGCCGTAAATCAGGTGTATTAACTGGTCTTCCAGATGCTTACGGTCGTGGCCGTATTATCGGTGACTACCGTCGTGTAGCACTTTACGGTGTAGACTTCTTAATGAAAGATAAATACGCACAATTCACTTCTTTACAAAAAGACTTAGAAGATGGCGTAAATCTAGAAGCAACTATCCGTTTACGTGAAGAAATCGCAGAACAACACCGTGCATTAGGCCAAATGAAACAAATGGCAGCAAGCTACGGTTATGATATTTCTAACCCTGCAACTAACGCTAAAGAAGCAATTCAATGGATGTACTTTGCTTACTTAGCAGCAATCAAATCACAAAACGGTGCAGCGATGTCATTCGGTCGTACTGCAACCTTTATCGATATCTATATCGAACGTGATTTAAAAGCAGGTAAACTTACTGAAACTGAAGCGCAAGAATTAGTTGACCACTTAGTCATGAAACTTCGTATGGTTCGTTTCTTACGTACACCTGAATACGATCAATTATTCTCTGGTGACCCAATGTGGGCAACTGAAACCATCGCAGGTATGGGGTTAGACGGCCGTACATTAGTAACCAAAAATACCTTCCGTATTTTACACACCCTTTACAACATGGGTACTTCTCCAGAACCAAACTTAACAATTCTTTGGTCTGAACAATTACCTGAAAACTTCAAACGTTTCTGTGCGAAAGTATCGATTGATACCTCATCTGTTCAATATGAAAACGATGATTTAATGCGTCCAGACTTCAACAATGATGACTACGCAATCGCATGTTGTGTATCACCAATGGTTGTTGGTAAACAAATGCAATTCTTCGGTGCGCGTGCAAACTTAGCGAAAACATTGTTATACGCAATCAACGGCGGTATTGATGAAAAATTAGGTATGCAAGTTGGTCCGAAAACTGCACCAATCACTGATGAAGTGTTAGATTTCGACACAGTCATGACTCGTATGGACAGCTTTATGGATTGGTTGGCAAAACAATATGTGACCGCCTTAAACATCATCCACTATATGCATGATAAATATTCATACGAAGCCGCATTAATGGCATTACATGACCGTGATGTATACCGTACTATGGCTTGTGGTATCGCAGGTCTTTCTGTTGCGGCAGACTCACTTTCAGCAATTAAATATGCGAAAGTTAAACCAGTTCGTGGTGACATCAAAGATAAAGATGGCAATGTTGTAGCAAGCAACGTAGCGATCGACTTCGAAATCGAAGGTGAATATCCACAATATGGTAACAACGACAACCGTGTTGATGACATTGCTTGTGACTTAGTTGAACGTTTCATGAAGAAAATTCAAAAACTTAAAACTTACCGCAACGCTGTACCTACACAATCTGTATTAACCATTACTTCTAACGTAGTTTATGGTAAGAAAACAGGTAACACCCCAGATGGTCGTCGTGCTGGCGCGCCATTCGGACCAGGTGCTAACCCAATGCACGGTCGTGACCAAAAAGGTGCGGTGGCATCATTAACTTCTGTGGCTAAACTTCCATTTGCTTACGCAAAAGATGGTATTTCTTATACCTTCTCAATCGTACCAAATGCGTTAGGTAAAGATCCAGAAGCACAACGTCGCAACCTTGCAGGCTTAATGGATGGTTACTTCCACCATGAAGCCGCAGTAGAAGGTGGTCAACACTTAAATGTGAACGTGTTAAACCGTGAAATGTTATTAGATGCGATGGAAAATCCGGATAAATATCCGCAATTAACCATTCGTGTATCTGGTTACGCAGTACGTTTCAACTCTTTAACTAAAGAGCAACAACAAGACGTCGTAACTCGTACATTCACAGAATCGTTCTAAAACACGATAAAATTTAACCGCACTTTAGCGGGAACATAAAAATTATGAGCCTGATTTTAAGTCAGGCTCATTTTTTATAGATGATATTTTTGGTAAAATTTAGCTAGATTTATTTTTTGGAAATTTATTTATGTCTGTTCTAGGAAGAATTCACTCCTTTGAATCCTGTGGAACCGTGGATGGTCCCGGTATTCGTTTTATTTTATTTATGCAAGGCTGTTTAATGCGTTGCAAATATTGCCATAACCGTGATACTTGGGATCTTGATGGTGGACGCGAAATCAGTGTGGAAGAACTCATGAAAGAAGTGGTGAGTTATCGTCACTTTATGAATGCAACCGGTGGTGGTGTAACAGCATCAGGTGGTGAGGCAATTCTTCAAGCTGAGTTTGTGCGTGACTGGTTCCGAGCTTGTAAAGCAGAAGGGATTAATACTTGTTTAGATACTAATGGTTTTGTACGTCATTATGACCATATTATTGATGAACTACTCGATGTAACCGATCTCGTTTTGCTTGATTTAAAAGAACTGAACGACAAAGTACACCAGAATTTGATCGGCGTACCGAATAAACGGACGCTGGAATTTGCGAAATATTTGCAAAAACGTAATCAGCGTACCTGGATTCGTTATGTAGTAGTTCCAGGTTATACCGATAACGATCATGATGTTCATCTGCTCGGACAGTTTATTGAAGGTATGACCAATATTGAAAAAGTCGAACTTCTCCCTTATCATCGATTAGGGGCTCATAAATGGAAAACCCTTGGCTTTGAGTATGAGCTCGCAGATGTTTTGCCACCGACGAAAGAATCGCTTGAACATATCAAAACGATTCTTGAAGGATATGGACATACGGTAAAATATTAAGCTAAGGTATAAAAAGATTAACAGTAGGCTTTAGAAAGCTTTAAGGAGGAAAAATGAAAAAATTAGCATTAACGTTTTTAGGTGTAGCCCTTTTAGCAGGCTGTTCAGCTGTTCAATCGCCAGTTACACAAGAAGAGGTGACATTAACACCTCCTTCAAAAGATAGAGTAGGGTATGTGCGATTAGTAAAAGATAAAAATTACTACATTGATACCGATTCAATTTGGGTGGACAACCAAGATTTAAACCAAGTGCATTTTGATGCGGTGGTGAATTTAGATAAAGGTTTATATGTGTATCCAAATGAGAAAAGACGTTATGCGCGTTCTGTTCGCCAATATAAAATCTTAAACTGTAAGAACTACCATTTAACCCAAGTTCGTACTGATTTTTATGATGATTTCTGGGGCGAAGGTTTACGTGCAGCACCGAAAAAACAAGAGAAATACACAATCAGCTTAAAGCCGAATACAACGCTCTATGCCGCAGCACAAATCATTTGTGTGAACTCAGATAGAAAACCTTCTTTAGACTTAGAAGGCTCAAAAGCGAAATAATCAATCAAAGTGCGGTTAGAAATAACCGCATTTTTTATCTCTCAGAAATTAATAAGCAGGCAATAAAAAACGGTCAATATTCATTAAATATTGACCGCTCTTTTTATCTCACTATAAAAGACTATTTCACGCGAGAAACGTATTCGCCTGAACGAGTATCAACTTTGATTACTTCGCCGATTTGAACGAAAAGAGGTACTTTCACCACTGCACCAGTACTTAATGTTGCTGGTTTACCGCCAGTACCTGCAGTATCACCTTTAAGACCAGGGTCTGTATCAATGATTTCTAATTCTACGAAGTTTGGTGGGGTAACAGTAATTGGCGCACCGTTCCATAAAGTCACGATACAATCTGCTTGGTCTAATAACCATTTTTCAGCATCACCCACTGCTTTTGCATCAGCAGAGTATTGTTCAAATGTTTCTGGGTGCATGAAGTACCAGAATGCATCATCTTTGTATGAATAAGTGAGGTTAAGATCCATAACATCAGCAGCTTCAACCGAAGTACCAGATTTGAAGTTTACGTCTAATACTTTGCCTGAAATTAATTTACGAATACGAGTACGAGTAAAAGCTTGGCCTTTACCTGGTTTAACGAATTCGTTTTCAACGATCACACAAGGCTCACCGTCTTGCATAAATTTTAGACCTGGTTTGAAATCACTGGTAGTATATGTAGCCATATTAAAAATATCCTAAAAAATAGAGATTGTTTGAAAGTGCGTATTTTAACCCGAAATATTGCGATTAGAGAAGAACAAAATTGGTTAGAAACCCTAAAAAATGCGATTTCTGATCCGAAAATCTTGTTAAAAACCTTAAATTTGCCTGTTGAGGATTTTGCCGAGGATATCGCTGCCCGTAAACTTTTTGCTATGCGAGTGCCTTTACCTTTTGTTGAAAAAATGGAAAAAGGGAATCCTAAAGATCCACTTTTTTTACAAGTGATGACAGCTCAACAAGAATTTATTGAAGCGGAGGGGTTTAGCCAAGATCCTTTAGATGAGCAGCAAAAAAATGCCGTGCCTAATATTCTGCATAAATACCAAAATCGCTTGTTGTTCATGGCAAAAGGAGGCTGTGCAGTCAATTGTCGTTATTGCTTTCGTCGTCATTTTCCCTATGATCAAAACCCAGGCAATAAAACCAGTTGGCAACAAGCAATAGACTATATTGCCGCACATTCTGAAATCGAAGAAGTGATTTTTTCAGGTGGCGATCCGATGATGGCGAAGGATAGTGAATGGGCGTGGCTATTAGAACGCCTTGAAAAGATACCGCATTTACAACGTTTGCGTATTCACTCTCGTTTGCCTGTCGTGATTCCAGAACGTATTACGGATGAATTTTGTGATTTATTGCTAAAAAGCCCATTACAAACAGTGTTTGTGACGCATATCAATCATCCAAATGAAATTGATGAAGGACTCGCTTTCGCTATGCAAAAACTGACAGAAGCTAAAGTAATATTACTCAATCAATCGGTCCTATTAAAGGATGTGAATGATAACCCACATACATTAAAAGTATTGAGCGATAAGCTGTTTCAAGCCGGAATTTTGCCTTATTACTTGCATTTGTTGGATAAAGTGCAAGGTGCGAGCCATTTCTATATTTCAGATGAGAAAGCGTTACAAATTTATAAAGAATTACAGGCGCTCACTTCTGGCTATTTAGTACCCAAATTAGCACGAGAAATCGGTGGAGAGCCAAATAAGACTTTATACACAGCTTAAGATCCGATAAAATACGATCCAATTTTTCACCGCACTTTTTGTGCGATCTTTAGTTTAGCAAATCGAGGTAATCCCGTGGATAATAAAAATCAACCTAACGACAATTCATCGCAAAATGAATTAGATTTAGGATTTAATCACTCTGACTCTGTGACACCAAGAAAAACGATTCAACAAAGTGGCTCAATTTTTGATAAAGCCAAAGGTTTATTTGGTAAAAAAGAACAGCCAGATACGCAATTCCATGTTCGTCGCGAACCAACTTTTGGGGCGGCAACAAGTCAACCTTTTTCACCTTCTCAAGCATTTCAAAGTGAAAACACTGAACAGTCAGCATCATCAAGTGCTTTCGGATCTCAAGAGCCTGTTGAAAATGTTCAGGTAGAAAACGTAGCGGAAGAAAAAGTGATTTTTGAAAAGTCGCCTGCAGAAGAGATTGTAGAGGAAGTGACAACTCAAACCGAAACAGTTGCACCGGCAGCCGCTGCGGCAGCAAGCTTGAAATCACCTGAAAAATGGAAGGTCCTACAAATGTTACCAGAAAAACATCGTCGTTTATTTATTGCGATTTTGGGTTTAGTGGTATTACTGATTATTTTCTTCACCCTAAAACCAAATTCAGATACGGTAGAGTCTTTTGAACAACAAAACAGTAATGAAATTCCAGTTCAATTCCAATCATTGGATCAGTCTCAACCGGTTGAAACCACAGTATTAGACAACAATAATACTACGGCTCCAGCAACAACAGAACAGACGGCAAATGACGCTAAATCAGATACACCTCCAGCCATGGAATATGTAGGTGATAAAGCAGATGCTGCGAAATTACAACCTGCAGAGCCTGCACAACAAACTGTTGTTCAACAACCAGCAACTCAACCAGCTGTTGCTCCTGCACCAGTTAAAGAACCCGTGAAAACAGTACAACCAACTGTAGAAAAACATACCGCAACGATTGAGCATAAAGCAGAACCTCGTCGCGAACAGACACCTGTGGTTCAAGAGAAAAAACAACCTAAACCTGTAACTGAAAAAGTGACAGTTCAGCCGACTCAAACCGTGAAAAAAGAGTCAAGCAAAATTCAAGAAGCGAAACCGGTTGCAACTAAAGATAGTAAGGTTCAAATTGTGGATGCGAAATCAGCAAGCAACAATGCGGTGAAAGCAACAGAACCAACAGTACAAACCGCTTCAACAGGTGCAACAAAAACATTAACGGTGCCGCAAGGTGTTTCATTGATGCAAGTATTCCGTGATAATAAATTGAATATTTCAGATGTGAATGCCATGACAAAAGCAAGCGGTGCAGGTAATGCATTAAGCAGTTTCAAACCTGGTGATAAAGTACAGGTATCTGTGAATAGTCAAGGTCGAGTGAGTGAGCTTCGTTTATCAAATGGCGGCAAGTTCATTCGTCAAGCCGATGGTTCATATCAATATAAAAAATAATTTTTAGTGGGCGAGTAATCGCCCATTTTTCTAGATAAGATTGTTTATCCTTGCTCATTTCGCAAAGTGAGCAATCATAAACAAACCTTGATGGAAATAGAATTCATGTTAAAAAAATTAAGCGTAATTTTGACCGCACTTTGCCTTTCCGCTTGTTCACAAAATGTTGAATTAAGCGACCCCGCACCACAGAAAATGAAAGTGCAAACCGTTGATAAAAAATCCCAAAAGGGTTCAGCGACGGTTTATTTGTGTAAAGGCAATAAAGAAGTGAGTGTGGTTCATACCAAGCAAAAACAGAAAAGTAAAAAAACACTCAGTCAGGTGACCGTTACTTTTAATTATGTAACCGAAAAATTGACTCGTGTGATTTCTGAACGTGGTAGAAATTATGCGAATATTCGTTGGTATTGGCAGGAGCGTGATGACTTCAGTCAATTACAAACTAGCGTAGGTGAAGTGCTCGCAGAACGCTGTGTTAAACAACCAAGTGAATTAAAATCAGGCAAATAATTCTTTTATGGATCTCCAACGCGGCTTTGTGTTACATCGTCGTCCTTATAGTGAAACCAGCCTTTTGGTGGATTTATTCACTGAAGAAACAGGGCGTTTGACGGTTATTGCAAAAGGTGCACGTGCGAAACGTTCTGCATGGAAATCTGTCTTACAGCCTTTTACGCCATTACTTCTTCGTTGGTCAGGTAAAGGCGCATTAAAAACGCTCACTAAAGCAGAGCCAGCGGCAATTACGCTACCTTTGCAGCAAACGGCTTTATACAGCGGGTTTTATGTAAATGAGCTGATTACTCGCGTGATCGAGCCAGAAACGGCCAATCCACAACTTTTTCAGCATTATCTTCAATGCTTAACAGGCTTAGCCACTCAACCACAGGTTGAGCCCACATTGCGTCTATTTGAATTTCATTTACTTAAAATCTTAGGTTATGGTATCGATTTTTTGCATTGTGCCGGCTCAGGTTTACCAGTAGATGAATCGATGACTTACCAATATCGTGCGGAAAAGGGTTTTATCGCCTCGTTAGTAAAAGATAACTTGACCTTTTATGGTCGAGATTTACTCGCCTTTGACCGTTTGGAATTCACCGATGAATCCGTCTTGCTAGCAGCAAAGCGCTTTACTCGAATTGCGCTCAAACCTTATTTAGGCGATAAGCCGCTGAAAAGTCGAGAGTTATTTACGCAAAACGTGCTTTATTTAAAATAATTCCTTTCTTTGATACAAATAAATTAAAACACCATCATGGCTTTACTTTACGCTCCACAAAAAAAACAGAAAAGCATACAAAAAATCATCGCTGAAATTCAGGATTTAGATTATCAAGGATTAGGCGTCGCCAAAATTCAAGGTAAAACTTGGTTTATTGAAAATGCTTTGCCAACGGAAAAAGTGGAAGCGGTAGTGACCGATGAAAAACGTCAATATGGATTAGCCACTGCTCAAAAATGGCTACAAAAGAGTAGTCAGCGTATTGAACCGCAATGCAGTTATTATGAACGTTGTGGTGGATGCCAAGGCCAGCATATTCTTGTAGAAATGCAGCGTAAAGCGAAAGAGAAAGCCCTTTTTTCTCGATTAAGTAAACTGCAAGCAGAACCCATACAATTAATGTCAATGATTTGTGGTGAGCAATGGGTTTATCGTCGTCGTGTACGATTAAGTTTACTGTGGAATGCGAAAAACAAAA
>ERZ833608.2304-NODE-2304-length-10420-cov-2.844959_pt1 | contig 10420 bp, 6 predicted proteins | sample MGYA00519694_ERZ833608 | MGnify/ENA primary metagenome ERZ833608 (study PRJEB31850, sample SAMEA3708742) | human gut metagenome | biome: human gut; feature: human-associated habitat; material: faeces | place: China | collected 2014 ... | reverse complement strand
TGTCCGGATTGTTCCGGTACGAGGCTTTCACAGCAGGCTCGTCAACCGCAGATTCTCGGTATTAATCTGGCACAAGCCACGGCGATGACACTTGACGAAACGATACGTTGGGTGCGTTCAGTACCCAAGTCATTGCCGCAGGAGATGCGTGCGATGGCCACAGCCATCTGCGAATCGTTCGAGGATACGGCCGAGCGGCTCATGGAACTCGGATTATGCTATTTGTCGCTTGACCGCGCAGGTGCGACACTGTCCACCGGCGAGCGCCAACGTGTGCAGTTGGCCCGTTCGGTGCGTAACCGCACTACAGGCGTGCTGTATGTGCTGGATGAACCGTCTATCGGATTGCATCCGGCGAATGTGGATGGACTGTTGGGCGTGATGCGCGATTTGGTGGCTGACGGCAATTCGGTGGTTGTGGTCGATCATGATACCCGTGTGCTTGCCGCGATGGATCATTTGGTGGAGATGGGTCCAACGGCCGGTGCCGAAGGCGGTCATGTGATCGCTCAGGGTGCGGTGGCGGATGTTATGACGGCACCTGGTTCTCAGATAGCGCCTTTTCTGCGTGATGGTGGCAAAATACATGAGCGGGCGCGGCCGCAGATTGACTTAGATGCGATGTTCGCCAAGGGTCGGATTCATTTGGAGACGAATACCGTGCATACGGTGCATCCGTTATTGGTGGACATTCCGCGAGGACGTCTCACTGTGGTGTCTGGCGTGTCGGGTTCCGGTAAGACGACGATGGTATTGGAGACACTGGTCCCTGCGTTGCGCTCGGCCGCTGATGGTACCGTTTCCCCGAGCTCGATTCGTCTGATTGACGCGGATGGCATTTCGAAAGTGGAACTGATCGATGCCACGCCCATTGGAGCAAACATCCGTTCGACCGTGGCGACATATTGCGGTGTTCACGATGATCTGCGTCGTGCGTTTGCGAAGACTTCCGATGCCCATAAGAAGAATCTCAAACCTGGCGCATTCTCATACAACACGGGCAAGTTGCGCTGCTCCACTTGCGATGGAACCGGTACCATTTCGTTGGACGTGCAGTTCCTGCCCGACGTGGACATCGAGTGCCCGAGCTGCCGCGGCTCGCGCTACGCCGCGGCGGCAGGCGAGGTCCACCGCGTCTGCAAGGATGGCTCGGAGCTCACGCTGCCCCAGCTCATGGCTATGAGCGTCGACGAGGCGCTCGACGCGTGCGCGGGGCTCAGGAAGGTGTGCACGCGCCTGCAGACCCTGTCGGACCTTGGCCTTGGCTACCTCACGCTTGGCGAGCCCACGCCCTCGCTCTCCGGTGGGGAGGCCCAGCGCCTCAAGCTCGCGAGTGAGATGGGGCGTGCGCAGGACGATGCTGTGTTCGTGTTCGACGAGCCCACGATCGGCCTTCACCCGCGTGACGTCGAGGTGCTCCTCGGCGTGCTGGGGAGCCTCGTGGACGCCGGAGCCACGGTGGTGGTCATCGAGCACGACCTCGACCTGATCAGGAACGCCGACTACGTCATCGACATGGGGCCGGGCGGCGGCGCGGCGGGTGGCAGCGTCGTGTGCGCCGGCACGCCGGCCCAGGTGGCCGCGTGCGGGGGCAGCGTGACGGGACGCTACCTGTAGCGATGGGCCTACCCCTGGGCTATCGCCTCGACGCTCGCCGCGTGACCCGTGGCGATGCGGGCGAACTCGTCCACGACCGGCCAGCGGTAGCCGCCGGCCGGCAGCGCGTAGCTGATGGCGTAGGAGGCGTCTGGTCCCAAGTCGTATGAGATGAGGTCTCGCTTCTGCTCGGGCGTCCCCGTGTCGTTGAGCAGGTCGAGCGGGCAGATGCAGACGCCGACGCTCCTGAGCGCCAGCGACAGCAGCGTGGCCATGTTGCGCGAGAAGGCCTTGACGCGAGGCCTGAAGCCGGCGCGCTCGAGGATCCTGAGGCCCTGCTTGCCTGATATGTCCTCCGGCGGGCTCAGGACGAAGGGGCACTCCGCGAGAGGGGAGACGTCGCCGTGTGAGAGCGGGCCGACGAGGCCCTTGACGTCGAGCCCGTGCCCCTCGAGCAGCTCGCGCGTGGCGAGCAGCACCATGTGCTCGTCAAAGAGGGGGTGCGCCTCGATGAGGGGCTCGCTTCCGGAGAAGACGCCGATGGCAAGGTCGAGCCTGCGAGCCGTGAGACTGGCCGCGAGGGCCTCGTTCGTGTCCTCGCGAAGGTCGACCGCCACGTTTGGGTACAGCTCGCAGAATCGCTCGATGACGCCGGGGAGCAGCGTCCGGCCGCGCGTGAAGGAGATGCCCACGCGAAGCGTGCCGTGCTGTAGGGTGCTTGGGCCGCCGAGCTCGCGGCGCAGGTCCGAGAGGCCTCGCTCGAAGCGCCTCGCGTAGGACAGGAACGTCTCGCCCTCGTGGGTGAGGCGAAGCGGCGTGGAGCGCACGACGAGCCTCGCTCCCAGCTCGCGCTCCACACCGGCGATGTGGGCCGAGAGGGTCTGCTGCGTCACGTGCAGCTGCTCGGCCGCCTTCGTGAAGCTCCTCTGCTCGGCGATGGCGCGGAAGTACTCCATGGTCTGGAAGTTCATGCTCGGCCTCCCCGGATGGGACCAAACGAACCCGTCCCCTTTGGTTCCACAAATAGAAATTGTGGCAATAACGAATAGTAACAGTTTGAAATCGTGAGACAGTGGGCCGATAGTGCTTTATGCACGTTCGCTCGTCTGGAAGGGCCCGTCTCATGCTTGAGCTCGCTGTGCTTGGTTCGTTCTGCGTGTGCCTCATGGTACTCATCGCCCTGGGGGCGCCCGTGCTCGTGCCGCTCGCGATTGGCTTTCTGCTGTTCTGCGGCTATGGCACCGCCCGCGGCCACTCCGTGCGAGACGTGCTGGGAATGGCGCTCGATGGCATCTCCGGAGCGCGCGGCGTTCTCGAGTCATTCGTGCTCATTGGCATCCTCACGGCGCTGTGGCGCGCCGCAGGCACCATCTCGGAGGTCGTGGTGCTCGCCACGCCGTTCGTGACGCCCGCTATGGCGCCGCTCGCGGTCTTTCTGCTCACGGGCGCCATGTCGTTTCTCATGGGTACGGCGTTTGGCACGGCCGCCACGATGGGCGTCGTGTGCATGATGATCGCCACTTCGATGGGCGCCAGCTCGCTGCTGTGCGGCGGCGCCGTGCTCGCGGGATCCTACTTTGGCGACCGCTGCTCGCCGATGAGCTCGAGTGCACTGCTCGTGCGTTCCGTCACACATACGACGCTTGGCCAGAACCTCCGCTCCATGATGCGCTCGGCGCTCGTGCCGCTCGCCGTCACGCTTCTCGTCTACGGCCTTGCGGGTCTCGCCCTCGCCCCCGCCGGCGGCGCTGCCGCGTCTGGCACGACCGCGGCGCTCGCCGGCTACTTCGACCAAGGCGTCGTGGCGCTGCTTCCGGCCGTGCCCGTTCTCGTGCTGCCGCTTGCGCGCGTGGGCATGAAGCGCACGATGGTCGCGAGCATCGCCATCGCGGTGCTCGTGAGCGTCCTCGCGCGCGGCGTGGCGCCGGCAGACCTCGTCTGGTCTGCGGTGGTGGGCTACGTGCCCGCCGGCGCCGGCACCGTCGTGCGCTCCCTCATGAGTGGCGGCGGCATCGTGACCATGCTCAACGTGAGCGCCATCGTCTGTCTGTCCTCGAGCTTCTCGGGCCTGTTCATGGGCACGGGCCTGCTCGACGGCATCCGTGGGCACGTGGCCGGCCTTGCCGAGCGCGTGACGCCGTTTGCTGCCGTGCTCGCCGTGGCCGTGCCGGCATCGATGATCGCCTGCAACCAGACGCTTGGCACGATGCTCGCAAACGACCTGTGCTCGGACCTCGAGCCCACGAGCGGCTCGCTCGCCCTCGATCTTGAGGACACCGCCGTGGTCATCTCTCCGCTCGTCCCGTGGTCAACGGCGAGCGAGGCCGTCGTGACGATGTGCGGCGCGCCTGCGATGTGCTGGGCCACGGCTGTCTACCTGTGGCTCATCCCGCTGTGGCACCTTGCGGCCACGTTGGCGGCGCGCCATGGCTCGCGCGCCTCACGCGGCGTGGCGCGGCTCGCCCTTGGGCCCCGCGGAGTGGCGACGGCCTAGCCGCGCGGGCGATAGCTCGGGTCTACCTCCTGCAGCTCGGCGAACGAGTCGATCTCGATGATGTGGGAGGGGTCGCACGCGCGCACGTGGACGTCATAGGAGTCGGCGCAGACGCGGCAGGGGACGTCGTCCCAGAAGATCTGGCGGTTGTCGTCCGTGGCCTCAAAGACCGCGGGTAGGTCGCGCGCGAGCCTCCTGCCGTCCGCGGCGCTCCAGAACGAGAGTCCCACCATCTGCCAGCAGTTGCGGCCCAGGTCCTTCGCGAGCTTGGTGATGCGCCCCTCCTCGTCTGCCTCGAAGTACCAGTCACGTGTCTCGTCCACATGAAATCCCAGGTAGTTGCTCTGATACTGGTACTTTGAGATATAGCTCGGGTCCGTGAGGTACAGGTCGCTCTCAAAGGCGTACGCCTGCTCGAAGCAGTGGGGGTGCGCCTCAACTGCCGCCACGGCAGACGAGATGTTGTTCGTCTCGTCATAGAGGGGGTTGTCGATGAAGCGGATCTGCGGGTAGCGCTTGAGCAGGATGTCGAACTCTTCGGCGAGGTAGCCACGCACGACGTAGATCTCCTCGATACCCACCGCGATGACCGCGTCGAGCAGGCGCTCGATGAAGCGCTTGCCGTGCACGCGCACGAGCGGCTTGGGCGTGTTCACCGTGATGGGCAGCATGCGGCTGCCAAAGCCGGCCGCAAAGAACACGGCCCGCTTGGCCCGGTAGGGCTCGAGGGCCATGAAGCCAGATGTGGTGAGGCCCCAGGCGCGCTTGGGGCCCGCGCCCTCCGCCCTCACGAGCCCCTTGTTTGCGAGCGCGTCAAGGACCGCTTGCCTGTCCGTCCCCGCCTGTCTGGCGTCTCCGGCCTCGACGGCCACGAGCGCGTCGAACTCCGCCCGCGTGAGGGCGCGGGTTGCCTTGGCGCTCTCGTCGATCATGGCCTGGGCCGCCGCGCCAAAGCGCTTGGCGGCGTCGTACCAGATGCGCGTCCACTCGCCGACGGGCGAGCCCTTGCACTCCTTGAACAGCGCCCACACGTACCAGTACCAGCCAACGACCGCTACGCAGGCGATGCAGTGGAGGCGCTCCTCGGCCGTGGGCGTGCGCCCGAAGTAGAGTGGCAGCACCGCCAGCGCGCGGTCGACGTCGTAGCCCGAGCCCTGCGCCACGAAGTTGCCAAAGTCGCAGCCGTAGTCGCCCATGGCGGCGTACTCCCAGTCGATGAGACAGATGTCATCGCCGTGGACGAGCAGGTTGGGGCCGTAGAAGTCGTTGTGGCACAGCACGGGACGCCCCGCGCCGGCGCGCATGGGACCCACGAGCTGCGCTATCTGCTCCTCGCGCTGCTCGAAGTCGTCCGGCAGGGGCCAGCCCTCGTCGCGCAGCAGGCCCACGATCTTTCTTGACTCGTCGTAGAAGTCGAACCGCCACGGGCTTGTGACGCCGCAGCGATGCAGCCTGCGGGCGATGGAGAGGGCCTGGGCAACCTGGTGCTCGTCGTCGTAGTCAAACTCAGTGCAGTCCGAGATGTAGCGGCTGATCTTCCAGCCGCTCTCGTAGTCCTCGTAGACGAACGACGTGTCGAGCCCGAGCCGCGAGGCCACCTTGAGCGCGTACGTCTCGGCCTCGCGGTTCACGATCTGCTCCGTGCCGGCGCCGGGGTGGCGGTAGACGTAGCGCTGGCCCTTGCACGAGAACAGCACGGACAGGTTCGTGAGACCCGAGTCGAGCGGGCGGACATCGCGGATGTCGTCGCGGGTGCACCCGAGCGTGCGGCAGATGTTGTCGAGGATGGAGGAGTCCACGTTCTCCATGAAGTCGGTGTCGAAGTCGCACAGGTCTCCAAGGAAGTCGAACTCGTGGATGATGCCCTCGTCTATCTTGCGCGCATATATGTGCAGCGTGTCGGCGTGCTCGAGAAGGACCGTCTCCCAGAGCTTGCCGAGCGTCTCGGGCAGGTCGTACTCGTCTGCCAGCACCCGCACGTAGTCACGCGCGAGCGCCTCGTCGAGGTAGGCAGGCCCGTCCATGCGCCACGCCTCGCGCAGCTCCTTCTTCGCGGCGACGACGAGCCCGCCCGCACCCAGCTCGAAGGCCTGCTTGGCGTCCTTGCCGGACGTGTGGACGGCCGTGCAGCAGGAGCGATACTCATAGGCGTGGAAGAGGTTCTCGTCGTAGTACTGGTCGGAGGGACACACATAGGTGTTGCCGAGGAACTCGCGCGCGGCGAACAGCGAGGCGTGGTTGTTGCGCGTGACGTACTCGTTCGTCTGCACGAGGTGGACCCCGAGCATGTCCTCCAGGTAGTAGAAGCTCTCCTTCATGGGGCCGACGACGACGTGGATGTCCTCGACGCCCGCCTCGCGGAGCTGCCGGATGAGCCGCTCGATGAGCACCTCGCCGCGCACGCGGAACAGCGCCTTGGGGCGCTCGAACGACAAGGGGACGAACCTCCTGCCCATGCCGGCGGCGAGGATGATCGCCCCACGCACGCGGTGGGGCGCCAGCGCGGTCCGACCGGCCTCGGTGATCGCGATGTCGCCGTCCCGGCCGGTTACGAGGCCACCGTCGAGCAGCTCGTGCACCGCCTTGTTCGTGGAGCCGAGCGACACGCCCGCCGCCTGCGCGAGCCGGCGCTGGGAGGGCTCGGGCGCGCTGGCGAGGGTGACGAGTACGTCGAACTGTGCCTTTGTGAGCATGGGAGGTCCTTGGTCTTGGTGGGTGGGGCCGGGGCGGTGCCGCGGTGCGCGCGGGCGGCCGCCCGCCTTGCGTCTAGCGTACGCCGCGTGCGAGCATGCCGCGCGTGACGGCGGCCACGACGCCCTGGCGCTGCGGCTCGTAGGGCCGGCCGCCGAGGATGAGGCCCTCGACGCGCAGGTTGCCAAGGCCGGCGGGCCCCACCTCGTAGGGATTTGCGGACAGGATCGCCATGTCGGCGAGCTTGCCCGCCTCCAGAGACCCGCGGTCGCGCTCGTCGAAGGTGGCCCAGGCGCCGTTGTAGGTGCACATGCGCAGGGCCTCGCGCACGGTGAGCGACTCGGCGGGGTTCGAGTGGTTGCAGGCGCGCTGCATCCACAGGATGGGGTCGGGGTCGGTGCAGGGTGCGTCCGAGCCCGCCGAGAGCACGATGCCGCGGTCCCACATCGTTCGCAGCGGGTTCAGGCGGCTGGCGCGCTTAGGCCCGAGGACGCGCTCGAGGTAGGAGTCGGGCTCCTGCGGCCAGTCGATGAAAGACGTCTGCATGGGCAGCTGGATGTGGTAGCGCTCGCAGATGTCGAGGCCCTCGGTCGTGGGCAGGCAGGCGTGGATGATGCCGTGGCGGTGGTCGTTGCGGGGGAAGTCGTCAAGCGCGGCGGCCAGTGCGCGGCACGCCTGGTCGAAGGCCGCGTCGCCGATGGCGTGCATCTCGATCTGCAGGCCCGCGCGGTTCGCGGTGCGGCAGAAGTCGATGACCTGCTCGTCCGTGTAGTAGAGCACGCCGGAGTCGTCCGCGCCCTCGTAGGGGGCGAGCAGCGCGGCGTCCGTGGAGCCAAAGCAGCCGTCGAGCGCGCACGCGAAGCACCCTCCGATGCGCGGCAGGCGGCGACGCGTGGCCACGCGCACGTCCATGGACTGGGGGAACACGCGGATCTGGAACCCGCTCTGGGCGCTTCTCGCGAGCCAGGTCTCGAGCGATATGTCGAGGTTGCCGGCAAACCCGACACCGGAGACGTCGTGGACCATGCCGATACCACGGCTCGCGAGGTAGTCCATGGCGTGCTGGATGTTGCCCACGAGCTCGGGGATCGAGAGCGACCCGGTGATGAAGTCCGAGACGGCGAAGAACGCCTCCTGGTTCATCTCGCCCGACTCGGGGTGGTAGCCGCGGAGCTTGGAGACCTTGCCCTCGACCTTCTCGAGAAGCTTGGAGTTGACCACGCAGGCGTGGCCGTCGTACTTCACGAGCATGAGCGGTCGGTCGGGGCAGGAGCGGTCGAGCTCTGAGCGGCTCACGAGACGGCCCTCGGCTACGGAGTAGGGCGAGGCGCCGAACGCGATGAGCGTGGCCGCGTCGCTCGCGCCCGCGAACGCGCGGACCATCTCGCAGATCTGGGCGTTGCTGCGCGCGTCCATGACGTTGAGGCCGGCGTTGAACGTGGCGAAGCTCGCGAGGTGCTCGTGCGTGTCCACGAAGCTCGGGCACAGCGCGCGCCCACCCAGCCGCTCGAGTGGCTCGCCTGCGAAGCGCCTGGGCAGCTCGCTGCCCACGTAGGCGATGCGCCCGCCGTCCTCCACGAGGTAGCGTGCCACCTCGTCGTGCTCGTTGACCGTGAGGATCGTCCCCTCGTAGACCTTCATCGCGTCTCCCGTCGTGCTCTCCCAGGAAGCCTTAACGGTCAACAGCTTAGGTGTTCATGAATTCATGTGTTGAGAAATCCGTGAACGGTACGGTCTGCGGTGACTGCCGCCCTCGCTAGCCTCGAGGCCCGAGCGAGGGACCCTCGGCCCCGCGCTGTTGACATAACGCGGCGTTATGCAGCGATGTTGTTGAGATGGCGTGCCGTGCCACGTGTCGTCGCGTGCCTTCGCGCTATACTTCGATGGATATATGAAGTCTCGGAAGCGGCGGCGTGACCCGTCGCTCTGTGAGAGGAGAGACGCATGGCACAGACCATCCCCGGTACGCTCCGGGTCTCCAATGACGTCATCGCCGACCTCGCCGGCTACGCCGCACTCGAGTGCTACGGCGTCGTGGGCATGGCATACACGGACGCCCAGGACAACATCGTGCGCCTGCTCTCGCTCGGCAGCCTGCGCAAGGGCATCGACGTGAGCACGTGCGAGGGACGCGTCAAGGTTGACCTGCACACGGTGCTCGAGCAGGGCGTCAACATGGCGAGCGTCTCGCGCAACCTCGAGAGCGCCGTCCGCTTCACGCTCAAGGAGGTCGCCGAGATCGACAACGCCGACGTCACGGTTCACGTCGAGGACCTTCGCGCCAACAAGTAGCAGCCCCGATCGCCGACCCGGCCCGCGCCGGGTCGCTGCACGCCCAGGCGCCCCGTCGTGCCTGCCATACGATTTGGAGATTTCCCAGACATGATTGCCAACGTGATTCGCTCGTGCTTCCCCGTGGCCGCCCAGGCCGTCGCCGACAAGTCCGAGGACATCAACAAGCTCAACGTCTTCCCCGTGCCCGACGGTGACACCGGCACGAACATGTCGCTCACGCTCGGCACCGTCGTGCGCGAGGTCGCGGCGCTGCCGGCAGACTCCGACATGGCCGCCGTCGCCAAGGCGATCACCCACGGCTCGCTCATGGGCGCCCGCGGCAACTCCGGCGTCATCACGAGCCAGATCCTGCGCGGCATGGCCGAGGGTCTCGTCGGCGCCCACGACCCCGTGACGGCAGACGACATCGCCGCCGCCTTCCGCAACAGCGTCAAGGTTGCCTTCAAGGCCGTCCGCAAGCCCGTCGAGGGCACGATCCTCACGGTCATCCGCGACATCTCCTCGCGCGCGGACCGCTGCGCCAAGGAGAAGATGGGCGTGCCCGAGATGCTCGAGGCCCTCGTCGTGGAGGCCTACGAGTCCGTGGCCCGCACGCCCGACCTGCTGCCCGTCCTCAAGGAGAACGGCGTCGTTGACTCCGGCGCCTACGGCTTCGCCACGTTCGTCGAGGCCTTCGTGAACGCCGCGCTCGGCAAGACCGGCGCCGCCATCGACTTCGACACGTCGGTTGCCACGGCCTCCGGCGCCCACAACGCCGCCGACGCCCGCGTGGCCATCGAGCTCAACGACGACTGGGAGGGCTCCGAGTACCGCTACTGCAACGAGTTCCTCTTCCACGCCGAGAAGCCCTTCGACCCCGACGAGGCCCTGACCTTCCTGGCCACCCTCGGCGACTGCGAGCTCGTCGTGGGTTCCTACCCCGACTACAAGGTCCACGTCCACTCCAACGAGCCCAACCGCGTCCTTGAGTACATGCTCGGCTACGGCCAGATCTTCGAGGTCTTCATCCACAACATGGACCTGGAGGCCGCCGACCGCACCGCCAAGATCGCCGCGGACAAGGCCGCCGAGAAGGCCCCCAAGAAGCCGCTGGGCTTCGTGGCCGTGGCCGCCGGCTCCGGCGAGGAGTCCATCCTCAAGTCCCTGGGCGTTGACGTCGTCGTCTCCGGCGGGCAGACCATGAACCCCTCCACGGCCGACATCCTCGCCGCCATCGAGGAGGCCAACGCCGAGAGCGTCATCGTGATGCCCAACAACGGCAACATCCGCATGGCCTCCGAGGCTGCCGCCACCGCGTGCGAGTCTGCCCAGGTGGCCGTCGTTCCCACCAAGACCGTGCTGCAG
>ERZ833608.2299-NODE-2299-length-10442-cov-2.401078_pt1 | contig 10442 bp, 6 predicted proteins | sample MGYA00519694_ERZ833608 | MGnify/ENA primary metagenome ERZ833608 (study PRJEB31850, sample SAMEA3708742) | human gut metagenome | biome: human gut; feature: human-associated habitat; material: faeces | place: China | collected 2014 ... | reverse complement strand
GGCACGTGGACAGGTAGGCCCCAGCTCCGACCTTGATCTGGTGGTCATCTACGAACCGCACGCGCTGACCGACCAGCAGCTCAACGAGCTTGCCAACAAATTGTGGTATCCGATTTGGGATTCTGGTCTTGATCTTGACCAGTCGGTGCGTACCCGCGCGCAGTGCGAGGCGGTCACCGACCATGATCTGCCCGCCGCGATGGGTTGGCTGGACGTGGTGCCGATCGCGGGCGACACGCAGCTGATCGAATCCACGGCTATCTCCATTTTAGAGCGTTGGCGTAGGGCCGCCCGTAAGCGCTTGCCCGAATTGTTGGGTTCCGCCAAGTCTCGTTTGGGCGAGTTCGGCCGTATGGCGTATAGCAATCAGCCTGATATTAAGGAGTCTCGCGGTGGTTTGCGCGATTCCGTGCTGGTCTCCGCGCTTGCCGCTTCTTGGCTTGCCGACCGCCCGCACGGCCAGTATGACGATGCCGTCGAACGGTTGCTGGATGTGCGCGATTGCATTCATTTGGTCGCCAACAAAGACACGAACATGTTGCTTGCTCCTTATCAGGCGAAGGTTTCGGCGATGCTGGGTTTGGCCGATCCGACGTTGCCGAGCGGCGAGCGCGAGGCGAAGTCGATTGATGATTTGCAGACGTTGCTTGCGCGTGTTGGTCGCCAGATCGCGTTTTCGCTTGATTCCACGGCTTCTCGCGCTGAGCATTCGTTGACTCATGAGAAGCCTCGTTTTGCGTTTTTCCAGGTGTTCCAGCCTCGTGGCGGCGGTAAGCGTCAGGCGCCTACTTTTGATGTGATTGCGCCCGGTATCGCCAAGCATGAGGAGGAGATCGTGCTTGCGCCGGGTGCCGATCCGAAGTCCGATCCGTGTCTTGCGTTGCGGGCTGCTGTTGCTGCGGCTGAGTTTGGTCTGCCGATCGCGCCCGGCACGTTGCAGAATCTGAAGTCGTGTCCGATCGATGATCGCACGTGGAATGATGAGTCGCGTAGTCTGTTCTTGCGTTTGCTTGCGAGCGGTCCCGCGTTGTTGCAGGTGTGGGAGGAGATTGATTTTGTCGATATTCCGGGTCGGCTGATTCCGGAATGGTTGGCGATTCGTAATCGCCCGAGTGCTTCGGCTGCGCACCGTTACACGATTGACCGTCATTCGGTTGAGGTGGTCACGCGGCTTGGTCGTGAAACACCTCGTGGAAACCGTTATGATGATCGGCATTATCAGGCGTTGCTGATGGCTGGTATTTTGCATGATATCGGCAAGCGTCCGGGGGTTGCCGATCATGCTGCGGAGGGTGCGCGTCATGCGTCCATGGTGTTGAAACGCATGGGTTTTGACCGTGACATTATTTGGTGGGTCACGTTGCTGGTGCGCGAGCATCTTACGTTGTCGGAGTTTGCGACTGGTCAGAATCCGAATGATCCTAATGTTGGTGACGAGTTGGCTTCTCGTCTTGATCATGATCCGCTGCTGCTTGACATGCTGTTCGATCTGACTCGTGCTGACGGTTCGTCGTTGGGTGCCACGGCCGGCGAGACCATTTCCAAACAGTACGGCTGGAGTAAATGGCGCGAAACCCTTGTCCGAACCATGTACAACGCCACCCGCTACCACATGTGAGGCCGCGTAGGCTGTGAGCGAATGCCCGGCAAAGCGACATGGTTGCCGATGCGGTACCCGCCGCGTCGGCGGAAACCCATCGTGTAAGAAAAAGTGGGGAACATATCACCTTCGGTTCACTTAAGCAAGTCACAACCAGGGGAATGGGCACCCGTACGAAAGATGTCCCCAAGTTGTCCACTTGGTTATCCCCATTTGGTGGATAACTCGATATGTTTTCCACATAGTTATCCCCAGTATGTGGATAACTCGGGTTTTTTCGGCTTTCTTATCCACAGCGAACCGATTCGTGCGTGTCGGGTGATTTCGATCCTGCCAATGCGGAGATTCCTCCAGAATCTCATCGCAACATCATTCGTGAAGTGGCACAGGTATTATGGTTTTTCCCGGTACACCACACATCGAAGAGCTGGAGAAGCATGGCGGAGAGCAATTCTTGGAACAATGGCCTGAATCAAGGGCAAAACCGCGGTTTTTCAGGCAATGGCAGCATTTCCGGCGCGTCGGGAACGGCTATTCGCGACGCTATCTTCGACCGTGTGCCGCCACATGACGATGCCGCCGAAATGGCGGTGCTCGGCGGCATGCTCATGAGCAAAGACGCCATCGGCGAAGTCTCGCAGATGATTGACATCACCGACTTCTACCAGCCGCGCAACCAAACCGTGTACGAAGCCATCATCAACCTGTTCTCCGCATCGCAGCCCGTCGACGCGGTGCTGGTGGCCAACCAGCTGCTCAAAGACGGCGACCTCGAAAAAGTGGGAGGATCCGACTATCTGCACAGCCTCGTCGCATCCGTGCCGACCGCAGCCAACGCAACCTTCTATGCCGACATCATCCACCAGCGTGCCATCCTGCGCAATGTGATCGCAGCCGGCACCAAAATCGCACAGCTCGGCTACACCGCCGAAGGATCCCAAGCCGAAGACGTCGTCAACCTGGCACAGGCCGAAGTCTACGAAATGTCGACCGGCAAAGTGAGGCAGGATTACGCGCCGATCGGCACCGTCATCACCGACACCCTCGACCAAATCGACCGGCTGCAAAACGGCGAGGTTTCCAAAGGCGTGCCAACCGGATTCCGTGACATCGACGACGTGACGCAAGGCCTGCAGCCGGGCCAGATGATCGTCGTTGCAGGCCGACCGGCCATGGGTAAGTCCACGCTCGGCGTTGATTTCGCGCGAGCTGCGGCGCTGCACCACAATATGACGTCCGTGATCTTCAGCTTGGAAATGAGCAAAACCGAACTTGCGCAACGAATCATTTCGGCGGAAGCGAATATTCCGCTGTCAGCCATGCGCCGAGCGGAAGAAATCACGCAGGAACGTTGGAATATCCTCAATAATCTGCAGGATAAACTGCAGAACGCACCATTATTCATCGACGATAGTCCGAACATGAGTTTGATGGAGATCCGTGCGAAATGCCGCCGATTGAAGCAGACGAACGATCTGAAATTAGTGGTGATCGACTACCTGCAGCTCATGACTTCCGGCAAGGCCGTGGAAAGCCGCCAGCAGGAAGTGTCTGATTTCTCGCGTGCATTGAAGCTGCTTGCCAAGGAATTGGAAGTGCCGGTGGTGGCGCTGAGCCAGCTGAACCGTGGCCCCGAAATGCGTCAGGATAAAAAGCCGCAGCTTTCGGATTTGCGCGAATCCGGTTCTATCGAACAGGACGCCGACGTGGTGTTCCTCGTGCACAGGCCGGACGCCTACGACAAGGAAGATCGCCCGGGCGAGGCCGATATCATCATGGCGAAGCATCGTAACGGTCCGACGCAGACGTTCAATCTCGCGTTCCTTGGCGCATACTCCAAGTTCAAAGATATGCCGCAGGACTACCAGAGCCAACAGGAGGTATAGCATGGCGTGGAACTCATTCGCAACGCCGTTGATCGGCAAGGCCGTGCGTGCGGCCTCCCGCCTGGCACATGGCGGCGGCAGCGCGTTCCCCGGCAAAATCGTGGAACGGATCGACCCGCAATTTCTCGCACGCACCCTGCAGCAGCTACCGCTTGGCGTGGTGCTCGTGTCCGGCACGAACGGCAAAACCACCACCACGCGCATGGTGGCAAGCATGCTGGAATCGTTGGGATTGAAGGTATTCACCAATCCGACCGGATCGAATTTCACCCGCGGCGTGGTCTCGTCGCTGCTGGCCGAAGTCTCGCTCGGCGGCAAACTGGACGCCGACATCGCCGTACTGGAACTCGACGAAGCGTACGCGGTGCATTTCGTCAAACAAGTGCAACCCGACTACTGCCTGCTGCTCAACGTGATGCGCGACCAGCTCGACCGTTTCGGCGAAATCGACAATACCGCACGACTGCTGAGCAAAGCCGCCGAAGCGACCACCGGAACCGTAGTGCTCAATCGTGAGGATCCACGCATCGCACGACTTGCTGACGTCGCACATACTGAAGATGGTGTGGAAGTGCGCTATTTCGGTCTTGACGGGTCGTTGCGCAGCTTCTTCCCGTCCGACGACGACATGTGCACGACAGTCGATACTGCATCGTCCGCAAATATTGAGATTGACGGTGCTGCAGCGATTGCGAAAACTGGGGAAAATGCAGAAAAATCGGGAGATGCGGCAATTGCGGAACAGCTACCAGCTGACGTGACCTTGCTTGCCGTGGGCGACCATCGTGCCAGTTTCGGCATCGACGGTGAAACGTACGAAACCGGTGTGAGACTGGAAGGCGTGTACAACCTGTACAACGCGGCGGCCGCGCTGGCCGTCGTGCGAGCGGTCGTAGCCGACGCGCAGGCAATGTTCCTGCCGTTCGAGCAGAACGTAACCGACGAACTATTGCGACAAGTGGGAATCTCACAGCGCATGATCGACTTCGCGCATTCCACCACGCAAGCCATGATCGACGCGGCAGCCGAAGTCACTCCGGCGTTCGGACGCGGCGAGGTCATCGACGTGAACGGCTCGCCGGTGGAGCTGCTGCTCGTCAAAAACCCCATGGGATTCCGCCTCTCGCTCGCATCCTTCACCCCTGAAGGCTGCGACACCATGATCGCCATCAACGACGAATACGCCGACGGGCGTGACATGAGCTGGCTGTGGGACGTGGACTTCTCCTCGCTGCGAGACACCGGTGTGGCCATGGTTTCGGGCGTGCGTGCCTGGGACATGGCGTTGCGCCTCGAATACGATCAGGTGCCGGTGAATAGCGTCAACACGGAACTTGAAGAGGCCGTCTCAACGTTCGTGAACGCGAATCCGGGCGCCCCCAAGCACATTTACTGCACATACACGGCAATGCTCAAAACGCGAGCCGCGCTCGGCAAAATCGCCGAAGTCGCCGACGCTGGCGTGGGCAAATAACAGCGCGAATCCGCGCAACGCATGAAAACGCATGAAGAACGTATGAACCGCATGAGGGAGACGATATGAGCCAGGTAATCGACATCGTGTCGCTATATCCGAAAGACATGAACATTTACGGCGACTCCGGCAACGTGCTCACCATCCAGCGCCGTCTCGCCCTATACGGCTACGAGCCGCGCGTGCACGCCTACAATCAGGGCGACGCGTGGCCCGAACACGTCGATATGATTCTGGGCGGCGGCGGCCAAGACACCGGCCAGAAGAAAATCATCGACGACTTCTTCAAACGCGCCGACCTGCTGCGATCGCTGGCCGCCGGCGGCACCCCCATGCTCATGATTTGCGGTCTGTACCAGCTGTTCGGCGAATATTTCGAAACGGTGGATGGCTCCCGACTCGACGGCATCGGCGTGATCGGCGCGTACACGGTCGGGCAGGAAGTGCGCATGATCGGCAATCTGACCGAGCATTCCGCCGATTTCGGTGACATCATCGGCTACGAAAACCATTCCGGCCAAACCTTCCTGCGCGAAGGCGTGCAGCCGCTCGGCACCGTCGACGCGGATAGCACCGGCAATAATGGCGAGGATCATACGGAAGGCGCCCGCGTCAACAATGTGATCGGCACATACATGCACGGCTCGCTGCTGCCGAAAAACCCCGCGATCGCCGATTTTCTGATCCGCACCGCCGCAGAACGCCGGTATGGTTCGTTCGATCCGGCCGCTGCAGGGCAGACGGAAGCGCAGCGTGCGGAACTTGATCGCATCAACACGATTGCCAGCAACGCGCGTCGCGTGGCCATGTCACGCCCGCGCTGATTGTTTTCGCGCTGTTTCGTAGTTTTCGCGTTTTCGTACGCTGTGAGCATACGGCAGCGAGTCTTCCGCAGAATTGTAACGATTGACTAGTTTCGTTGACGTTATTTGTGAAGAAAATGCGATAGAGTGGGTACCACCATCACCTAAGGAGGTAATCATGGCTGATTTTGATTTTGGTGACGGCCTGCGTAAGGTCTTCCTCGCCGGCGTTGGCGCTTTGGCGACCACGGTTGAGAAGAGCCAGGAAATCGTTGACGATCTCGTCAAGAAGGGCGAGCTGACCGTCGAACAGGGCAAGGCCCTCAACGCCGAACTCAAGCACAAGGTCGCGGAGGTCAAGGAATCCTCTGAAGCCAAGGCTGCAGAGGAAACCAAGGAAGCCGAACCTGAAGCCAAAGCCGAGTAACGTTCAATCGTTCACATCGCCGTCTGCTCGTCGCATCACGTTCAGACGGCGATTTGTTATGCGGAACTTGCGAAACATGCGAACGGCCGTGTGCGGAACGTAAGAAACGTGCGAAACATGCGAATCGCATGAAATACGCGGGACGCAAGTCTCCTCATGAATCCCACTCATCGTAATCCGACCAACGTTTGCGAGCAGCGATATGTCTTTGAATTCTCCGATCGAGCCGGATGCGGCCCGACCCGAAAGCGTGGAGCCGGTCACACTTTCCGACCGAGTCAACGCGGTGATCAATCCGACGGCGAACCCCTCGTCCGACGCGGCTGCGGCAACGGCAGCCAAATCCGCGGGAAAAACGGGAATCCCGCAATCGCAAGGCAAGCAGAACGACGCAACCTTTACGCAATCCGAAACCATCGGACTGTTCGGCCCGCGTAAAGACTCATTCTCGCAGCGCTACCACCTGACTCGTCGAGGCAAACTGAAGCGACTTGCGCAAATCGCGCAAATCGTCAACCAATTCGACATTGTGCACGGCCTGACCCCCGTCAAAATGCGGCTCATGTTCGAAGCGCTTGGCCCAACTTTCGTGAAAGTCGGACAGATCCTGTCCATGCGCTCCGAAATCCTGCCCCAATCGTTCTGCGATGAGCTGTCCAAACTGCGCGCCGATGCCGATCCTATGCCGTACGGCACCGTCCTGCAAGTGCTGGAAGACGAATACGGACGCCCGGCAGGCGAAATCTTCGACCATATCGACGCCACGCCGCTTGGCTCAGCGAGTCTTGCACAGGTGCATCGCGCGAAACTTTCCACCGGCGAGGACGTGGCTGTAAAAGTGCAACGCCCGGGCGTGCGCGAAACCATGGCACAGGATGTGTCCATCATGCGCACCATCGCACGAATAGCCGCCAAAACCATGCACAGCGCGCAAGTGGTCGATCTCTCCGGCGTGGTCGAGGAACTGTGGGACACCTTCGAAGCCGAAACCGACTTCATGATCGAAGCGCGAAATCTGGCGGAATTCAAACGATTCTGCGAACACTACAAATACATGGACTGCCCGAAGCCATACTCCGACCTGTGCACCGAACACGTGGTGGTCATGGACTACGTCGAAGGCATTTCCGTCTCGCATCCTGATGAGCTCATCGAAGCGGGCTACGATCTGAAGGAAATCGGCACCAAACTGGTCGACAATTACGCCACGCAAGTGCTTGACGAAGGCTTCTTCCACGCGGATCCGCACCCGGGCAACATCATGGTGCGCGGCGGGCAGATCGTGCTGCTCGACCTAGGCATGACGGGCCGGCTTAATGCCAAAACCCGTTCCGTCTTGAAAGACATGATTTTCGCGGTCGCCAAACAGGATTCGCCCGCGCTTGCCGACGGTCTGCTGCGTTTCGCCGGTGCCGAGGCCGATCCGGAGGATTATCCGGCGTTATTGGCCGACTTGGATGTGATCGTCAAGGAATTCGGCACAGTGGATTTGGCCGAGCTGGATATCGCCGCCATGCTCACCGCATTGACGCAAATGGCGCAACGACACGGCATTGAAGTGCCGAGCACCGTCACCACGGTCGGGCGTGCGCTGGTCACTTTGGAAGGCCTGCTCGACGAGTTCATTCCAGACGTGAATATGATTCAGATCATCTCCGACCATATCGCCGCAAGCACGTCGAAGAAGGATTTCGCCAAGGATGAGGCGAAATCGCTGGTTATCGAAGGTCATCAGGCGCTGCACAGCCTGCTCGCTGCCGCCAATGAGCTGAAAGTGGCCTCCCGTATGCTTACGCGCGGCCAGTTGCGCGTGAATATGGAGATGGTCGGTTCGCAGGAACCGATCCATCTGCTTGCCAACATGGTGAACAGGCTTACGATGGCGCTGATCGTCGTCGGATTGTTCATCGGCTCGTCGATCGTGTACTATGCGGGCATCAAACCGGTGATTTTCGGTATTCCGATCGTTGGTTTCCTCGGCTATGTGATCGCGTTCGTTTTGTCCGTCTGGATCGTGTTCGACATTTACTTCAAGGGACGTTCCAACAAAAAGCGATGACGCTAGTCTAGGGGGAGAGTGGATTCGCGTTGGATGAGGCGGCAGGGAAGGTATTCCGTGCCGTGGTGGGGCTGGCCGTTGATGGCGTCCATCAGGTAGCGGGCGGCTTTGCGGCCGATGAGTTCCGTTTCATTGTCGATGCTGGTCAGCGGCGGGCGGGAGCTCTTGGTGAGCACGTCCCAATTATCGTGGCCGATCACCGCCACATCCTCAGGAATGCGTAGATGCTGCGACTTCAACGCGTCAATGCATCCTCGTGCCAGCTGATCGCTCTGGCATACCACGGCGTCGAACTTCACGCCTTGGTCGAGCAGCAGTCTGGTGGCGGCACGCCCCCAATTCTCGTCCCAACGGCCATAGCGAATCGGGCCAGCCGGTTCCAAACCAACCTCGGCCAACGCTTCCAACGCGCCCTTGGTGCGGTCGGTGGAGGCCGTATACGTTTCATCGCCGCCAATAATGGCGATACGGTTGCGTCCGCACGAAATCAAATGATTCACGGCCATGCGCCCGGCGTCCACATTGTCACACGTCACCGAACAATCGTTGGTGTCGGTGGAAGGACCATACACATACACCAGCGGCACGCCCCAATCACGCCCCAGCGACGGGCGCGGATTCGTCTCGCACTGCACAATCAGCAGGCCGTCCACTTTCAGCGACAGCAGTTTCTCTACATGGCTGCGTTCCAGCGCATCGTCACCGCGAGCATTGGCGAGTAGTACCGATGTCGATTGTGCGCGCAGCTCGTTTTCGGCGCCAATAAGAATAGGCGTGGAGAAACGGCCTTGCAGATCGGAAGTGACCAAACCGATGGTTCCGCTTCTGCCGCTTGCCAACGATTGCGCCAGCTTGTTCGGGGAATAGTTGAGTTGCCGCGCTGCCTCCATCACGCGCTCGCGGGTGTCTTCACTGACGCGCGGTTTGCCATGCAGCGCCTTTGAAGCCGTTGCCAAAGACACGTTGGCCAGCGCTGCTACATCTTCAAGCCTTGCTGTTGAGTGAGTATCTGCAGTTGCCATGATGTTCCCCTTTTTTACGGTGTGACGAAAACGTTGGCTGCGCGTCGATGCGCTTCGCCGCCCTTGTATTGCGTAATATTATACGACAAAACTGCGAAAGTTTTCGCATTGTGTCAAAAAGTGGACAAAACGGCTTTATATAGCCGATTGCTGACATTTTCACTTGCAAATTGCGAAACTTTCGCATTTGCGAAAATGAACACATTTTTCTTTCGCATTTTCTGCATCTCACGTCATTTTTTGCTGTCATAAACGATTCTTAAAATGCTAAGAATCGTTTATTTATAACGGTTTTATCGACATGAATACCTTTGCATTCTGATGTGCGAAAGCGATTTTGCAAAATCTGGAGAAAACCATATACTGAGAAAAGGCTTTCGCACTACGGTTCAATCGAAGGAGAACAACCGGAAATCGTGAAGGCAGACGGCGGAAGGCCCGCCGGATGGCTCAAAGCTGAGCGATACATAGAGAAAGAAGTAGACATGGTGTCTTTCAACAAGGTCACTCGCGTTATTGCCGGCATCGCGGCAACCGCGTTGCTTATTCCGATGGCTGCATGCGGCGGTGGTTCCAGCAGTGGTGGATCCGCGGCTCCGGCCGATATTCCGGCAGCCGGCACTGATGACGGCACTGAGATCACTCTGTGGACCCGTTCTCCGCTGGAGCGTCAGGCCAAGAACGCGGTGAAGGCCTACAACGCCTCCCACAAGAACCAGGTCAAGCTGGAAATCATTCCGAACGACGATATGGAAGGCAAGGTTGGTGGTGCTTCCCAGACCGATTCCCTTCCGGACATTCTCGCCGGTGACGTGGTGCGTATTCCGTACTGGGCTTCTGAAGGCATCTTCACCGACATCACCAAGCAGATCGACGGACTCGACAACAAGTCCGACCTGCAGCAGGGCCACATTGAAGCCGGTACCGTGGATGGCAAGGAATACACGCTGCCGTTCATCACCGACGTTTCCGTGATGGTATGGAACAAGAATCTGTACAAGGAAGCAGGCCTTGACCCGGAGAAGGGCCCGAGCAGCATCGACGAGTTCGTTGAGCAGGCCAAGGCGGTCGCGGCCCTCAACAAGGACGGCGTGGCAGGCTCCTACTTGGCCGGCCAGTCCGGTGGCGCTCTCGTGTTCGACCTGTTCCCGTCCGTGTGGGCTGGCGGCGA
>ERZ833608.2295-NODE-2295-length-10449-cov-5.291899_pt1 | contig 10449 bp, 10 predicted proteins | sample MGYA00519694_ERZ833608 | MGnify/ENA primary metagenome ERZ833608 (study PRJEB31850, sample SAMEA3708742) | human gut metagenome | biome: human gut; feature: human-associated habitat; material: faeces | place: China | collected 2014 ... | reverse complement strand
AATGATCATGAACATGAAGAAGAACAAGAAGTTCCAGAAGGAGCAGCTTGCAGAACAGGGATACACAGATATTACAGAGTGCTACAGAGATTCTGTTGATAACTTATAGAAAAAAAGGAAAGGAAGTAAATAACCATGGCTGAATCAATGCAGGGGCTTAAGAGAACACACCGTTGTGGTGAACTTTCAGCAGCCAATGTTGGGGAAACTGTAACTATCATGGGATGGGTACAGAAGAACAGAAATAAAGGAGGACTTGTATTTACAGACGTAAGAGATCGTTCTGGAATTATACAGGTTGTATGTGAAGAAGGAACTACAGATGCAGCGATCATTGAGAAAGCAGCATCTTTACGTGCAGAGTATGTAGTTGCTGTTGTTGGAAAAGTTGAGAAACGTTCCGGTGCAGTGAATGATAAGATCGCGACAGGTGAGATTGAGGTGATTCCGAGTGAACTTCGTGTTCTTTCCGAGTCACAGACACCTCCGTTCCCGATTGAAGAAAACTCAAAGACAAAGGAAGATATCCGTCTGAAATACCGTTATCTTGACCTTAGAAGACCGGATCTGCAGAGAAATCTTCGTATGAAGAGTCAGGTTATGACACTGACACGTCAGTTCTTCTCAGACGAGGGATTCCTTGAGGTGGAGACACCAATGCTTGGAAAGACAACTCCTGAAGGTGCAAGAGATTACCTTGTACCAAGCCGCGTGCACCCGGGATCTTTCTACGGACTTCCACAGTCTCCGCAGCTTTACAAACAGCTTCTGATGTGTTCAGGTGTAGACCGTTACATCCAGATCGCAAGATGTTTCCGTGATGAGGATCTTCGTGCAGACAGACAGCCGGAGTTCACACAGATGGATATGGAGTTATCCTTCGTAGATGTGGATGACGTTATTGATGTAAATGAAAGACTTCTTGCAAAATTATTCAAGGAGATTCTGGATGTAGATGTAAAACTTCCAATCCGCCGTATGACATGGATCGAAGCAATGAACCGTTTCGGTTCTGATAAGCCGGATCTTCGTTTTGGTATGGAATTAAAGGATATCAGCGAAGTTGTTAAGGGCTGTGGATTCGGCGTATTTACAGGTGCACTTGAAAATGGCGGATCTGTCCGTGGTATCAATGCAAAGGGACAGGGAACAATGCCTCGTAAGAAGATTGATGCTCTGGTTGAATTTGCAAAGACATACGGAGCAAAAGGTCTTGCATATATTGCCATTAATGAAGATGGCACTTACAAGTCATCTTTTGCAAAGTTTATGACTGAAGATGAGATGAACAATATCGTAGCAGCACTTTCCGGTGAACCGGGAGACTTGCTGTTATTTGCAGCAGATAAGAACAAGGTTGTATGGGATACACTTGGAGCACTCCGCTGCCACCTTGCAGACCAGATGGGACTGCTTGACAAGAATGTATTTGAATTCGTATGGATCACAGAATTTCCACTTCTTGAGTGGTCAGATGAACAGAACCGTTTCACAGCTATGCACCACCCATTTACTATGCCGATGGAAGAGGATCTGGCGATCATTGATACAGATCCGGGTAAGGTTCGTGCAAAGGCCTATGATATCGTATTAAATGGTAACGAGATTGGTGGTGGATCTGTCAGAATCCATCAGGATGATATTCAGGAGAAGATGTTTGAATGTCTTGGATTTACAAGGGAACAGGCGTATGAAAGATTTGGTTTCCTGTTAGACGCATTCAAATATGGAGTACCACCTCACGCAGGACTGGCTTATGGTCTGGATCGTCTGGTCATGCTTATGGCAAAACAGGATTCTATCCGTGATGTGATCGCATTTCCTAAGGTAAAGGATGCATCCTGCCTGATGACAAATGCTCCGGACTATGTGGATGAGGCTCAGCTCAAAGAGCTTGGTATTGACATTACAGTTTTAGACGAACAGAAGACGGAAGAATAAAAAATAATGAAACTGCACACTGTATATCCTTATTGTGTGTAAGCAACGAACCAGAACCTGTGTTTGTACCGGGTTATGGTGACTGCCTGGGATATACGGGGTGCGGTTTTGTTTTATAATAGGGCGCATCGGTTAAGGATAAAGCGGATGGGTTCTGGTTTTGAAAGAAATGTGGAGGATAAATGATTATGAAAAGAGGACATTGTATTCTGGCGGCAGGTTTGTGTATTCTGGCAGGGCTTGTATCCGGATGCGGAGATAAAAAGCAGCAGACCTCCGAAGAGATAACAACGGCAGAGGATGGAACGGTTGCAGTAGAAGTGCTGGATAATGATCAGATTGCACTGGTATATAATGGATATGATCCGGAAGTTCATGGAATGATGTTTACGATTACAAATAAATCGGATGATCAGATGGTAAATGTGTATTTCAGTGATGTAGTGGTTGATGGAGAGACGCTTCAGCCAATGTTTGGCCTGGATGTGGAAGCACAGACAAGTGAGGATCAGATTTGTCTGGTGGATTGTGATGCAGCGCCGGCTGCTTTGACTGGTATTGTATGTGTGGATGACATGGAAGGTTATACGATCGGTACATATGAGATCGATGACGTTGCCCTTTCAAATGAAAAAGATGATACAAAGGAATATACCGTAAAAGAGGGAGCTGTAACGATTCTTGATAATGACAAGGTTACAGTATCTTATATTGGAATTGAGAATGACAGTGATGGCGATGACGCAGAACAAGTACTGGCATTTGAGGTTTACAATAAAACGGATAAAAAGATACAGGCAACATTTGACACAGTTCTTGTAAATGGAAAAGAAGAGGAAATTTCTTATGTGGCAGATGCAATGGGGCATACATATGCAACCTTATTCTGTGACGTGTCCGACGTGAAAGCAATGACAACGCTGACTGGTGAATTTGCTGTTTATGATGAAGATGATGAGTTGATCGGAAGCTATTCGATCGAGAAAGCTGCATTGAAATAGAAGGTTAATTTATTAATCTGATTTTAATCTTTCTCCTATTTTAGATTAATTCGTGGCTGGTATAGTAAAACCATCAGCTGAGGAGAGAATAGAGAAAGAAGGAAAAAGATATGGATAATTTAGAAAAAGTAGAAAAGATAAGAGAAAAAACAGGTGTCAGCTATGAAGAAGCCAAGGCAGCTTTGGAAGCAACGAATTATGATGTGCTGGATGCGATCATTTATCTGGAAAAGAACGGTAAGGTGAAAGCACCGGAGGTAACCAGTTACACGACGGAACAGGCACAGCAAACATCAACAGAATTCGAACAGGCACAGCAGGAATATACCAGAGACTGCAATAAAAAGACCTTTGGTCAGATGATGGATCAGTTTTTTTCCTGGTGTGGAAGACTTTTAAAGAAAAGCGTGGATTCCAAGTTCATCATAGAAAGACGCGGCAGCACTATGGTGAATGTACCTGTTCTGGTATTGATACTTGCGATCATCTTCGCATTCTGGATCACGATTCCATTATTAGTGGTCGGTTTATTCTGTGAATGCAGATACCATTTCGCAGGAATCGATAATATCAATGTAGATTTGAACAGTGCCTGTGACAAGGTTGCGGATACGGTAGAAACTATTAAGACAGACATTAACAAGAACTAATGTGAGAGATTAATTTACAATACACAGATTTATTTTAAGGGACATAGGTACTCAAGATACTCCCTTAAAATAAATCGTCACAACAAGGAGTAGAGATGAGCCGGAAGATTTTGATTGTAGAGGATGAAGAAAAGATTGCCAGATTTGTAGAACTGGAATTGGTTCATGAAGGCTATGAAGTAATAAAGGCATTTGACGGGCGGACAGGTCTGGATCTGGCACTATCAGAACATGCTGACCTGATCGTGCTGGATGTTATGCTTCCAAGGCTAAATGGTCTGGAGGTTCTTCGCCGTATTCGTAAAGAAGGAAATAATGTACCGATCCTGCTGCTTACTGCAAGGGATGCGGTAATGGACAAGGTGTCCGGGCTGGATGCGGGAGCGGATGATTACATTACGAAGCCATTTGCAATCGAAGAACTTCTGGCTCGTATCCGTGTAGCGCTGAAGCGGAAAAGCACAGACCGGCAGGAGACACATAAGCTAGAGATCCATGGAGTCAGCCTGGATACCGACCGGCATGAGGTTATGGTGGCGGGAGAACCGGTGGAGCTTACCAATCGGGAATTTGAACTGCTGCATACGCTGATGGAGAATAAGAATATCGTCATGGATCGGGAAAAGCTGATGAATATTGTCTGTGGTTATGAGTATGTCGGTGAGACAAATATCATAGATGTATATATCCGGTATCTGCGTACGAAGATCGATGACCGGTTCGGTATCAAGCTGATCACAACGGTACGAGGCGTAGGCTATGTGATCAGGGAATCATAGGAAGGTGTAACGGGATAGAGTATACAGTCTGATGATAAGGGTAGATGCAGAAACAAGAGCAAGATTGAAAGAATGTATAAGAAGAGGTATCACGGATGAATGAAAATAAGAGGATGACCTCGATCGCCAGAAAAATAAATATCAGCTTCTGGCTGAAGGAAGTAGGCAATGTAATAGGAATCAATATTATCATTGCCTTTCTTATTATGGGAACCTGGATGTACTGGTGTACCACAAAGCTTCCGGATCAGGTAACAGGTGAGCATTATTATTTTAATGTCAATCAAGAAAAGCATACACTGGAATATGTGATCGATGGAAATGACCGGAAATCATATGCATATGATTTCCGGGATGTAAGGGATCTGGTAGCTGTACCGGGAATCATACTGTTATCGGCAGAAGGATTTGTGTTGTTTTTTGCGTTATTCCGGACTTCTGTTGTCAGAAGAAAGCTGAAGCCGTTAAATGATCTGGCGGTAAAGGCAGAACAGATCAGTAAGATGTCATTTGAGCAAAATGGTATGGAGGATCAGAAGAAACGTTCCGATAAGAAGTCTGCAAAGACGTTTGACCAGAATCAGATGGATCATCTGGAACAGGCAATATCACATATTTCTCCGGATGATGCCGAACAGGGAGTCCATACCGGAGACAAGGAATTGAAAAGTATTGAGATCGCGTTGAATAACCTGCTTCGGAATATGAAGGAAAACGAAAGGCGGCAGGTACGGTTTGTATCGGATGCATCACATGAGCTTCGGACACCTATTGCTGTGATCCAGGGATACGTGAATATGCTGGATCGATGGGGAAAAGAGGATGAAAAGGTTCTGACAGAATCCATCGAAGCCCTTAAGAATGAGTCTCAGCACATGAAGGAGCTGGTAGAACAGCTTCTGTTCCTTGCGCGGGGTGACAGCGGAAGAAATACTCTGAATAAAGTGAAACTGGATCTGAATCAGATGGTCAGTGAGGTCTGGGAGGAATCCCAGATGATCGATGAGAAGCACCGCTATCTGTTCCGTGGAACAGATCCTGCATATATGACAGGTGATATAGCCATGATCAAACAGTCCATCCGGATCTTTGTACAGAATGCGGCAAAGTATTCTTCGGATGGTGCGGATATTACATTAGGAGTTATGCTGGAATCCGGTTATGTCAGTTATATGATCCAGGATGAGGGCATCGGAATGGAATCGTCAGATGTCGTTCATATCTTTGAACGATTCTACCGCTCGGACGAAGCGAGAAACGGCGAGACCGGCGGTTCCGGCCTGGGACTTTCCATAGCCAAATGGATCGTCGATGCTCACTCCGGCACGATTCAGGTTGTATCCCGTCCGGAGATCGGCACCCGTTTTATTGTCCGTTTCCCGATGTGTGAGTAAAAAAGAGGTTGTTGATGATTCTTGTGTTATTTATAGTTGTGATATTTTGGCTCTGCTGGTATGGATATATACATAAGACATCAGTGAAGTTTTCGTTGTGAGGTTTGCACTAGCTGTCAGCACCAAGCCCATGTCTGAACCCGTAAGGGTGAGTTTGGGCGACTGCTGGCAATAAGCGTGCAAATCCGAGCAGAAAACGGAACGGTCTTTGTATATGTCCATACCAGCAGAGCCAAAATATCATGGCAAAAAGTAGAGGTTGAACAACAACAACCTTTTTAGCGGAAAGGTCTGGTGCGAAATTCATTCCAGACCATGAAAATGGCGACCGCTCCGGCAAGTCCATCGGCGATAGGACCGGAATACATAATGCCATCAATACCCATAAAAAGCGGCAGAATAATTAATAATGGAAGAAGGAACAGGATTTGTCTGGTTAATGACAGGAATGTTCCTTTTTTCGGTTTGCCGATCGATGTAAAGAAGTTCGAAGTGATCGGCTGCATAAAGTTTATAAACGTAAAGAACAGAAAAATACGAAAATAGCTGATCGAAAACTGGAAGTAGCTTTCGGAGCCATTTCCGAAAATGGATATGATCTGCCTTGGCACAAACTGGAACAACAGAAATGCAATGAGTGCGATCACAAATCCACAGGTAGAAGCAAACAGATAGGCGGACTTCACTCGTTTGTATTTTTCTGCGCCATAGTTATAGCTGGTGATCGGTTGTAAGCCCTGTGATATACCGATGATCAGGGATAGGAATACCTGGTTTACTTTTGTGATGATTCCGGCACAGGCGATAGGGATTGCTTCGCCATAGATAGAAAGGGAGCCATAGTATTTGAGAGATTTGTTCATAATGATCTGTACGATCATCATGGCAAGCTGATTGCTGCAGGGAGCAGTACCCAGAGATGTAACTCTCGCTATGATCGATCTTCTGATGCGGAGATGTTCTTTTCTTATCGTTACAGTCTTACAGTGTGATAAAAACCAGATGACAAGACCGGCGGAGATTACCTGACCAATAACGGTTGCGATAGCTGCGCCTGCCATACCCATCTGAAGAACAGATACAAACAGAGCATCTAAGATCGTGTTGATCACGGCTCCGGTAAGGTTACAGATCATGCTGATCTTTGGTCTGCCATCTGCCCGGATCAGATGCCCGCTTCCGGTTGTGAGGATCAGAAAAGGAAATCCGATTGCAACAATGCCTGTGTAAGTTTTTGCATAGGAAAGTACATTGTCGGGAGATCCAAAGAAGCGGAGCAGAGGCTCTAAGAACAGCAGGGTGATCGTAGTTAAAATCACACCACAGCCAAAGAGCATAACAGCGGAATTGCCGATATAATAAACAGCTTTTTCCTTTTCTCCTTTTCCCATAGCCAGATTAAAAGCAGATGCGCCGCCGATGCCGAACAGCAGAGCGATCGCGATACAGGATATGGAAAGTGGAAATGAAATATTGGTCGCAGCATTACCAAGTTCGCCGACATTTCGCCCAATGAAAAACTGGTCAACAATGTTATAAAGAGAGCTAACCAGCATGGCTACTATACTTGGAATGGCAAATTGCATTAATAATTTTTTTACGGGTTGAGTGCCGAGAGGATTTTCGTTAGTTGTCTGTGTATTCATGTGAGTTATCCTTGTTTACAGTTTTTTACGGGTGTAGGTCGTGCGGGTAAATGTAATGTCGTCACCGCCGGATTCGCCGGTTGTAATATCGAATTCATCTGCGTTGAATTCTGGGAAGAAGACATCTCCGTCTTCAACGACAGTATCAACTTCTGTGATATACATGGTATCAACCAATGGAAGTGCTTCTTTGAACAGCCCGTATCCACCGGAGATATAGACATTTCCCTCTTTTACAGCATCAAGAGCTTCCTGTAAAGAATGAACGGTAAGCAGGTTTTCGCCGGAGTAATTGGCAGTATTTGATACAACGATATTCATTCGGTTCGGGAGAGGATGTCCGATCTCTTCATATGACTTACGTCCCATAACCACAGTATTCCCTGTTGTCAGTTCTTTAAACTGTTTCTGTTCTCCTTTGATCCGCCATGGGATCTGTCCATTTTTTCCGATTACATTATTTTTTGAACGAGCAACGATTAAACCTATCATAGTCCGGGTTCCTTTCTCAGATGTCATATTTATTTTTCAGCATACCTGATCTTACGAAAATCAGCAAGTGGATTGCTGGTTTAAGCATGCCAGTTGTTGTTTCAGATATTCATATCTTAAACGTTTTTCTTCTTTTGCAAAATGTACTTCACGGAACTGCTCAGGATTGTTCTTATAAGAAAGAGTCTCATCACCAAACTGTTCACTGGTCAGGTCAAATATATGACCGTTGACATCGTTATAGCAATGATAGTTTCCGCCGGGACGCAGGATGCCATACACCTTGCCGCCAAAGATGTCCTGAACCAGAAATGCTGTGATAGAACACTGCCCCAAAGTTTTATTCTCCGGTGTCCAGCCATCACGCAGTCTTGATGCGCAAGTATCAGCGCACCAGATATCAGATAATCTGTCATACAGATCCTGTGGTGTATGGATTCCTTTATACTTGTTTGTTATGGCAGGAACGGTTGCCTGTTCCCAACCATAGAAGTTGTAGGTCTTCATTTTCAAATATCTCCTCATTTGCTATTGAATGAAATGTGTTGCTTTTGTTTGGATTTATAAATGATATTTATAGTATGCGTTTCAGTTTGCAGTTCTCGATTCCTGCGCTCCAGAATTCTGACAACGGGATCCCTTTGACCTGACAGATGATACTGGAATTCATAGCTCCATGTCCGACAATCAGGACATCTTTTCCTTCGTCTAATTGTGGTTTTACAACCTCTTTCAGGAATTCTCCTGTTCTCGCAAATAGCTGTTCAAAGCTTTCTCCACCATCCTTTGGAACTTTATAGTTTGCCGGATCAAGAAAGAGATCTTTTATTGGACAGCCGGGAGTAGTTATGCAGTTTGCGGTTCCTTCATAGCTGCCAAAACTCATTTCTTTTAACCGGTCGTCCGTTATGATCGGAATGTTCCGCCCTTTTAATACGATCTCGGCTGTTTCCTTTGCTCGGATAAGGGGAGAGCAGTAGCAGATATCAAAATGGATATCGGCATATTCTGTTCTGGCATGCTCCGCCATCTGGCGTCCTTCTTCATTTAATGGAATGTCTGTCCGACCTTGTAGTTTCCGCATGGCATTCCAGTCTGTTTTTCCATGTCGCATGATGTATAACATTGTTGTATCTCCTGTGGTTCATTTGAATATTCGGATTGACAAATAGCATTTCTTATTGTACCATAGCATCATAAAGGAAATGGGTTTTCACCGGGTAGGGATTATTCCTGACAGGACTTGCTCGTTTCTTTTTTTATTTTCAAGACATCATACAAGTACATTTTTCCTGAAGATGCATGTCTAATTAATATTCTCGCACTGAATACATTGTATCGCTCAACATCTCCATTTTCATCATATACTGGCAATGCAAATCTTGTGTCATAACGGTACCATCCATTTTTTGCGTGTCTGCTGTGCTTATTTTTCTTATTATCTTCAAAAGTCTTTGATGTTGCGATTTCTATCATCTCTGGGATAGCCTGCGCAGCATTGGCTTTCGCTTTAGCAATAGTTCCCTTTATATGCTTTGTGTAATTTGAGCCAGAATATTCATCAGGAAGATCTGTACCGATATAAATAATATCTTCTGTTTCAGCTATTCGATAAATGTCTCCCACATACTGCCTAAGATATTTTTCAACATCACTCCACTCTACAGAACGTTTTCCTTTAAATGCAATATCGTTAATCATAACAATATTGTTGCCGTCAGCATCCTGAATAACTGAAACATTTCGCTTAATATTTTCTAACTCATTTTCCTGATTGATTTCTCTGCAGATTTCAATCAATTCAAAATATCTTAGTAATCTTCTTTTTGTTTCTAAATCTGAGTCCATAAATAATTCAATAATATGTTGACCATCAGACACAAAGTCTGTTTCGATTGATTGCTCTACTACTTTCTCATCACAAAGCAAATCCACAAGTGACATATCTAGAGCCTTGCAAATAGAAACCAATTTATCTGCCTGTGGATTAATCTTTTTCTTACGCCAGTCGCTGATTGTACTGGTAGCAATACCAGTTCTTCGTGATAATTCAATTTGGCTCATATGTAATTCTTCTAGTCTGGCAAAGATTTTTTCATATATGTTCATACTATAATATCCTTCTATATTTTCCGCATTTTCGGATATTTTATCATAAAGCTATAATCGAATCAAGAGATTCCAAATCCAAAAACCATGTGGCAATGGTCGGAAACCTCATAACAAAGCAGATGCGAAAACAGTAATTAATGCATCATATACACCATGTCCAATGATCAAGGATAAAGTAGAACTATTTTTAATCTTTAATCTGCAAAAACAGAAAAATGCTCCTATACACGCTGTCATAACCATTTGTACAAGATTTCCACTGAAGAAATGAAACACCCCGAAAAAGATTGATGAAATAATAACTGCTATGATATCCTTACCAGCAACACGTTTGATTTTTTCAAAAATGAATCCTCTGAATACAAACTCTTCAACAAGACCAATTGCAAATATACAATAAAAGAATTCATAAATGAATTGCCATAGGTATTTAT
>ERZ833608.2294-NODE-2294-length-10454-cov-292.252909_pt1 | contig 10454 bp, 9 predicted proteins | sample MGYA00519694_ERZ833608 | MGnify/ENA primary metagenome ERZ833608 (study PRJEB31850, sample SAMEA3708742) | human gut metagenome | biome: human gut; feature: human-associated habitat; material: faeces | place: China | collected 2014 ... | reverse complement strand
GACCGGCGTTCTGAAGGTCGATGGAAATCTGCTTGCGCACGTCCATGCGGTCCATGCCAACATAGAGACCTGCTGCCTCGCTGATGGTACCGTTGTCGTTGAAGATATCGATGGTTTCCAAACCGTGCTTCAAACCGAGGGCGTGGTCGTTGATATCGTGAGCTGGAGTTACCTTCAGGCAACCTGTACCGAACTCGATATCTACGTATGTATCCTCGATAACAGGAATCTCGCGGTTTACGAGAGGCACGATCACGTGCTTGCCCTTCAACCAGGTATTCTTCTTGTCCTCAGGGTTGATACACATGGCAGAGTCGCCCATGATGGTCTCAGGACGGGTTGTTGCTACCACGGCATAGTATCCCTTCTCATCCTTGTGCATCACGTTCTCCTCATCCACCTGCTGGCAGTCCTGCTCTACCACGTAATACTTCAGATGATAGAGCTTAGAGTGCTCGTCCTTGTAGATAACCTCCTCGTCAGAGAGTGCTGTCTGAGCCTTAGGGTCCCAGTTAACCATGCGCACGCCACGATAGATGAGACCCTTCTTGTAAAGGTCGCAGAATACGTGGATAACGGCACGAGAGCGGGTCTCGTCCATGGTGAATGCTGTGCGGTCCCAGTCGCAGCTGGCACCGAGCTTGCGGAGCTGCTTGAGGATGATGCCACCGTGCTCGTGAGTCCAGTCCCAAGCATGCTTGAGGAACTCATCGCGAGTAAGGTCGGTCTTCTTGATACCCTGCTGAGCGAGGCGGTTAACCACCTTAGCCTCGGTAGCGATACTGGCGTGGTCGGTACCTGGTACCCAGCAAGCGTTCTTGCCCTCCATGCGTGCACGGCGAACGAGAATATCCTGGATAGTATTGTTGAGCATGTGTCCCATGTGGAGCACACCTGTAACGTTTGGTGGAGGGATTACCACCGTATAAGGTTCACGACCATCTGGCTTAGAGCTGAAAAGCTTGTTGTCGAGCCAGTACTGATACCATTTACTTTCCACTGCTTGTGGATCGTATTTACTTGCTAATTCCATTGTTTCTATCTAATTTTTATTCTTTTTCTTTCTTTTTCCTTAAAAAACGGTGCAAAGATACGAATTTTTGAGCGAAAAATGCTATCTTTGCATCAAAATTATTAATTTTTGCACAAAACGATGGTTAGTAATGCAGTAAAAGAAGTTTCAGAGCAAGATAGAAGAAAACTGCTAGCCGGTTTTCTCTATGATATGGCGAAGCTGATGTTTGGCAGCGTTGCTGTGGGAGGATTGTCGCCTCTGATAATTGGAGGTGATTTCGGTTTGCTTAATATAGTGTGTTTTTTTGTTGGTTCAATATGTGGGTTTTTACTTGCATTTGGTGCCAATGATTTGTTGAAGTATAAAAAGTAATGGTTATGGAAGCATATTTGTTTTTTAATGTAATGATGTTTGTGTTTGCATTGTCTTTTGTCATTTTCCTCAACACGAAAGCCGGGAAGAAATGGAAAGATAATCTTTAATGTGAGGTTAGAGTTATGCATACGAAAGAAGAGAAAATGGCGGCGTTCAGCCGCTTGCTGGATGTGCAGGACCGTTTGCGCCTGCAGTGTCCATGGGATAAGAAGCAGACATTCGAGAGTCTTCGTCCGAATACCATCGAGGAGACTTTCGAGCTTTGTGACGCCTTGATGAAGCGCGATTACAAGGATATCAAGAAGGAGCTGGGCGATGTGCTGGAGCACGTGATGTTCTATAGCATCATCGGCAGAGAAGACGGCGAGTTCGATATCTGCGATGTCTGCAATCAGGAAGCTGACAAGCTGATGTTCCGACATCCTTTCATCAACTGGAAGGAAGAGGGCAACTGGACTGTTTCGAATCCTGATATGTATATCAATGATGCGGGACAGGTGGTATATAAGGAGTCTGAAAACGCAGAAACCGGGAAGGCAGAGGCGGGAAGCTCGGAAGAAACCCTGGCTCTTGGAGCCAGCAAACCCAAGAATGCTGCCTCGGTAGAGAAAACCTGGGAGCAGATCAAGCAGCAGGAGAAAGATGGCAACGAGCGCGTTCTGAGCGGTGTGCCAAATTCCCTGCCATCCCTTATCAAGGCCTATCGCATTCAGGACAAGGCACGAAACGTGGGCTTCGACTGGAAGGAGAAGGAGGATGTATGGGATAAGGTACACGAAGAACTCGAGGAACTCAAGGCAGAACTTGCCAAGGATGACAAGGAAAACTCAACCCAGGAACTCGGCGATTTCCTCTTCTCCGTCATCAATGCAGCCCGTCTCTACAAGCTCAATCCGGACAATGCGCTGGAGAAGACAAACCAGAAGTTTATCCGCCGTTTCAACTATGTAGAAGATCATTCGCTCAAGCAGGGTAAGAATCTGAAAGACATGAGTTTGGAAGAGATGGATAAACTGTGGGATGAAGCCAAGAAACAGGAAAGACTTCAGAAAGAATCGTAAGCTTCAATAGGAGGAGCTTCATGATAAACAAGATAAAACGTTTTTATAACAACAAAAACTATAAGGATTATGAAAAGATTAGTTTATATGATGATGGCTTTGGTGGTACTCTTTGCTGCCAATAGCTGCAAGGATAAGAAAACCGCACAGGTAATCACTCCTACAGATTCCCTCGATCTGGAGGAAGTTGCCGATGATTCAACCATCTACGGTGTATGTGGTGAGGGTACATCTATGCACAATCTGGAGCTGATTTCTGATGAGGGAGATACGCTCTCAGTCTTTATCGATGATGAGCAGCCAGACATCGTGCTGGGTGGTTTGCTGGCAGGCGACCGCATCGCTCTTATCGGTTACAAGGCACAGGATGGAGAGATGATGGCACAGAAAATCATCAATCTTACTTCACTCTTGGGTAAATGGACTTCACTCGACAAGAACTTCGATTTGCTGGAAGGCGGAGAGGTAAAAAACAATGTGAAGGCTGAGACCAATCCTTGGACTTCTTGGAAAATCCTGAACGGAAAGCTCCTGCTCAACAAGGATACCTTTGCCATCGATAAACTGGGCTCTGACAGCTTGATGCTGGAGAATACCCAGGGCATCTATGTCTTCAAGCGCCAGGAGTAAATTGTCATTCTAAATTTTAGATTAAGTTGGAACCATTTAAGATACATATACTGGGGTGTGGCAGTGCGCTGCCAACCCTGAAACACAATGCTTCCTCGCAGCTCATAGAGATGCGGGGAAAGTGCTATATGATAGATTGTGGCGAGGGCGCACAGATGCAGTTCCGTCGTTCCCATATCCATTTCTCCAAGCTCAATGCCATCTTCATCACCCACATGCATGGAGACCATTGCTTTGGTTTGATGGGCTTGCTTTCTACGCTCGGAATGCTCGGACGAACATCTAAGTTAAGAGTCTATGCTCCAAAGGATTATGCTCCTCTGTTTAAACAACAGGTTGACTTCTTTATGCAGACGATGGAGTATGAGATGGAGATGATTCCGGTGGATACGGAGAAACAGCAGATTATCTACGAAGATCATTCTCTGTCGGTGGAGACGGTGCCTCTGAAACATCGTCTGCCATGCTGCGGCTATATCTTCAGAGAGAAGCCTACGCTGCCTCATATCAAGAGGGATATGATAGATTACTACGGCATCCCGATCAGTCAGATCAACAATATCAAGAATGGGGCTGACTGGACCAACGAAGATGGCGAGGTGATTCCGAATGCCCGTCTGGTGACACCTGCCGACACGCCCCGCAGTTATGCCTATATGAGTGATACCCGATATATTCCGAATCTCTGGGAGAAGGTGAAGGGGGTTACGGTACTTTATCATGAAAGTACTTATACTTCGGAACAGGAAGACCGGGCTAAGATCTACAACCATAGTACGGCGAAGCAGGCTGCGATGGTGGCAAAGGCTGCCGGGGTAGGCAAGTTGCTCCTGGGACATTATAGTGCGAGATATAATGATGAGACGGTTCTGCTGAAAGAAGCCAAAGAGGTTTTCGAGGAAAGCTATCTCACCAATGAGGGAATGGTTATCTCGGTATAAAAACAACCTTGCATCAAAAAAAGTTTGTTTTTTTGGTGCAAGGTTTTGTGTTGATATTCGTTTAATATATAAAAGATAGAGAAAATTGGAATCTGAAAAACTACTTTTGCACGACATCAAAGGCGGCAGTCGGGCGGCGATGCACCGGCTCTACGACCGCTACGTAGGATATGCCATGGCGGTAGCGCTGAGGTATGTCCCTTTACGTGATGATGCGGAGGATGTGGTGCAGGATAGTTTCGTGAAACTTTTCTCTGGTATTGCCAACTTCGAGTACAGGGGAGAAGGTTCGCTGAAGGCGTGGTTTCTCCGGATTGTGGCAAATGAGGCTATCAGCTTTACCCGAAGGCAGAGTCGCATCACTTTCGTGGATGAAGTTCCGGAAGATGTGAGTGACGACGAACCGGAGGTAGAACGGGTGCCGCCTGCCGTGTTGACAAAGATGATCGGTGAATTGCCCGAGGGCTATCGACTGGTTCTGAACATGTTTGTGTTTGAGCAAAGAAGCCATAAGGAGATTGCTGATCTGCTGGGCATCAAGGAGAGTACCTCTGCTTCGCAATATCTAAGAGCCAAGAAGTTTCTGGCAAAGAAAATAAATGAATATCTAAATAATATAAACGAGAAAGAATATGAGTAATCAAGATTGGACAAGCAAACTTCAAGACCAGTTGGCAGGCTATCAGGAGTCTGTCAGCCACGACTTGTGGGCAGGCATTGAACAATCGCTTGCTCAGAATAATATAGAATCTGTTTCGTCGAATCCACAGACGATAGTTTCTGAAAGCTCAGAATCTACAGATCTACACGTTGGTTCAGAGGCTAAAAAGGATGCCAGGGTTTTACACGACAGTTCAAAGGTTCAAAAGAATGCCAGGATTGTCTATTTCAAGCGATGGTCTGCGGCTGCAGCAGCCGTGGCATTATTGGGAATAGGTGGAAGCTATGTTTATCTGCACCAGGAGGATGTAGAAAAGGGTAATCTGCAATTGGCTGCATCTCAATCCGCTCCATCCCTCGTTGTTTCAGCGGATTTGCAATCCGCTGCATCTCAATCCGCTCCATCCCACGTTGTTTCATCGGATTTGCAATCCGCTGCATCTCAATCCGCTCCATCCCCCGTTGTTTCATCGGATTTGCAATCCGCTGCATCTCAACCCGCTCCATCCCCCGTTGTTTCAGCGGATTTGCAATCCGCTGCATCTCAACCAGCTCCATCCCTCGTTGTTTCAGCGGATTTGCAATCCGCTGCATCTCAAAAGAAGAAGGGTAATGTTCTTGAGAAAGAATCTGAGAATGAAATCTCTTTGCTTGCCGAGAACCCTGAGCCGGCAGAACCAGTATCTGAGGATAAGGCTACTGTTAGCTCTACCGATCATAAGGCCTTAACCCGCTCTACCGATCATCATGCGGCAGCGTATGCTTCTCAATCTTATCATTTTGAAAAAAATGAGGAGGTTTCTGGCTGGTCGATGCAACTATATGCCGAAAACCTGACGCCAAGTTTGGGCGGTGTGAATTCCGACGCGTCTGGAGGCTATAATGATTTTAGCTATGGAACGATGGCAGAACCGATGCCTGGAGTCATCCCTGATCCAACGGCTGGAGGCATATATGGAGAAGAATATCTCTTGGCATCCTATAAGGCGATTCAAAGAAACCAGCAGGGGAATGCCAAGCATCATGCTCCAGTATCTGTTGGTCTGCAGGTAGCCTTTGGCATTGCACCTCGTCTGTCTTTGAGCACGGGCTTGGTATATACACGCACTTCTTCTGATTTTTATCCATACGCACCAGGTAGTAGCTACAATGTTCATCAGGTGCTTCATTATGTGGGTATTCCGGTGGGATTGAATTATGAATTCTGGCAGAGTGGAGGCTTCCATGCTTATGTGATGGCTGGTGCTGAGGCTGATTACAATGTGAAGAATGATACCGAAGAAGAGGGAGTAAAGAAAGAGAATGCCAAGCGAGACAGAGTGCAGTTCTCAGGAAAGGCTTCGCTCGGTGCGCAGTATGACATCACACCAAAGGTGGGTCTGTATATCGAACCGGGTGCTAAATATTATTTCGATAACGGAAGTCATGTGGAAAATACCTTCAAGGATAAGAAGCTGAATTTCAATCTCCAGTTCGGTTTGAGATTCAATCTATAGTATATAGTATCAATTACTCCCATCTTTTTGGAGAGTAATGAATAACGAAAAAGGCAGGTTGCAAATTAGCAATCTGCCTTTTTTCGTTGTTCTATATGATATACTATTTCTTCAAAAGCCTCTCACTCATGTTGAGCGCAGCCTTTCTACCATCTCCCATTGCGAGGATCACGGTAGCGCCACCTCTTACGATGTCGCCGCCAGCATAGATTTCCCCAATAGAACTCTGCATCTGGTCATTTACGGCAATCGTATTCTTTCTGCCGAGTTCCAATCCCTCGATGCTCTGAGGAACGAGTGGGTTAGGGCTTACACCAACTGCTACGATTACCTGGTCGCACTCCAAAGTGATGGTCTCGCCTGTAGCTTCCGGACGGCGACGGCCGCTGGCATCTGGCTCTCCGAGCTGCATCACATCTAAGACTACTGCCTTTACTGCGCCCTTCTCATCCGCCTCATATTCCTTAGGATTATGTAAGGTCATGAAGTTGATGCCTTCTTCCTTAGCATGCTTCACCTCCTCAAGTCGGGCTGGCATCTCTGCCTCCGAACGGCGATAAACCAATGTTACCTCGGCTCCCAGACGCTTGGCGGTGCGGCAGCTGTCCATCGCTGTGTTTCCACCACCTACTACAACCACCTTCTTACCCAGGTTGATAGGGGTGTCGGTATGAGGGTTGGCTGCATCCATCAGGTTCACACGGGTAAGATACTCGTTGGATGACATGATGTTCAAGGCGTTCTCGCCAGGGATATTCATGAAGTTAGGAAGTCCTGCTCCCGAACCTACGAAGATGCCCTTGAATCCCTGCTCTTCCAAATTCTTCACGGAGATAGTCTTGCCCACGATGCAGTCGGTAATGAACTTCACGCCCATCTTCTGGAGATTCTCTATCTCCACATCCACGATGGCATTTGGCAATCGGAACTCTGGAATACCATATTTCAATACACCGCCAATCTCGTGCAGAGCCTCGAATACGGTGACGTCGAATCCCTTCTTCGCCATATCGCCAGCAAAGCTCAAGCCGGAAGGACCTGAACCCACTACCGCCACCTTGATGCCGTTTGCCTCATCGCACTCAGGCACAGAGATGTTGCCACTCTGACGCTCGTAGTCGGCAGCAAAGCGCTCCAGGTAGCCGATGGCTACGGCTGGCTCGTTCATCTTCAGATGTACGCACTTGCTCTCGCACTGTTTCTCCTGAGGACAAACACGACCGCAAACGGCTGGGAGGGCAGAGGTGTTCTTCAGAACCTTGGCTGCAGCAAGGAACTGCCCACGCTCGATGTTCTTGATGAAGGATGGGATGTTGATGCTCACTGGGCAGCCCTCCATACAGGTTGGCTTCGGACAGTCGAGACAGCGCTTTGCCTCTGTCAAAGCCATCTCCTTGGTCAAACCGATGTTTACTTCCTCGGTGCGGGTAGTTGCACGATATACTGGGTCCAGCTCTGGCATCTTCACACGCTCGATAGCGGTGCGTTCCTTTGCTTTCATCGATGCACGTAACTCCTTGCGCCACTCTGCGTTACGGTCTGTCAGTTCTTCTATTGGTGCATCGGTAGGCTCCACATCCATCGTAATGTCTGTAGTCTCCTTCTTCTTCCCTGCATCCACTGTAGCCAGATGCTCCTCGAAGTGCTCCATCTCCTCGCGCTCTACATCCTTGAAGGTGCCCATACGCTTGAACATCTCATCCCAATCTACCTGGGCGCCATCAAACTCAGGACCGTCGATGCAGACAAACTTGGTCTTGCCGCCGATGGTGAGACGGCAGGCTCCGCACATACCGGTACCATCTACCATGATGGTATTGAGCGATACATCAGTAGAGAGATTATATTTCTGGGTTAAGAGGCAGCAGAACTTCATCATGATAGGAGGACCGATGGCGAACACCTTATCTATATGTTCCTGGTTGATGAGCTTTTCGATACCCACGGTTACTACGCCTTTCTCGCCGTAGCTTCCATCGTCGGTCATGATGATGAGTTCGTCGCTGGATGCACGCACCTCATCTTCCATGATGACGAGGTCCTTGCTTCTACCAGCAATCACGCTGAGCACACGGTTGCCTGCTGCCTTGAGTGCCTTGATGATAGGGAGCATAGGAGCAACACCTACGCCTCCACCTGCACAGATCACGGTACCGAAGTTCTCAATGTGGGTAGGGTTTCCGAGTGGTCCCACCACGTCGTGAATCTCATCGCCCTCGTTCAGGGCGCAGAGCTTGGTAGAAGAAAGTCCTACCTTCTGTACCACCAGCGTGATGGTGCCTTTCTCGATGTCGGCATCGGCGATGGTCAGTGGCATGCGCTCGCTGTTGTTATCTACACGGATGATGACGAAGTTGCCAGCCTTGCGGCTCTTGGCGATGAGTGGAGCTTCTACATCGAAACGGAATACCTTTTCTGAGTATTGTATTTTCTTGATAATCTTGTTCATGGGCTATTAACTTTTTATGTTGAATACTATCTGTGATTCTATTTCTTAATTAGTTGTCTTGATGTTTGCTCATGGTATATAAAATGCAAAAGGATAACTGCGGCCGCCTTTATGGGGTAGCCGAAGTTATCCTCGTACAATATGTTTTATTTTAATTTTATCGAATGAATCGATGTTCTTGTCGAATGAATCGATTCTTTTCGAATTAATCGAAGTTCTTGTCATCGAGCATTTCGAATCCGCAGTAAGGAACCAATACCTTAGGTACGCGGATACCCTCTGGAGTCTGGTTGTTCTCCAGGATGGTTGCTACGATACGTGGCAAGGCGAGAGCAGAACCGTTCAAGGTGTGGCAAAGCTCAATCTTCTTGTCCTCTGCATGGCGGTAGCGGCAGTGGAGACGGTTAGCCTGGTAGCTCTCGAAGTTAGATACTGATGAAACCTCCAACCAGCGGCCCTGTGCTGCACTCCATGTCTCGAAGTCGTAGCAGATTGAAGAGGTGAAGCTCATATCACCACCGCAGAGACGGAGGATGTGGTATGGCAACTCCAGCTTCTTCAAGAGACCCTCTACGTGGTCGAGCATCTCGTTCAGGCTCTCGTATGAGTGACCTGGCTTATCGATGCGTACAATCTCTACCTTGTCGAACTGGTGCAGGCGGTTCAAGCCACGAACATCCTTGCCATAGCTACCAGCCTCACGACGGAAGCAGGCAGAGTAAGCGCAGCGCTTGATAGGGAGATCCTTCTCATCGAGGATAACATCACGGAAGATGTTGGTTACAGGAACCTCGGCTGTAGGGATGAGGAAGAGGTTGTCGAGATTAGCGTGATACATCTGACCCTCCTTGTCTGGCAACTGACCTGTGCCGCGACCAGAATCCTCGTTAACTACGTATGGAGGCTGAATCTCCAGGTATCCGCTCTTGCGGGCCTCGTCGAGGAAGAATGCCTCAAGAGCACGCTGGAAGCGAGCCATCTTGCCGATATATACAGGGAAACCAGCGCCTGTGATCTTCACACCGAGGTCGAAGTCAACGAGGTTGTACTTCTTCAGGAGATCCCAGTGGCAGAGAGCGTCTGCGCCGAGGTTAGGCTTTTCGCCGCCTTCCTTTACAACTACATTGTCAGCAGCATCCTTACCTTCAGGAACCTGCTCGCAAGGAATGTTAGGGATTTCGAGCAACTGGTTGGTCATATCATTCTGAGCCTTCTCCATGATCTCTTCCAGAGCCTTGGCATCAGCTTTGAGCATAGCTACCTGAGCCTTAGCGCTCTCAGCTTCCTCTTTCTTGCCTTCCTTCATCAGGGCACCAATCTGCTTGGCAAACTGGTTAGCCTGCTGCTTGTTGTTATCCAACTTCTGCTGAGCTTCACGACGAATCTTGTCGTACTCCAAAACTTTCTCTACTGCCTCACGAGCATTTGGAAAATGCTTCTTTTCGAGACCTTTAACTACACGTTCAGTTTCTTCACTGATGAGTTTAAGTGTAAGCATAATATTTCTTTTTTATATTAATTTTCCTATTTGAAGGCAAAATTACAAAAAATATTTGTGATAGCGCAAAAAAATGCCAACTTTTTTGCAGAGAAGGGTAGAATTAAAGTTTTTTCGTGGTTTTTATGGGGGTTAAACGAAGAAAGCCTGCTCTAGGTATGAGCAGGCTTCTATGTTGTTTGTTTGGAATAGTTTTTTCTAAAACTTTAAAAATTAAGCGTCAGCTTTTTTGGTCTTCTCAGCGTAAACCTCTGGAGAGAGAACAGAAACTGTACTCTTGTCCTTGCGGCCCTTGTGGAAGTAAACGATACCGTCTGCCAAAGCATACA
>ERZ833608.2287-NODE-2287-length-10489-cov-5.025398_pt1 | contig 10489 bp, 8 predicted proteins | sample MGYA00519694_ERZ833608 | MGnify/ENA primary metagenome ERZ833608 (study PRJEB31850, sample SAMEA3708742) | human gut metagenome | biome: human gut; feature: human-associated habitat; material: faeces | place: China | collected 2014 ... | reverse complement strand
CCAAGATCGACACCGGCGACTACGAGACCAAGAAGGGCCACGTCATGCGCTTCCTCAAGAAGGGCGCGCGCGTGAAGGTGACCATCATGTTCCGCGGTCGCGAGATGGCTCACCCCGAGCAGGGTCTCAACGTCCTCGAGCGACTGGCCGCCGACCTCAAGCCCTACGCCACGGTTGAGAGCCAGCCGAAGATGGAGGGCCGCAACATGCACATGCTCGTCGCGCCGATCAAGGGCGCCTTCGATGAGAAGGCCGCCGAGGCGAGCGAGAAGGATACGAAGGAGAACTAGCATGCCTAAGATGAAGACGCACAAGGGTACGGCCAAGCGTTTCCGCCGCACCGGCACCGGCAAGATCATGCGCGCCAAGGCTTTCAAGAGCCACATCCTGACCAAGAAGTCCCAGAAGCGCATCCGCGGTTTCCGCAAGGAGACCGAACTCGCCAAGGCCGACGTCAAGGTCGTTTCGTCCCGCATGGGCAAGTAGCGCACTCGCGCCTGTCCGTTCTTTTTTTCACTAGGAGTTGATCTAACATGGCACGAGTCAAGCGCGCCGTTGCTGGCCGTAAGAAGCGTCAGACCCTCAAGGAGCTCTCCAAGGGCTACTACGGCACTTCCTCCCGCACCTTCCGCGGCATGAAGGAGCAGGTCCAGCACTCCCTGCAGTACCAGTACCGTGACCGCCGCAACAAGAAGCGCGACGTCCGTCGTCTCTGGATCCAGCGCATCAACGCCGCCGCCCGCATGAACGACATGAGCTACTCCACGTTCATGCACGGCCTGAAGCTCGCCGGCGTCGAGCTGGACCGCAAGGTCCTCTCGCAGATCGCCTACGAGGACGAGGCTGCGTTCGCCGCCCTGGCCGAGGTTGCCAAGAAGGCCCTCGCCGACGCCGAGTAAGCGACCCACATATTCGTGGCTTCGAGGCCCGCATGCGATCGCGTGCGGGCCTCTCTTTGTTTCTGGGAGTGTCCCAAAGGTGCCAGATGCCTTTGGGACGAGATGTCTTTGGCGTGTCCGCTCCTGCGTCACAGCGGCGCGATCGTTACGTCTGCGCCGTGGTGTACGCCAGAATGTGACAAACGCGCGGATTTGCGCATCGCTGGCTCGCAGACAGGCTGTGCCATTTGGGCGCGGCGCGGCGACGCGCAAACGCCCGTGCTCTACTCGTCGTCGTGATGCAGGAGGCGGTCCACGAACTCCTCGCGGCGCTCCTCGGACTTCTCCTCGCGGCGGGCCTGCTCCACGGCGAAGGCCGGGTCATCGGGGGAGACGAGCTCGTCCTCGCCACTCTTGGGGTTGTAGTGGTGCAGCAGGACCGGATCGAACAGGTGCAGGTGCGCGGCAAAGCCAAACGAGGCGCCGATGAGCACGCAGAACACGATGATCCTGGGGGCGGTCTCGATCTTGGTCATCAAGATGGCGCCCCCGCTCAGCATGGCGGTCCACAGGTACATGAGCAGCACGGCCTGGCGCTGGTTGTAGCCGTCCTGGATGAGGCGGTGGTGGATGTGGCCCTTGTCGGCCTGTCCGATGCTAATATGGGCGCGCTTGCGGCGCACAATGGCGCTGAACGTGTCGATGATGGGCACGCCTGCCACAATGAGCGGGATGATGAGCGAGGTGAGCGCGGCGGTGCGGCTCACGTTGAGCAGCGATATGGAGCCCAATGCGAAGCCCAGCAGCAGCGACCCCGAGTCGCCCAAGAAGATGCTCGCGGGGTTGAAGTTATAGTGCAAGAAGGCGAGGCACGAGCCAAAGAGTGCGATGGAGAGCGCGGCGGCGTCGATACGGCCCGAAAGCATGGCCATCGTGAACATGGTAAACGATGCGATGCCGCAAATGCCTGTGGCCAGGCCGTCGAGGCCGTCGATGAGGTTGATGATGTTGGTGAACGCCACTAGGTAGATTACGGTGATGGGGTAGGCGAGCCAGCCGAGCATGATCTCACCAGGGGCAAACGGGTTGATGATGACGCCGATTTTTAAGCCGCCGATGCAGGCGATGAGCGCGGCGAGCACCTGGCCGGCCAGCTTTTGCTTGGGCTTGAGCTGGAAGACATCGTCGATCGCGCCGGTCGCAAAGATCACGGTAAAGGAGAGTGCCAGCACGGGGTAGCTGATGTGCAGGCGCGGGTGCGGCACCAAAACGGGCGGCCAGCCCAGGTACCAGGTGCCCAGGATCTGCACGATGCAGGCCACGACGAGGCCCAAAAAGACTGCCGTGCCGCCCATGCGCGGGATGGGCTTGGTGTTGATGCGGCGCTTGGAGGGATAGTCGACGGCGTCGAGCTTAATTGCCAGGCGCTTGACCAGGGGCACCGTGAGAAAGGTCGTGATAAAGGCAGCGGCCGCCACGCATAAGTACGGTATGAAGCTCGTGGATGAAGCCATGAATCGAAAACCGCCAAGCGTCGAAGGAAAAGGTCAAAGGGCGCTACGCGCAAAAGGGCATAGCTGACCCATGATACTCGACCGAGGGGGTGCGGGGGTTTGCGCCGTGCGATTATCACGCGCTTACCAGATATTGGGATGTTGACGGGGGTTCTGCCGAGTGTCGTTGGGTGTCATACGGGATCTGCGATGGCAATTTTTGGCAAAATCGGCAAAAGAAAACCACCCCCCACGTTACGAAAATGAACCCACCTAAAACAGGTGGGTGCCCTCATCGACCGTTCCAGCGTCCTTAACAACGAAGGATACCTGTACTAAGTACGACTGTGTGGGCTCCCTAAATAAACGCGACGGTTCACCCAGTTGCTCCGCGGGGGGCGGAATACCTACATCATAAAGCGGCACTTTGTCGATTCCAGTCTTGACATTACAAAAATCGTGTCGGACGATTACGGCGCCTTAGGCTTGGAGCCGTCTGTGCGGTCCGTGCCTTTACGTTTGAGCTGCCGAATCGTTGTTTTGGAGCATGTTTTTATGCCGACGTCGTTGACCGAACTTTTTTCGCCCGCCTGCCATTTGTGTCCGCGCCGTTGCGGCGCGACACGCGACGAGGGCGCGCGTGGCGTGTGCGGCGCCGATGACACGCTTAAGGTCGCCCGCGCGGCGCTCCATATGTGGGAGGAGCCGCCCATCTCGGGTGAGGCCGGCTCGGGCACGATTTTCTTTAGCGGCTGTTCGCTCAAATGCGTCTACTGCCAAAACCACGAGATCTCGACGGGCAATTTTGGGCTTGAGATTTCGCCCGAGCGCCTGGTCGAGATTATGCTGGAGCTGCAGGACCAGGGCGCCAACAATATCAACCTGGTGACTGCGACGCATTATGCTCACCTGCTGCCGGCCGCGATTGACGCAGCGCGGGAGCGCGGGCTGGACATCCCGATCGTCTATAACACGAGCGGCTATGAGCGGGCGAGTGCCGTGGCTGCCCTGGGTGACCTGGTTGATGTGTGGCTCACCGACTTTAAATATGCCGATGCCGGGCTTGCACAGTCGCTCTCTCATATTAAGGATTACCCGCGCGTGGCCGTGTCGGGCCTGGCACAGATGGCGCGCGAGATCGAACGCCGCGGGGGAGAGTTGGTGGACGACGAGGGACTCATGAAGCGCGGCATCATCGTGCGTCACCTGGTGCTGCCGGGGCATGCGGATGATTCGTGCCGCGTGCTGGACCTGGTGTGGCAGACGGTGGGCGACGTGCCGATTTCGGTCATGAACCAGTACACGCCCAATGCGCTCATGCGCGAGCAAGGCGGCGAGTTAGCACGCGCCGTGACGCGCGAGGAGTACGAGCGGGTGCTCGACCATGCCGACGACTTGGGCTTTACGACGATGTTTTGGCAAGAAGGCGGCGCGGTAGACGAGAGCTTTACCCCGGCGTTCGACACCACCGGCGTCCTCACCAGCGCAAAGTAGCGCGTTCGCCGATGATTTTTCTGGGACGGGGATTAAAAAATCATCGAGAAGATTGCCTGCTCGAAAAGTAGTCAAAAAAGCCCCGTCCCAAAAAGACTGGGTATTGGGCGTTGACAGTTGGCGAGCCGTAGGTAAAATATCAACTTGTCCTGGGGACGTAGCTCAGTTGGGAGAGCGCTGCCGTCGCATGGCAGAGGCCGAGGGTTCGACTCCCTTCGTCTCCACCCTTGGATTTGATAAGCCGCTGACATTGTGTCGGCGGCTTTTTTTAAAAAGAAAGGGCTGCACCATGGCCGAGCTTGAGTCCCAACCACTGTCTGCCGAGGAGCGCGCCGAGTTGGAAGAGCTCCGCGCCGAGAAAGCTCGTCGCGAGGCCCAGGAAGAGGCACGCCGCGAGCGTGAGGAGCTGGCCGCCCTGCGTGCCGAGCGCGAGAAGGCCGAGGAGGCCGCTGCGAAGGTTGCATCCGAGCCTGCGCCCGCGCCCAAGCCCGCCGCCGCGAAGCCCGCGCCCACTTCACCCAAACCTCAGCCCAAAAGAGCCGCTCACCCCAAGCCCGCCGAGCCCAAACCGAGCCGTGACGAGATGACCTTTGCCCAGCGCATGGTCACCTCCAAGGAGCCTGCGGGCGAGAATGAGATCCCCGGCATGGCTCCGGCTCAAAAAATCATCATCGTGCTCGCCCTCATCGCGTTTATCGTCTTTATGGTTTACACGATTACGGGCAGCATGGGCCTGCACTAACCTGTTCGCGCCGGGCTCCATGCCCGCACGTCCGCCTCGCCCAGCCCTCAACCTCTGCACAACACATCCGAAAGGTCGCCCCATGGCTTTGACCGACATCTCGCATCCCACCGACATCGCAATGCTCACCGATCTGTACGAACTCACTATGGCCCAGGGTCTGTGGGAGAGCGGCAAGGCCAATGAGCAGGGTTGTTTTACGGCGTTTTACCGCGACCATCCCTTTGGCAGCGCGTATGCCGTCATGTGCGGCACCGCCGAGCTGCCCGAGCTTGTCGAGAACCTGCGCTTTACGCCCGAGGACATCGACTATCTAGCTTCGCTCCAGGCTCCGGCCGGTGGCGCGATGTTTAAGCCTGCATTCCTCGACTACCTACGCAACTTCCGCGCGCACGTGAACATTGACGCCGTGCCCGAGGGCGAGCTCGTGTTTCCGCGCGAGCCCATGGTGCGCGTCACCGGCCCGTCGCTGGAGTGCCAGCTGCTCGAGACCGCGCTGCTCAACATCGTCGGCTTCCAGACGCTTGTTGCCACCAAGACGGCGCGCGTGGTGCTGGCCGCCGATGGTCGCCCCGTCGCCGAGTTTGGCCTGCGTCGCGCTCAGGGTCCCGATGGCGGCCTGGCTGTTGCGCGCGCGAGCTACGTGGCCGGCTGCTCGTCCACGTCCAACGTGCTTGCCGGGCGCCGTTACGGTATTCCCGTCTTTGGCACGCATGCGCACAGCTGGGTGATGAGCTTCGATTCCGAGCTCGAGGCATTCCGTGCGTTTGCCAAGTCGAGTCCCAAGAACTGCACGCTGCTTATCGACACGTACGACGTGCGCGAGGGCTGCGAACATGCCATTACGGTTGCCAAGGAGATGGAGGCGGCGGGCGAGCGCCTGTCGGCCATTCGCATCGACTCAGGCGACCTGGCTAAGTTGTCCAAGTATGTTCGCGGCCGTTTTGACGCCGAGGGCCTGCCCTATGTGGGGATCTCGGTCTCCAACGACCTGGACGAGTACACGATTCAGTCGCTGCTCGACCAGGGCGCACCTATCGATAGCTTTGGCGTGGGCACCAAGCTCGCGACCTGCTACGACCAGCCGGCGCTGGGCGGCGTGTACAAGCTTTCGGCCCGCCGCGCGAGCGAGACGGACCCGTGGACGCCGGTGGTGAAGCTTTCCGAGCAGCCCTACAAGCGCACGATCCCCGGCGTGCAGCGCGTACGACGCTATTACGACGGCTTTGGCGGCCCGGTCTGCGACATGATCTATGACGAGGACCATCTGGCAGGGGAGGGCGCTGCGCGCGGCAATACCCTCGTGGCCGTAAACGATGCGGCGCTGGTGACCGACGTGTCCGAGCTTGAGTATCGTGAGCTGCTGGTGCCGATCGTGCGCGACGGCAGTGCGGTTGCTCCGCGTGAGAGCATCGAGGACGCGCGCGAGCGCTGTGCTTGGGCGCTCGACCATCTGGACGCAGCTTTCAAGCGCTTCCTGTATCCGCAGACCTACGTGGTGGGCATGGAGCAGGGCCTGGCCCAGGTGCGCGACGAGCTCGTGCGCAAGAACATGGCCGCGGCATCCGCCTTCCCCTGGGCAAAATGATCCGAAGGGGACGGAGGAAAACGGATCATATTCTCGCTCACCCGTTCGCCCGCTCGCTCAACATTTGATTGGTTTGACGTATGACGACTTCTTATAAAACGATGGTGGTAAAGATCGGCTCGTCCACGGTGGTGGGTGCCGACGGTAAGGTCAACCGCGCGTTTATCGGTGGCCTGGCCGATCAGGCCGCTGCCCTGCGCAAGCTTGGCTGGCGCTTGGTCGTGGTGAGCTCCGGCGCCATTGCCTGTGGCTATCCCGTGCTGGGCTTCGACCGCAAGCCGGTCGGCAATCTGCCGAGCCTGCAGGCATGCGCTTCGGCCGGCCAGTGCATCATCTCGTCGGCCTACGACGAGGAGTTCCATGCGCGCGACCTGCTCACCTCGCTCGTGCTGCTCACGCGCCACGACACGGCGCGCCGTACGTCCTACCTGCACGCGCGCGACGCCCTGCTGCGCCTCGTGGAGCTGGGCGTGGTGCCGGTCGTCAACGAGAACGATACCGTTACCGTCGATGAGATCAAGTTTGGCGACAACGACACGCTGGCGGCGCTTGTGAGCTGCCTGGTTTCTGCCGATCTGTGCGTGACGCTCTCGGACATCGATGGCCTCTACACCGCCAATCCGCATGAGGATCCGACGGCCGAGTTTATCCCGGTCGTGCGCAAAATCGATGCCAAGATCATTGCCTCGGCGGGCGATTCTTCGACCTCGGTGGGTACGGGCGGCATGATCACCAAGATCCGCGCGAGCCGCATTTTGATGACGGCCGGCATTCAGAGCGTGATCTGCTCGGGCGAGGAGCCCGATGCGCTCGTGCGCCTGGCCCGTGGCGAGAGCGTGGGAACCCTGTTCGATCCGCCGGCGGAGCGCCTGGACATTGCGCCCCGCAAGCTGTGGATCGCGCTGGGTGACAAGGCTCATGGCTCGGTAACGGTTGACGACGGTGCTGCGAAGGCACTGGTCAGCCGTGGCTCGTCCTTGCTCGCGGTGGGAATTCGCCAGGTCGATGGAGATTTTGCCGAGGGCGATGTGCTCGACGTGTGCGACCCGAGCGGCATGGTCGTCGCCCGCGGTATCGCCGAGGCCGATTCGGACGTGCTGGAGCTTGCAGCCGGCCGCCGTCAGGACCAGATTGCCAGCAACCGCCTGCTGGCCGACCTGGCCGAGAAGCCCGCGATACATCGAGATAACTTGATTGTATTTGCTTAGGCCTCGACGCCGGGCGCCTTCGATTTGCGCTGTACGCGGGGTGAAATTACCAGGGTAACTATGCCCCGCCGCGCTCATGTCCGACCTGGTTGCCATGAAAACGGCCCATCTACTACGTTTAATGGGATATCGGTGACCACACCAAGAAATGCAAAAAGAAAACCGCAGGTAGAACGCCTGCGGTTTTCTCAATTTGCGGTATGTGGTTGGGCCATGCGGATGAAACGTAGTAGATGGGCCGGTTTCGTGGTGAAGGGCATTATCCGGCACTTGGGGACGTTCCTTATGTGCCGGCAGACGGGGACACTCCTTTGCTAGAAGATTCGGCGCAGGTCTCCGCGGTTGAGGGCTTCGTCGAAGAGATGCTTGAATACCACGCTGCCGTGTAGGCCGTCGTGCTCGAACTCGTTCGTCACCCAGGCATGCGAGTTGCCCACGCGGCTGAGCGTATCGAGCTGCAGACCCGAGTCCACGTACATGTCATCGAAGTACACCGCGGCCTGGAGCGGCACCTCGTTGCAGGCCAGGCGCTGCGGGTCGTAGATCTTGTCCCAGCTGGTGTCCTCCATCAGCAGATCCATCGCGGGCTTGAAGGGCTTAAGTTCGGGCATCTGCTCAAACATCCACGGGAACATGGCCTCGCCGGTAAACATGAGCGGGCGCGCGAGTGTGTCGAACTCGGCACGATGAGCTTTCTCTTCTGCCGCGGCCCAGCGAATGGGCATGGTGTCGCCGTCGGCGTAGATGAACTCCTGAAGCGTCCAGTACAGCGGATTCGTGCGCGTGTTGGTGCGGTCGAAGGCGCGCATCAAAAAGCTATCGGATACTGAGGCACCGCAGCTTAGCGTGCCGTCGCCGTCAACAAACGCGTGGTCGATAATCCAGTGCATGCGCTCAAAGCTCGGCTTCATGCCAAAGTCGCTGCCCATAAGCTGCAGGCGCTCCACCGTCATTGGCGAGCCGTCGGGCAGCACGGGCTTTTGCTCCTCGAGGACATCTGCCAGGGCCGCCACGCGCTCGACGTCGGCGGGGTAGCGGTCGTAATACTGCTGCGTCTTGGCGGCCATGCGCGGGAAGGTGTGCGCGTAGACCTCGCTGGCGCTCGCCGGGACGTGGGGGATGCCACCGCAGGTAAAGCTCGCCGCCACGCCCTCGGGGAAGAGTGACAGGTAGCTCAGCGTCAAAAAGCCGCCGTAGCTTTGGCCGAGCGTGACCCACGGCTTGCCGCCAAAGCCCACCAGGCGCAGGTACTCAAAATCGCGCACGATGGAGCTGGCGAGGTGGCGCTTGAGGAAGTCCGCCTGCGAGCGTGCGGCATCGAAGCCGGCCGCCTCGGCGCGCTCGCCCAGGGCCGCGATCGTGCGTCCGTCAACACAGCTGCTGCGTCCCGTGCCGCGCTGGTCGGGAAGGACCACGCGGAAGTGTTTTACGGCCTCCTCAATCCAGCCGTCGCTCGTGGGCGACAGCGGACGCGGGCTCTCGCCACCGGGGCCGCCCTGCAAAAACAGGAGCAGCGGCAGGTCGTCGTTGATGCGGGCGGGTGCGCAGACCACGCGGTAGAAGAGCTTGATGCTCTCGGGCGCGCCGGCGATGGGCGCCGGCATGGCGCCGCGGCGCATGGTGCTGCCGACCGCCAAAAGCATGGGCTCCAGGCCGCGCCAGTCGAGGGGGACATCGATGCTGTGGTCCTCGACGTAGAGGCCGGGGACGTGGTACGAAGTGATGATGGCCATGCGATACTTCCGTTCGTTGCGGTGTTTCGGGTTGACCAATTCTACCGCCGCGCGCGAGGGCATGCACAAATCGGCTACCATGGTGGGCAAACTACTAAGAGAAAGGGCCGCCTATGTCGGTCGATATAGCCACGTATGTCCACGATCTTGCCGTTGCCGCCAAGGCAGCGTCGGCCTCGCTTGTCACGGCGAGCGACGAGCAGCGCCAGGAGGCCGTGTGCGCCATGGCCGCGGCGCTGCGCGATGGTGTCGACTCCATCGTCGCCGCTAACGAGCTCGATATGTCTGCCGCACGCGATGCGGGCACCTCGGCGGGGCTCCTCGATCGCTTGCTGCTGACGCCCGAGCGCGTCGAGGGCATGGCCGCCGGCCTGGAGAAGCTCGCTGAGCTGCCCGATCCCGTGGGCCGCGTGCTCGACCATCGCGTGCTTGCAAGCGGTGTGGACCTTACGCGTGTGAGCGTGCCGTTGGGTCTGGTTGCCATGGTCTACGAGGCGCGCCCCAACGTGACGGCCGATGCCGCGGGCATCTGCATCCGCACCGGCAACGCCTGTATCCTGCGCGGCGGTTCGCTGGCCTATCACTCGTGCGCCATGATTGCCGAACTGCTGGCCGATGCGCTTGAGGCCCAGGGTTTCCCGCGCGAAGCTATCTCGATGATCGAGTCCACCGACCGCGAGGCCACCGGCGAGCTCATGAAGCTCCGCGGTATCGTCGATGTGCTCATTCCGCGTGGCGGTGCGGGCCTGATCCAGCGCTGCGTGCGTGAGTCGCTCGTTCCGGTGATCGAGACGGGCACGGGCAACTGCCATATCTACGTGCATGAATCCGCCGACTTCGATAAAGCGCTCAACATTATCGTCAATGCCAAGACCCAGCGTGTGGGCGTGTGCAATGCCGCCGAATCGCTGCTGGTCGACCGTGCCGTGGCGGATTCGTTTTTGCCGGCGGTCGTTGCCGTGCTGCACGACCACGGCGTGCTGATTCACGGCGACGAGGCCACGTGTGCCGCATGCGCCGCCGCCGGGCTTGCCGAGGGCGACGACTATGTTGCCGCGACTGAGGAGGACTGGGGCCGCGAGTATCTGGCGCTCGAGATGAGCGTGAAGGTCGTGGCGAACGAGGACGAAGCCATCGCGCACATCAACCGCTACGGCACCATGCACTCCGAGGCCATCGTTGCCGAGGACGAGGATGCCTGTGAGCGCTTCCTGGATGCGGTCGATGCCTCGGCCGTGTACGCCAACGCCAGCACGCGCTTCACCGACGGCGGCGAGTTTGGGCTGGGTGCCGAGATCGGCATCTCGACCCAAAAGCTCCACGCCCGCGGCCCCTTTGCCGCCGAGGCCCTCA